>Ga0315274_10003139_pt1 | contig 24607 bp, 17 predicted proteins | sample YL17G02_20_MG_FD_203700 | JGI IMG/M metagenome (GOLD analysis project Ga0315274, IMG submission 203700) | Sediment microbial communities from Yellowstone Lake, YNP, Wyoming, USA - YL17G02_20 | ecosystem: Environmental > Aquatic > Freshwater > Lake > Sediment | place: USA: Wyoming | collected...
GGAAACACTGCGGTCGTTTGCCTGCGTAACCGTCGACGTGGCCCAGAGACCCGTCTTCTGCCGTTTCCGTCCCGACGTTCATCATCGCGTCGTTCTGCAGAGATTCATAGGCCACAGCGCGTTCGAGGACTTTATGCGCAGCGTCACAGGGGAAGGCCTGAAGGCCTTGGACGCCGCGCTGCCCATCGAGGCGCAGATCCGATGGCCCAACCACGTGGACACGCTCGAAGGCGTCCTACGCTCCTTTCTGGACATCCCCACAGCGGCGCCGGACACCTCCTCCGACGGAAGCGGGAGCCGTGGCGGCGCGAACGGAGGCGGCGCCCCTCTGTCGCGCGAACGAAGGAACGCTGAGACCAAGAAGAAAACGGGGCGATCCACTTCACTCTCGTACCTGCAACACCCTGTACTTCGCTGATCCGTTCTTCCTCCGCTGCCCCCCTTTTCCGTCACAGGCTGGATCGCGACGGGTTGTTGTACCACGCGATAGAAGACTTTGACCCGAGAGCGAGACGTTCTGCGATTGAACCGGAACGTGAATTCATCGTACATGGGAATGCGGCCCAAGGCTTCGTCTTTGTCTTCAACGGCAATCACCACCAGTTCCTTGCCTTGCGCCCCACGTCCGCGCTTGCCCGGACGTTCTCCGCCTATACGCGTCTCGGCGACTATCCGATTCTCAGGACAGGTCTCTTCTGGACCACGAATCCTGCTCTTCGCGTCTACCCCTGTGCCGTGTCTCCAGACGACCGAGGATGTGCAAGAACCTGCAATTCTCTCTGCCGTATGACTGCCGTCTGAACGCGGCGCCAGCGCGGCCCAAACGTCTTGTACTAATTCGACATCATAGATAGAGCATTGAGCCAGCCGAAGCGGGTGATTGAGCTCGCAGTTTCGGGCTGGCGGGCAAGTTGCCCGAGCGCGGCGCTCAGACAGTCTTCCACTTCGTCGAGCGTGTCGAAAATGCGGTTGCCAATGTGGTTCTCGCGGACGTGTCGCCACCGCCGCGCCAGCGGGAAACTCCACTATCGCTTCCCGGACGATTTCCGGGAGTTTTTTTGAAGTCCTCTTGGGCCTCCACATTGGCCTCCACATACCGAGGACGACGACCCGTCCTCCGTCATCGGCGCCGGGAGAGGAGACGATACACGTAGTCCAAGGGGACCTTTCTACCCGCCGCCGCCTGCACTTCGGGCCAAAGCGCCTTGGCCGCGGTCACTTCTCCGCGCGCCGCCCGTGCCGCAAAGCCCTCCCCAGACAGGCCCACGCCGGGCGTTTTCTCATCCAGAGGTAGCAGATAGGTAGCAGCGTCGGAGAAACCCGACGCCGGAATGCTCTGTAAGTCCAATGGTGCGAGCGGGGGGACTCGAACCCCCACGGCCAAAGCCACAAGATCCTAAATCTTGCGTGTCTGCCAGTTCCACCACGCTCGCATCGCGCCGATAGTGCGGGTGTTGCGCCCTCCCGGGCGCCGGGGAGCGAGAGCCGTTGCTTTCTCCGAAGAGCCGCGACTTTGCCGTCCGTTTGCGGCTCCCCGGCTGAGCTTCGGCCTTTTGGGCCGGCTCGGTGCGCAAGGATCGGGGCGAGCCCCGGTCCCCACGACGCTTTTCCGCGCCGGCGGGATCCCTGACTCGCCCCTTGACCTGTTCCTTACATCATGAGAGATCCAGCCCCTTGGCGACCCCTTCGCCATACGCTTGATCCGCTTTGCGGAAATGGGCAACCATCTTTTTCTGGATCTCTTTCGGCGCTTTCTTCAGGCTGCCCACGAGGCTCTCGATCAGACGCTTCTGCTCGTCGGCAGGCATCAGTCGGTAGAGGTTTCCCGGCTGGATGTAATCATCATCGACGCCTCGTTTCTGCTCGTACCGGCGGGCGTCTCCGGAGATCTTGAGCGGCGGCTCACCGTAGGCGGCATCTTCCTTGGGACCGCCGAAGCTGTTCGGCTCGTAGTTCGGCGACGCCCCGCCATTGTCGTCGAACCTCATGGCGCCGTCTCGCTGATAGTTGTTCGCTTCCGTCGCGCGCGGACAGTTGATCGGGAGACGCTCGAAGTTCACGCCCAAGCGGTAGCGGTGCGCGTCGGCATAGGCGAAGACGCGCGCCTGGAGCATCTTGCAGGGGGAAAAGGATATGCCGGGAACGACGTTTCCGGGAGAAAAGGCGGACTGCTCGACTTCCGCGAAGTAGTTCGAGGGATTGCGGTTCATCTCCAGAACCCCGACCTCGATCAAGGGATAGTCCGCATGAGGCCAGACCTTGGTCAGGTCAAAGGCGTTCCAACGGTACGTTTGCGCTTCGACCTCCGGCATCACCTGCACGTAGAACGTCCACTTGGGATGTTCGCCCCGCTCGATCGCGTCGAAGAGTTGACGAGTATGATAGTCGGGATCCTGGCCGGCAAGACGATCGGCTTCTTCCTGGGTCATGCATTGGACGCCTTGCTGCGTCTTGAAATGGAACTTGACCCAGAACCGCTCGTTGTTCGCGTTGATGAAGCTATACGTGTGGCTGCCGTAGCCGTTCATATACGGGATGCCCCTGGGAATGCCGCGGTCAGAGAAGAGAATGGTCACCTGGTGCAGCGCTTCGGGAACCTGCGACCAGAAGTCCCACTGCATTGTGTCCGACTTGGCGTTCGTCTGAGGGTCGCGCTTCTGCGTGTGGATGAAATCCGGAAACTTGATGGCGTCCCGGATGAAGAACACCGGCGTGTTGTTCCCGACCATGTCCCAATTCCCTTCTTCGGTGTAGAACTTCAGGGCGAAGCCTCGGACATCGCGAACCGTATCCGCCGAGCCCTTCTCTCCCGCCACGGTGGAAAACCGGCCAAAAACGTCAGACTTCTTGCCGATTTTCGAGAACAACTTGGCTTTGGTGCACTTCGTGACGTCCTTGGTGACGGTGAAGACTCCGTGGGCGCCGGCTGCCTTCGCATGGACAACGCGCTCCGGAATGCGCTCCCGATTGAAGTGGGCCAGCTTTTCGAGCAGATAATGGTCTTGCAGCAACGTGGGCCCGCGCTCCCCGGCGGTGAGCGAGGTTTGATTGTCGCTGACGGGTATGCCCGCCGCCGTCGTTAGTCTCTTTGGTTCATGCATTGTCTTTGTCCTTTCTGTTTGTGTTTGCGCTTCAAGGCACAACGCCATCAGCGCGCGAGCGCCTCGCGCCGGAGCGTCGAGACCTCGCAGGAGTCAAGGATCGCGCGTTTGGCGATCCCGAACGCGATCGTGAATGCGTCTGACGCTATTGGCCGCCCTCTGTGGCGACGAAACCTTGCGACTGCAGGCCGGTGGCCGACGGCGTTCCGGCGATCTGGGCGAGGTAGGCCGCCCCCAGCTGCTCGATGTGCTCGCGGACGTTGTCGAAGTAGTTGAGATGAATCTGCTCTTCATCGATGATCGTCTCAAAGAGCTGCATGCTGGTGCTGTCGCCGTTGTCCCGGCACACCAGCAGGAACTGGTTGTATGCGTCGATCGCGCCCTCCTCGAGTTCCACGTCGAAGGGGAAGACGGACTCAATCTTCTGTCCCCTCTCAGCCTTTGCCGCGGCCTCCGTGGTCGGCTCCCCGCCTAACTCCTTGATCCTTTCCGCGAACGTCTCGGCGTGGCGCATCTCATCGATCGCGATGAGCTTGACCTTTGCCGCCAATTGCCCGTAATCCATGTCATCCAGATTGTAGTGCTGGTTCATGTACTGGTGAATGGCCTGCAGCTCCATGGAACGGGCCTTGTTCAGCGATTCGATGACCCTTTCCTTTCGTTCCTTGCGGGAATCTCCAGCCATCATGCACCTCCTTTGTCCGCTTCGATTGCATCCCTCTTGCCTTTGGATCTTCCTGATCTGGCACGCGGGAAAAACCATCTCTCTTCCGGGCGGTTCCTCTGTGGCGCCTCCAATCTGCCATTGGCGACCGCCTTGTCAATCTCTTTTTCCGGGCTTTTTCCTGCCTCTCTCGGCGCGGCGGCCACGGACCGTCTTCTGCGGGAGCGTGAGATTGCCGTTTCGGGAGGGGGGCGGCGGGCAAAGCGCCGCCGGGCCGGTGGGGGCGTCGAAAAGCGTTTCTCGGCCGGTGCGGGCGACGTCGGCCACCCTATTCCGGGGACGACTTCAGGTCGACTTCGGCGACCTCTTTGGGAATGCCGGAACTCGTGATGATCTCCTCGGCGTTCGTGACGAAGATCGCCTCGACCCCCGGCAGTCTCTCAGCGAGTTTCAGCCCCTTCTCCGCGCCCATGACGAAGAACGCCGTCGCCAGGCCGTCGGCGAAAGACGCTGTGCGCGCCACGACGGTCACGCTGATCAGCCCGGTCGCGGGCATGCCGGTGCGCGGGTTGATGATGTGATGGTAGCGTTTGCCGTCCACGACGAAACTCCGCTCGTAGTCGCCCGAGGTGACGACGGCGGCGTCCTCGATCTCGAGTCGGACCCCCGGCATGAAGCGAGTCTTGTCGCGAGGGTGCTGGATGGCGATCCTCCAACGGCCCTCTTCCGAGCCTTCGCTCGTGGATCTGTGGCCAAGGGCGTACATATCGCCGCCCGCGTTCACGAGAGCGCCGTACGCGCCGTTGGTGCGCAGGTACGCGACGGCTTTGTCCACGGCGTACCCTTTGGCGATCCCGCCCAGGCCGATCCGCGTTCCTTCGCCCGCGAGAAGAACCGTCGACGTGAGACGATCGGTGACGACGCGGCGGTAGTCGATCTTGTCGATGGCGCCCGCGATCTCTTCCTGCGTGGGCAGACGAGGATGCGCCGGATCGAAGTCCCAGAATCGCCCGACGGAAGCGAAGGTAACGTCGAACGCTCCGGCGCTGATTTCCGAAACTATGCGGGCCTCTTCCAGGATCTCGAAGATGTCCCACTCCTCGCGCGTCACATGAAGAGGCGCCCCGCCGCTGCGATCATTCAGACGCGACACGAAGCTGTCGGGTTTGTGGTCGCTGCACAGCCGCTCGATCCGGTCGATCTCAGCGCGCGCGCCCTCGATCAGGGCGTTCACGTCCGCCGCGCGCCGCGCGACGACCGTGATCGTCACCACCGTTCCCATCATGGGGAACTGCTCACTGGCAGTAACCAGTGCGCCCCGGACGTGAAAGCACCACCACAGATAGAACCCGCCGACGGCAAGCATGAAGATGACGGGCGCACGACGCGGCCGGGCAGGGGCGTCGGGTTCCGATCGCAAAGGGCGGCTGGGGCGTAACGCGGTCGGGCGGCGACGTGTCATGACTGAAGCCTATTCCTGTGCGGCCCCGGAATCAAGTCAAGCCACAGGTTAGACGCCTATCCATGCAGTCCCAGCAGTCTGAGGGCTTCTTCGACGGTGGAAGCGGGATAAAGAGCAAGATTGCCGTCCTTGCGGGGTTTCTCGTCGGGCGGCGCTCCGTACACGCACAGATCGAAACCGAGCCGGCGGGCCTCGTTCAGGCGCTTCTGAAGCTGCCCCACCGATCGCGTTTCCCCGGCCAGGCCGACCTCCCCGAGGACGACGGACCCCTTCTCCACGGGGCGGTTCAGCATGCTCCCCGCGACCGCCGCGGCGACGGCCAGGTCCAAGGCGGGCTCTTCAATGCGCAAGCCGCCGACGATGTTGACGAAAACGTCGCGATCCGACAGAGACAGTCCCACGCGCTTTTCCAGGACCGCCAGGATGAGGGCCAGGCGGCGGGCGTCCATGCCGTGCGCCGAGCGGCGCGGAGGGCCGAATCCGCCGTTCGGACTCACCAGGGCCTGGACCTCGACCAGAAGCGGGCGGGCGCCTGCGATTGCGGCCAAGACCACGGACCCGGCCGACTGGGAGGGCCGCTCCGACAGAAACATCTCCGAGGGATTGGCCACGGACTTCAGGCCTTTCTCGGTCATCTCGAAAATGCCGATCTCGTTCGTCGAGCCAAAGCGGTTTTTCACGGCCCGAAGAATGCGGTAGGAGAAGTGGCGCTCGCCCTCAAAGTAGAGAACGGTGTCAACCATGTGTTCCAGGAGACGGGGACCCGCGACGACGCCCTCCTTCGTCACGTGGCCCACGAAGAAGAAGGCGAGCCCGAGGTCCTTGGCCAAGCGCACCAAGCGCGCGGCGCTCGCCCGAATCTGGGCGACACTGCCGGGCGCCGAGGGAAGGTCCGCCGAGGCCAGGGTCTGGATCGAGTCGATGACGACGGCCAGAGGTTTGGTCTTTTCCACCGCCTGGATGATGGCATCCACGTCCGTCTCGCACAGCACCAAGAGCGCCTCGTTGAAAGCGCCCAGCCGCTCGGCCCGCATGCGGGTTTGTCGTGCGGACTCCTCGCCGGTGACGTAAAGGGCGGGCGCCACGTTGTAGGACGCAAGATGGTGCGCCACTTGCAGCATGAGTGTGGACTTCCCCACGCCCGGCTCCCCTCCCAGGAGCGTCACCGAACCCGCGACGAGTCCCCCGCCCAGAATCCGGTCGAACTCCTCCATGTGGGTCGAAATGCGCTCCTCGCCTCCGGAGGGGATCTCGGTGATCGGCTGAGGCGGACGGAAGGCGACGTTTCCGGCGGAGGCGGCGCCGGGAGGTCCGCCGCCCGCGGGCAGGACTTGCTCCACCATCGAGTTCCACGCGCCGCAGGCCGGGCACCTGCCGTGCCACCGGGGCGTGTCGTGGCCGCATTCGTCGCACATGAAGACTGTCTTTTTCTTTGCCATCGTTTGATCGCAGTCCCAGGGGAAGGAGCGGCCCAGAAGACCGGGCGAAGCGGAACTCCGGGGAGCAAGCTCCGCGGCGTCCGGAGGAGAAGCCACGACGCGCGGTTGGCGGCGCCGGTCCCGCCCTCAGGGCGGAGTCAGGCCTTCGGATGGGCGGCCCCGGGCATCACGGTCGATCCGGAGGAGACCGAGGCGGCGCGGAAATCCGAGTGGCCCAGAAGCGGATAGATCAGGCAATTCCTTCCGATTCGCAAGCCTTCGGGCAATTCCGTGTTGCGGCCGATGACGGTCAGGCCGCTCGAAAGGTAATCGGGATGACGCTGGTTCGGGACCAGCGCGTCGAATCCCTCGCCCACCGACGCCCCCGCGCCGATCCGCACGAATTTGTCCGTGATGGTATGGTGAACCTTCGCGCCGGGGTCGACGCGAACGCCATCCATGAGGACGGACTCCCGAACCTCGGCGCCTTCGCCGATCTCGACGCCCCGGAAAAGCACGCTGTTGACGACCGTCCCGCGGATGTTCGAGCCGCGTCCGACCGTGGAATTGATCACGGCCCCCGAATCGTAGATGTGGGTGGGAATGCAGAATTCTGGCGGCGTATTCAACCAGTTCGTGTGAATGGCCCAGCCGTTCAAGTCAAGTCCCGATGCGGGGTCCAAGCACTCCATGTTGGCTTCCCAGTAGGAATCCAGGGTTCCGACGTCGCGCCAGTAGTGGGGGAATGCGAAAGCGTAACAGCCGCACTCGTCGATCATGGCGGGGATGATGTCCTGACCGAAATCGTGGGCGGACTCCTTTCGGCCGACGTCCTCGGCCAGGCGGTGTTCGAGGATGTCCCTCTTGAAGACGTAGATCCCCAGGTTTGCCTGGTCGGAGATCGGCTCGCCCGGGGGCTTTTCCTCGAAGGCCTCGATGCGCCCCTTGGCGTCGGATTTCAAGATGCCGAACCGATGCGCTTCCTCGCGAGGGACCGATTGCGTGGCAATGGTCAGGTCGGCGTTGTTGCGAATGTGGAACTCGATGAGCGGGCCGTAAGGCATGTGATAGATGTGGTCGCCCGAGAGGATCAACACCGTGTCCACGTCGAAACGGTTGATGAACGACACGTTCTGGTGGATGGCGTCAGCCGTCCCGGCGTACCAATCCGAGTCTCTGTCCCCAATGTATGGGGGCAGAATTTTGGCAACCGTGCTGCGCCCTGAAAATCCCCAGGCTGCGCCCATCCCGATGTGGGTCATCAACGAGTAGGGCTTGTACTGGGTGAGAATCCCGACGTAGCGGATGTCGGAGAGCATGACGTTGCTCATGACGAAGTCGATAATGCGGTAATTCCCACCAAAGGGAACCGCCGGCTTGGCGCGGTGGTCGGAGAGGATGGAGAGGCGGCTGCCCTGGCCGCCCGCGAGGATCATGGCGATTGTGTTGGCCACCGCTGAACTCCCTAGGCCCTCGAAGCGCAACGTCCGCGAACGGGTGACGTTCCGGGACTGACTCCGCCCGTCCGCTTCCGAGCCCCCGGTTTGCCTGGAATCTCGGAGTTCGCGCCTCGGATCTTCACCCTACGCGACGGTCGACGCCGACGGGGTCGGTGAGGCCGACGGGGTCGGTGAGGCCGACGGGGTCGGTGAGGCCGACGGGGTCGGCGAGTCCGACGGGGTCGGCGAGTCCGCGTGCCCGTGACGCTCCACCCAAGTCCGTCCGACCACTTGCTTGATGGGGACCACCTCGCCAGGCCCGAGGCGAACGCCCTGGAGAATCCGGGCGCCTTTCCCCACGACCGTGATGCGGCGCAGTTCCGGCTTCCTTGGATCCAGTCCTTCGCCGCCGACCGAGCAGAAGGCGTGGAAGACCGCGTCCTTGTCGCTCACGACCCCTTCAAGGCGCGCCCCTTGCTGGATCTGGCAATCATGGAAGATGATGCTGTCGCGAACGACCGCCTTCGGCTCCACTCGCACGCCGGGCGACAAGACGGAGCGGATAACGGTCCCTTCGATGACGCAACCGGGGGAGATCAACGACTGCTTCACCTCGGCCAAGCGACCGAAGTGGGGAGACGGGCGACTGGCCAGATTGCGGTCGCGCATGTTGGTTATGACGTGGCGGCGTTGCGGCAAGGCGTCCCCGCTTCCGCTCAGGAGCCGATAGTGCAGCGCGACGTACGATTCCAAGTCGGGCAGATACTCCCAATCCCCTTCGAAAGGGAAAGCGAAGGCGCGGCCGCGCTTGACGAGGGGTTCGACAACGCACGTGGGGAGATGATGGCTCGCCTCTTCGGACTCGATGGCCTCGAGATGCTCGCATAAGAGGGCGGCGTTGAAAAGGTAGACGCCCGTGGAGATCATGTCGTGGGGAGATCTCTCCGGCTTCTCCACGAAATCCTTGACCCGCCCCGACGCGTCGGCCGTTACGTACCCGAAACGGTCCGCCACCACGCCGGGGGGCCGGCGGGCGGTCATGATCGTCAAGTCCGCGTTGTGGTAGGAATGGTATGCAATGAGAGGCCTGTAGTCCATCGCGTAGACGTGGTCGGAGGAGACGACGAGAACGAGCTCCGCCCGCGTGTCCTCGATGAAGTCCAGGTTCTGGTAGATGGCGTCGGCCGAGCCGCGGAACCATTGAGTCTTGCCCATCCCGACGAAGGGCGGCATCAACCGGATCCGGCGATTCGCCGTGTCAAAGTCCCACGGCTGGCCGACCCCGATGTGGTCGATCAAGGAGCCGGGCAAGTACTGAATCAGGAAGCCCACGTTGTTGATGCCCGAGCAGCTCAGATTGGTCAGAACGTAATCGACGATCCGGAAATGGCCGCAGAAGGGCAGGGCCGCTTTGGCCCGATTGTGAGTAAGGACCGAGAAGCCTAGGTTGATGCCGCCCGCTAGCACGAGGGCCGTCGTTCCGTGCATGTCGTGACCTCTAGCGGCCAACCGGAAGGGATTTCAGGGGCGAGTCTCGGATGAAGAGGCTCTTCAGGATCCCTTCCGAGATCGCCTTCCCGCAAGACGGATCATGCTACCCCGGGCCGCCGGAGAAAAGCAACGGAAACCTCTCTTCCAGCGCCGATAGGTGTTGACGGCCAATTCCCCGGATGATATAAGCCGCCCCGCGAACAGTTCCGAGGCGTTCCTTCGGCGCGACGCGAGTCGCAAGGATCTCCCCTTGTTCTCCCGTAAGTCGCGGAAGGCGCCATTGGGGGTGAAGCACGCCCCGCTCGGCTTCGGCCGAGAAAGCGAAGAAGGGTCGGCAAGAATGAGCCATTCGCCGCTCCAAGAGAGGGCCGAGCACGGGGCTCCCACTGGAGGCGCCCCGGGACAGCCAGGCATAGGGGGGACCGTGCGCAAGGCAGCGGTCGCGGCCGTGGTGGCCGCTGTGGCGCTGGCGGGCGCCGTCTGGCTTCTCCGGGCGCCCGAGGAGGAACACGCGAAGGCCGAGGGCAAGATTCCCATAACGGTTTACGGCTACGATCCGACCCAGGGCGACAACGCCATGAATCGCCTTTGCCAGGCCATCATGCGGGAGGATCCGGAAATTCTTGTGGGCCGCTACACCGCGCTGGCAATCGCCGGCGATCAAGGCGACACGGGGCGGCTCCTGACGTGGGCGGGCCAGACCTCTCCCGACGTCGTGTTCAGCTTCTGGCACGGCATTCGCAAGGAAATCGAGGAAGGCTTTCTCTGCCCCCTCAACGAGTACGTCGGGTACGACGGCTTTTACGGACTCCATTCTGAAACGGGGGCGCCTTACGAACTGACGGGGAAGCCCAAGCTGAAGAAAGACCCGCAAACGGGCGAGATGGTCCCCGACGTAAACGGGAACGTCGACGACGACGAGGCCTTGTGGTCGGAGTGGCGCAGCTATCCCAAGATCAACCGTTTGGTGGCGACCGACAAGGGACGCTTGGAGAAGGGACCGGACGGCAAGCCGTACGACGGAGCGATCGTTTACGGTCTTCCGGTGAACACGACGGTCTACTATGGCATCGTCTATCGCCGCGATCTATTCCGCGCCGCCGGGTTCAACGAGGGCGAAGTCCCCAAAACGTGGGACGAGTTCTGGTACTTCTGCCAGAGACTCACGAATCCCGAGCGCGAGGTGCCCGGGGCGAAGTTCCAGCGGGGTCAGCGCGGTTTCTCCGTGCCAAAAGCGGCGTGGCTCTGGATCGAATGGCTCTGGTCGAACAACAGCAGCGCCATCATGCAGGCAAAGACCAATCTCCGGACGGGCAAGGAGTGGTGGTTCACCCAGGATGAGACGGAGTTCATCGACTCCGAGACCAGCGAGTCTCTCGTGATGGAGCCGTCGCGCTGGAAAGCCACTTTCGCCACCGACGAGGCCGTCGAGTCGCTGGAGTTCTACAAGAAACTCTGCTGGCAGCCCTGGATCTCGAACCCGAAGACCGGCGAGCCGATTGACCTGACGAAGGAGGACATTCAACGGGGCACCGTGATGGATTCGGGCGCCAAGGAGGAGGTGGCCTTCCGCGAGAGCGACATCATCAAGGGGGCGGTGCGCAAGCAGGTCAGCGGCGAGGACCTGGAACTGGACATGTTTCGCCGCGGCGAAGTCGCCATGATCATGTACAACACGCGCAGCCTGCAGGAACACAAAATCCCCCCCAACAACCTGGGCTTCTTCGCCATTCCCGCCGCGCCGCACGGCGGCAAGCAAGTGGTGGGCTCTTTTCGCCATTACCACGCTCTCAACTCCCGCTTGGCGGGAGACAAGAACACGAAGATCCGCGACAAGGCCTGGAAGATCCTCAGCGCCTGGTGCGGCTCGCGGGGACGAAGAATCACGGTCGAGGACCTCGTGATGCAAGGCTACGCCCGCTTCCTCACGCCCGAGCTGCTCAGCGAATTCGGTCTCGAGGAGTACATCGAGCAGATTCCAGCCCACTGGCGCGATCAGTACAAGCAAGTCATCCAGAATCCGCTCGCCGAACCCTACATGGGTTACTGGTATCCCGCCGAGGTGCGGCTCAACAGCGGGGTCATCGGCTTCGTGTTGAGCGACGAGAACTTCCAGATTCGGCCGGCCCTCCAGGACGTGGAGGACAAGGCCAACGGTCGTCTCATGTTTGGCCTCCCCGAGGAGGTCAAAGCGCGCTATCGTCCCTTCGCCCTCCTTGGGGTTCTCGTCGGCGCCATCATCGTGGCCGTCGGCGGGACCGTCATCGTGCGTTCCTATGCGGGGAAAGAGCCGCAAGGGGCGGTGGCAACCATGCGGTCCGGTTCGACCCGCAGCGTCTACGCGCGATGGATGCCGTGGCTGCTGCTGGTCCCGGCCCTCGCCTCCATCGTCCTCTGGGCCTATTACCCGCTCGTGCGGGGATCGATCATGGCGTTTCAGGACTATCGGCTCCTGGGCGACAGCAAGTGGATGGGGCTGGACAATTTCATCACTGTTTTCACCGACAAGGACTTCTACGCGGCGTTGGGGACAACGTTCAGGTTCGCCGGCCTGTCGCTCGGCATCGGCTTTCTGACGCCCATTTTCCTCGCCGTCCTCCTCACCGAGATCCCCAAAGGGAAAGTCTTCTTCCGCACGATCTTTTTCCTCCCGCAGATTTCCTCCGGTTTGGTCGTGTTGTTCATCTGGAAACTCATGTATAACCCCACCGAATACGGGTTGCTGAACCGGCTCCTGCTCGGGACGGGCGGCATCCCGATCCTGCTGGTTGTTCTCATCAAGGGCGTCATGGTCGCCGCCACCGGAGCGATCCTTTGGGTCTTGTACCGAGTCGCTTTCCGAGTCGAGCACGAATCGCTCGTCTCGCGCGGGGCCTTCACGCTGCTCTTCGCGCTCGCCGTCGCGGCGGTGGCGTACCCTCTGGCGCGAGAGGCGGCCGCGCTGGGGGCGCTGCAGTCGATCCAGAACTGGGCGACGTGGCTCTGGCGGCCGCCCGGGTTCGAGAAACAGGCCTGGCTGGAAGACGTTCGGTGGGTGATGGCGGCCGTCATCGTTCCCGGCGTCTGGGCTGGCGCCGGCATGGGGAGCCTGATCTACATCGCCGCGCTCAAGAACGTGGACGAGGAAAGCTACGAAGCGGCCGAGATAGACGGCGCCGGGTTCTTCGACAAAGCGTGGTACATCACGGTCCCCTACCTGAAGCCCCTCATTCTCATCAACTTCGTCGGGGCCTTCATTGGCGTTTTTCGGGACATGGGCAACATCTTCGCCATGACGGGCGGCGGCCCGGGGAACGCGACCACGGTCATCAGCCTCCATATATGGTACACGGCTTTCGCCTATCTTCGCTTTGGAGAGGCCACCGCGATGGCTTGGTTCATGGGCATCATGCTCATCAGCTTCACCATTTACCAGCTTCGCATCTTGAAGAAGGTCGAATTCCGCCGCGCCGAGGCGAACTGACGGAGGATTGAGAATCCAAAACCCAAGACGGACAATGAGGAATGACGGAACCCCAAACCCATTGCCGGCAACCAGAGCCTAGGGGCTGCGGAGTTGGGGCGTCCCCGATTGCCCGTTGTCCGTTGTCCGTTTTCCGCTTCGCATTTTGCGTTGAACGGGGCCTGCCGTGCCGCTCATAGGGAAAGTCGGTCGCAAAGACCCGAGAGTCCTTCTCGGGATCGCGTTGATCTATATCCTGCTCATCGTGGGCGGGACGACCATGGTATACCCCTTTCTCATCACGCTCACGTCGTCCATGACGAACGACCTCGACTATGAGCGTTTCAGCCCCTACCCGAGATTCTGGTTCGACAAAGGCGAGCGGTACCTGAAGTTCCTCGCCGAGAAGTACGCCGACGTCGCTCGCTTCGACTACTTCAAGGCCGCCTATCGCGCTCCCGCGCACTGGGGAGTGTTCCGCGACGTGGCTTTCGATCCGCACTCGGTGAAGGAGAACTTCCCGGTCTTCGGCGCGGAGGAGGGTCCCGACCGGTGGGTTCGCGTGAAACGCATCGGGGAAGACTACTACCGGTTCATCAAAGAGACCTACAGGACGCGCGAAGAGACCGAGAGGGTGATGCCTCTCTTTCTCAACTATAACCTGCCCGACTTTCAGAATTCCACGCAGGAACGCTACCAGAACCTCTACTTGGCGTTCCAGGCGGTCGCCGGGCAAGGCGATCTCGCGAGGTCCCTTCCCAAAAGCGAACTGGAGCGGCAAGCCCTCAGCCTCATGGGGCAATTCCGCGCGGACGTTTACGACGCCTTCATCAACATGAATTTCACCAGCGTCAAGAACTACGCCTACGACCTGTCGAAATGGATCCCCGCGCAGACCACTCGCCACGTGGATTTCATCGACTGGGTGCGCGGGCTGCCGCCCGAGGACAAGCTGCCCGTTACGCGGCACTATCTCTGGACGAAGTTCCTCTTTGACAAAGGATGGGACATGCAGAGATACAATGCCGCAACGGGGGCCCATCTCACTACGCTCCTGGCCGCGCCCTATCCGACCGGCGACGTTCCGGCGGAGATCGCTGCTCTGCGGGAGGAATTCGTCCGCGAAAGATGGCCGATTCGACTGACTCGGCTCAAAGGCGATCATCGCGCCGCGTATATGAAGTTCATGCAGGAGCGCTATCCGACGATCGCTTCACTCAACAAGGTCGCCGGCAGCGACTTCAAGAGCTGGGACGAAGTGCCCCACTTCGAAGCCCTTCCTTACCCTCACGAGAACACGCTCGCTCACGAGGTCAAGAGCGATGTGATAGACGCCTTGAGCGCCGTCTGGCGCGACTACGCGGCCTCCGTGTCTCCCGATCAACGCGAAATGCTCTCCGCCGAAAAGGCGTACCAGGACTTCCTGCTCAAGGAGTACGGCTCCCTTGAAACGGTCAACCAAGCCTATGGATGGTCCTATGCCGGTCTGGAAGAGATTGAGTTGCCCATTCCGGAAGCCGACTACTGCGATTACGTCACGCACCGACTCCAGTATTGTGCGAAGTTCGTCGGTTTCAACTTCGGCCAAGTTGTCCGCTTCATCGCCACCAAAGGGCGGGCGCTCTGGAATACCGCGATCCTCGTTCTGTTGACGATAGCGGTCACTCTCACCGTCAATCCCCTTGCGGCTTACGCCCTGAGCCGTTTCCAGCTGAGGGCCACGCCCAAAATCCTCCTCTTTCTTCTGGCCACCATGGCCTTCCCCCCGGAAGTCGCCATGATTCCCTCGTTCCTCCTCCTGCGCAATCTGGGCCTTCTCAACACCTTCGGCGCCCTCGTCCTGCCCGGTCTCGCCAACGGTTTCTCCATCTTTCTGCTCAAGGGTTTCTTCGACAGTCTGCCGAGAGAACTCTACGAGGCCGCCTCCATCGACGGCGCCAGCGAGCTCCGCATGTTCACGACCATCACCCTGCCGCTCACCAAACCCATCCTGGCCGTCATCGCTCTGGGGGCTTTCCTCGGCGCCTACGGCGGGTTCATGTGGGCCTTTCTCGTGTGCCAGAACCAGAAAATGTGGACCCTGATGGTCTGGCTCTACCAGTTCCAGCAGACGATGGCTCAATTCCCGTATATGACAATGGCGGCTTTGGTTCTGGCCTCCATTCCCACACTCCTCGTCTTCCTCACCTGCCAGAACATCATCCTGCGCGGAATCATCATCCCCACGATGAAGTGACTCGCCGACCGCGGCGACGTCGCTTGGATTTCTCAGGATCATGCGGCGCAACGCGACCCGCCGCGCCTGGGGCGCCCGCTCGCCGCAGTGCGACGTTGCCGGCCTGTTGAGGTCGGCCCTTGTCGCGTCCCGGGCTTGCCTGCAGGCGCAATCGCAGATGGCGTATGCGTTGCCGACAGAGCGCCGTCATGAGCTCTCTGGACATCTTCCCCCGAACACGGGCGATCGTTTCTCCGCCTCACGAATTGACGTTTGCCGGCGCCTATCTTGCACAGGCGCGTCGACGAGGCCCTTCCATGACAAAATCCTTGCGCCTTCTCTTGGTTTCTCCCAAGATGCTTCTCCTGCGGCGCTTCGATGTGACGAGGGACATGTCGTCCGGGTCGGGAATGCGCGGGATTTCTTGAGAGGCGGAGATGACGGGATCGAGCGATGAGCGAGGAACTGAGCAAGCAATACGACCCCTCCGGGATTGAGGCCAAGTGGTACGGCCAATGGGAGCGGAGTGGGTACTTCACGGCCGATCCCGAAAGGGAGGGCGAGGCGTACTGCATCGTCATACCGCCCCCGAACATTACGGGTCGCCTGCACATGGGACACGCGCTGAACAATACGCTCCAGGACGTTCTGACGCGCTGGAAGCGAATGGTGGGCTGCAACACGCTCTGGCTGCCGGGGACGGACCACGCCAGCATCGCCACGCACAACGTGATCGAGAAGGAGCTGCGCGCCGAGGGCATCGACCGTCGCGAGATGGGGCGGGAGGCCTTTATCAAGCGCGCTTGGCAGTGGCGCGAGGAGTACGGAGGCATCATCATCGAGCAACTGCGCAAGCTCGGCTGCTCCTGCGACTGGACGCGCACGCGGTTCACGATGGACCCGGGGCTTTCCCGCGCGGTGCGCGCCGTCTTCAAACGCCTCTACGACGAGGGACTCATCTATCGCGGCACGTACCTGGTCAACTGGTGCCCCCAGGACCAGACGGTTCTCTCCGACGAGGAGGTCGAGCACGAGGAAGTCAAGGGCCGCCTTTGGCACATTCGCTATCCGCTGGAGGACGGATCGGGCCACATCACCGTGGCGACGACGCGCCCCGAGACGATGCTGGGCGACACGGCCGTGGCGTTTCATCCTGAAGACGAACGTTACGCCCGCCTCAAGGGCAAGCGCTGCATCTTGCCGCTCCTGAAGCGGAAAATCCCCTTCATCCAGGACGACTCGGTTGACCGCGAGTTCGGGACGGGAATGGTGAAGGTCACGCCCGCGCACGATCCCAACGACTACGAGATGGGCAAGCGCCACGGCCTCGAATTCATCAACATCCTGAACCCCGACGGCAGCGTCAACGAGAACGGCGGTCCCTACGCGGGACTCGACCGCTTCGAGGCGCGCGAGCGCGTCGTGGCCGACCTCGAAGCGCAGGGACTGATCGAGAAGGCCGAGGACTACGTCCACCAGGTGGGGCACTCCTACCGTAGCGGCGCCATCGTCGAGCCGTACATCAGCGAGCAGTGGTTCGTGTCGATGAAGCCGCTGGTGGTCGAAGCCATCGCCGCCGTCGAGGACGGGCGCATCCGCTTCGTGCCCAAGTCGTGGGAGAACACGTATTTCCACTGGCTGCGCAACGTGCGCGACTGGCCCATCTCGCGTCAGCTCTGGTGGGGACACCAGATTCCGGTCTGGCATTGCGACGATTGCGGCGCACTGACGGTCACCGAAGAGGAGACCATCGAGAAGTGCGAGAAGTGCGGCTCGGCGAACGTCAAGCAAGACGAGGACATCCTCGACACCTGGTTCTCATCCGCCCTGTGGCCCTTTTCGACGATGGGTTGGCCGGACAAGACGCCCGACCTCGAACGCTACTACCCAACGTCCGTCCTGTTGACGGCCCACGAGATCATCTTCTTCTGGGTCGCGCGGATGATCGTCATGGGGCTGAAGTTCATGGGCGACGCGCCGTTCCGCGACGTCTACATTCACCCCATGGTGTTCGACGAGAAGACGAAGAAGAAGATGTCGAAGTCCCTCGGCAACATCATCGATCCCCTCGAAATGATCGAGAAGTACGGCGCGGACGCCGTGCGTATGACGCTCTGCGCGACCACAATCAAAGGCTCGAACCTGTACCTGAGCGAGGAGCGTTTCGCCGGGTACCAGAACTTCGCGAACAAGTTCTGGAACTCGGCGCGGTTCGTGTTAATGAACGCCAAGGACCTGCCCGCCGGTGATCTGCGCAGAGGTCCCGATCCCGAGGCGCTGGAGCTGGAAGACCGATGGATTCTGAGCGCCTTTGGCCGCGTCATGCGGAAAATCGATGCGGCGCTCAACGAATATGAGTTCGACCAGTACATCCACCACCTCTATCATTTCGTCTGGGGCGAGTACTGCGACTGGTACCTGGAACTCGTCAAAGGGCGCCTCTACTCGAAAGACGAACGGGAGTCGCAGGCGGCGGCCCGAAGCCGTCGCAACGCCCAGGTCGTGCTGGTCACAGTGCTCGAAGGTCTCTGCCGAATCATGCACCCCGTCGCCCCCTTCGTCACCGAGGAGGTCTGGCAGGCCGTGCGCGAGCGATACGGAGACGGTCTTGGCGCGAAGGAGGCCTTGGGGCTTGGCGGTGCGCTGTCGTGCGAGTCCGTGATGATCGCGCCGTGGCCGGCGGCGGATCGCTTCCCCGAGGACCCCGAGGCCGTAGGCAGGATGGAGCGCCTCATGGAGGCAATCGGCGCTGTGCGGCGGATCCGCAGCGAGATGGGCGTGGCCCCCTCGCAGACCGTGGATGTGCGGGCCGCGAGCGCCGACGGCGCCGAGATCGCGTTTCTCGAATCGCAGCGCCGCCACTTCGAGGCCCTCGCTCGCACGGGCTCGCTTGTGTTTGAGAAGGCGGAGGCCGAGAGTCCGGAAGGAGGCGCCGGCGGCTTCGCCTCGACGGCCGTGGTCGGCCCCCTGACGATCAGCGTTGCCTTGCCCGCTTCGCTCGTCGAGGCCGAGCGCGCCCGGCTGACGAAGGAACTCGAGCGTCTCGAGTCGTTGCTCGAACGAACGAAGACGAAGCTCGCCAATCCCTCCTTCGTCGAGAAAGCGCCGAAAAACGTCGTCAACGCCGAACGCGAGCGGCTGAACGAAACGGAAAGCCAGTGCGCCGTTCTGCGGGAGAGACTTGACGGATTGGGGTGACGGCCTGCGCCATCGCTCCCGACGCCTCCGCCGGGGGAGAAAGGGTGCGCGACATAGATGTGGGTTTTCAAGCGGAACGGGTTTCGCGCCAGAAAGAAACCTGTTGCTCCCGGTGGACCCGTGAATCAGAATGAGGCGATGTGGGCCACGGCGCGGCCTCCTGGTTGATGGTTGGAGTCGCGGAAGACGGCGAGGGAGAAGAGAGATGAAGTGGCGCGTCGTTCTGGAAAAAGACACGGAAACCGGTGACTGGGCTGTCTGGTGTCCGGAGCTGCCCGGCTGCGCGTCGGCGGGGCAAACGGAAGGGGAAGCCTTGCAGAACATCCGCGAGGCAATCGAGCTCTACCTTGAGCCCTCTCCTCTGACCCTCGCGCCGGGCGCGGTGACGCGTGAGGTAACCGTCTGATGGCTTCGCGCGCGCCGCGCCTAACGGCCCGTGAGATCGAAGTCATTCTGAGCCGCCACGGCTTCGAGCTCATCTCGCAGAAAGGAAGCCACCGCAAGTGGCGGCATTGCGAGCTCAGTCTGCAAGTCATCGTTCCCGAACAGCTAGGCCGGCAGTTGCCGGTCGGCGCAGTGCGCAGCATCCTGATTCACGCTGAGATCCCAAGAGAGGAATGGAAACCGTGAGAGGCGCCCCCGCTCTTTTCCGGAGCGGAGGGACGTCGGGCGGCGACGCGGGGCGGGGAAGCTTGCCAAGACTGGGGCTCGCACATCGCGATCGAAAGGCGAAGATGTCCTTCTATGTCTGAAACACACTACGTTGGCGTGGACTTGGGCGGGACCCGGATCAAGGCGGCCGTCGCCGCCGGCGACGGCCGGATCGCGGCGGAAGAACGGGCGCCCACACAAAGTCAGGAGGGGCCCGACAGCGTGATTGCGCGGATCGCCGCGTTGGCCCGCCGGACGGTGGAGAAGGCCGGCGTCGGGGTCGAGTCGATGGGCATCGGCCTTCCGGCTACGCTCGACATCCCCAACGGCGTCACGCTCTACATGCCGAATCTCCCGACTCAGTGGCGGAACGTCCCGGTGCGCGACAAGCTCGAGAGGTTGCTCGACTGGCCGGTTTACCTTCTGAATGACGTCCGCGCGGCCACGCTCGGCGAGCTCGACTTCGGTTGCGGCAGGACGGCGCCGACCATGGTCTTCATGGCCCTTGGGACGGGCGTGGGAGGCGGGGTTGTGATCGACGGCCGTCTGCGTCTGGGCAAGTTGGGGTCGGCGGGCGAGCTGGGGCACATCGTCGTGCAGCCCTACGGCGGGCTGCCGTGCGGCTGCGGCAGCCAGGGCTGCTTGGAGACCGTGGCGAGCGGCCCGGCTCTGTGCGGCGAAGGCGTGCGACTCCTTCTTTCGGGTCTGGCGCCCAAGCTCTTCGACATCGTCGAAGGAAACCCGGCGGGCGTGACGGCCGAGACGATGGGCGAGGCCGCCCGAGCGGGCGACCAGCGCGTTTTGATGGCAATCGAGCGGATGGGGCATTTCCTGGGTCTTGCCATCACGGATCTTGTGGTGGCCATTCATCCGGAACTGATCGTCATCGGGGGCGGCGTCGCGGGGCTTGGCGACATGCTGTTCAACGCAATTCGCAAAACCCTTCGGAAGAAGGTCGGCATGTTCTGCACGGACGACATCCGGATCGAGCCTTCGGCTCTTGGGGATCGCGCGGGCGTCCTCGGCGCCGTTGCGCTGGCGAGGCGGGGAGGGCTGTTGGACCAGTTCTGAAGCGCTCCTCCGGGGCAAATCCGGAACAATGCCGAAATCCGAAATCCGAGACCCACGACCCCTGAATCATGGCGACGCCCTGATCTCACGAGCAGACTCTTCGGGAGTAGAGAGGAACACAAAGTAAATGTTCGAGTTCAAGCCGGACTATGAAGAAGCCAGAAAGCGCATCGAGGCGTGGTGGGACTGCCAGGTGATCGATCGCGCCTTGACGCTGATCGCGTTCTCCAAACCGGAAAACGAGCGCGTGCCCTTTCCGGCAAAGCGACACGCAACGCTCCGCGAGCGCTGGTTCGACACGGACTTCAACGCGGACTGCGCCTTCGCCGCCGCGGCCAACACCGTCTACTACGCCGACGCGTTGCCGATTCAGCATCCCAATCTGGGGCCGGAAGTTTTCTCGGCTTTCTATGGATGCGATCTGGAGTTCAGCGAAGAGACCTCCTGGAGCGTTCCCATTCTCGAGGAATGGGATCCCGAGGCGGTCGCCCGTCTGCGGCTCGACACCAACAACGTGTACTACCGCAAAATCATGGAGATGACCGACGCCTACCTCGAGCGGGCCGACGGGAGATTCATCGTCGGCTATACCGATCTCCACGTGGGCGGAGACGCCATCGCCGCCTTTCGCGACCCGCAGGCGCTGTGCCTCGACGTCCTCGAGCGCCCCGACGAGGTCCGGGCCCTCTGCGAGCGCATCACCGACGATTTTCTCGCCCTCTACGACCGGTACTGCGAACATCTCTCCGCCGCCGGCATGCCGAGCACGACGTGGCTGAACCTCACGTGCGACGGGAAGTACCATGTCCCCTCAAACGATTTCTCCTGCATGGTCTCAGACAAGACCTTCGAGGACGTGTTTCTCCCCGGAATCGAGCGCGAGTGCGCCCACATGGACCGCAACATCTACCACCTCGATGGCCCCGGCGCTCTGCGCTTTCTCGACCGCCTCATGGACGTTCCCAGAATGTACGCTATCCAATGGGTCCCGGGAGCGGGCCACGACGACTGGCACGATTGGATTCACGTGTATCAGCGGATCCAGGCGCGGCGAAGAGCGTTTCAGGTCTGGCTTCCGGCGAAGGACCTGGACGAGTTCTTCACGCACCTTCGCCCCGAGGGGGCGTGTCTCGGCGTCGGGGGGATCTCGAACCAAGAGGAGGCGGACGCCGTCCTCCGGAAGATCGCGCGTTGGGGGCGGCGCTGACTCTGTTTCGTTGACATTGGGGCGCAAGCGCGAACAGATCTCTCGTCACAGCCGGGGGCGACTGTGCCGCTCTCTTCTGAACACGCCATGAAGATAGACACCCTCCGCAAGATCGACCGCTGGATCGGCATTCCCGTCTGTCTCGGGTTGACCTGCATCGAGAAGGTCCTGCGGCGCACGCCGTCGGATCGAGCGCCTCGGAACGTGCTCGTGATCCAGCTTTCTGAAATGGGGAGCTTGGCGCTCGCTTACCCCTCGATCCGACATCTCAAACAGCTATGGCCGAAGGCGCGCGTGCATTTCTTGGCGTTCAAGCGCAACCACCAATTTCTCGAGATGCTCGATCTCGTCGATGACGAAGATATCTGGACACTCGACGATTCGTCCCTCGGGGCTTTTCTCATCTCCAGCTGGAAGTTCTTCCGAAAAGCGCGCCAACGGCCGATCGACACAACCCTGGACTACGAGATCTTCTCTCGCGCCTCGGCCATCCTCGCCTACCTGAGCGGCGCCCGACGACGGGCGGGATTCCACAACTACCGCGCCGAGGGGCTCTACCGCGGCGGTCTGCTCACCCATCCCGTCTTCTACAACGTCTACAAGCACATCGCCGTGAACTTCGCCTCCATGGTCCGAGCCGTCGCCGCCCGGCCCGCCGGAGGACTGGAACAGCCCGCACTCAAGGAAGTTGTCGGCCCCGGGGGCCGCGTCGACCTCGACCTCACGTTGCCGAAGCGCCATGTGCCGCCGGAAAGGGCGGACGCGATGCGTCGCCGCATCGCGCGGGCCTACCCCGCCCTCTCCTCCCAGACCCGGATCGTGCTTCTCTCCCCCTTCTCCGGGAACTTGCTTCCGATCCGCGCCTGGCCGGCCGAGCACTATGCAACTTTGATCCGCGGCCTCTTCGAGCGCACTCACGACGCGATCGCCGTCATCATCGGCCTGCCCGAGGCGCGCGATTACTGCCGTTCCATCTTCGAGAAGATCCCCTCGCCCCGCCTCGTCGATTTCATCGGCCAGACCAAAGACATCGCCGAGGTCATCGAACTGGTCTGCGTCTCGCACCTCTTCGTCACGAGCGACAGCGGACCGCCCCACTTCGCTTCCCTCACGAACGTTCCCACCATCGTAATGTTCGGGCCGGAGTGCCCCATGCTCTACGGCCCTCTCGGCGAGAACGTCCGCACCGTGTTTCTCGGCATGAGTTGCAGTCCCTGCGTCTCGGCTTTCAATCACCGCGACACCCCCTGCCGCAACAATCGGTGCATGAAAGAGATCAGGCCTGAGGGGATTCTTGAGATGGCTTTGGATCTGCTTAGCCGCGGTCTGTGAGTCAGACCGCCGTGCGCGTCTCACGCGCCCCGCGCGCCTCACGCGCCCCGCGCGCCTCACGCGCCCCGCGCGCCCCGTGCGTCTCAACCTGGCGGGCCAGAACGACGACGTTGTTTCGCTGGACTTCGAGGTAGCCGCCGCCCGAAACATCGTAGTGGAACGTCTTCCCGCCGGACGTGTGGGCCGTCAGTTTGCCGTCGCCAAGGGTGGCGAGAAGGGGCGCGTGATTGGCGAGAATGCCAAGGTAGCCCGATTCGCCGGGAACGATCACGGACTCGGCTTCCCCATCGAACTCGACGTGGTCGGGACAGATGAGTTGCAGTCTGAACGTTGGCATAACCAATTGCCCGTGGCGCGGTCCGTTGACCGCGTTCCCATTTAGGCTGCCGCGCGGTCGGCAGATCACGCCCCGACCTTCAGTTCGCGCGCTCTCTCGCGCACCTCTTCGATGGGGCCGACCATGTAGAACGCTTGTTCCGGCGCGTCATCGAACTCCCCGTCGATGATGGCGCGGCAGCCTTTGATCGTGTCTTCGATCTTGACGTATACGCCGGGCCGGTTCGTGAAGGCCTCGGCCACGAACATGGGCTGGGAGAAGAAACGCTGCAGGCGCCGCGCGCGCCGCACGAGCAGTTTGTCCTCGTCGCTCAACTCCTCCATCCCCAGGATCGCGATGATGTCCTGCAGGTCCTTGTGGCGCTGCAGAATCTCCTGCGCCTCCTTGGCCGTGTTGTAGTGGTCCTCTCCCACGATGTTGGGGTCGAGCAGCCGCGAGGTCGAGTCGAGCGGATCGACCGCGGGGTAAAGGCCCAGCTCGAAAATGTGGCGCGATAAGACCGTCGTCGCGTCCAGGTGCGAGAACGTCGTCGCAGGCGCCGGGTCCGTCAAGTCGTCCGCCGGAACGTAGATGGCCTGGACCGAGGTGATGGATCCCTTCTTGGTGGAAGTGATGCGCTCCTGCAACTCGCCCATTTCCGTGGCGAGGTTCGGCTGGTAGCCCACGGCCGAGGGCATGCGGCCGAGCAGCGCGGACACTTCCGAGCCCGCCTGCGTGAACCGGAAAATGTTGTCGATGAAGAGCAGCACGTCCTGGCCCTCTTCGTCGCGGAAGTACTCGGCCACGGTCAAGCCCGCCAGGCCGACGCGCAGGCGGGCGCCAGGAGGCTCGGTCATCTGGCCGTAAATGAGAGCGACCTTCGACTTGGTGTAGTCCGTCGGATCGAGGACGCCGGACTCCTGCATCTCGAGCCACAGGTCATTGCCCTCGCGCGTCCGCTCGCCCACTCCGGCGAACACCGACACGCCGCCGTGCTTCAAGGCGATGTTGTGGATCAGCTCCATGATGATCACGGTCTTGCCGACGCCCGCGCCGCCGAACAGGCCGATCTTTCCGCCGCGCAGATAGGGCTCGATCAGGTCGACGACTTTGATGCCCGTCTCGAACATCTGCAGCTCGGTGGACTGGTCTTCGAACGAGGGAGCCTGCCGGTGGATAGGGAAGCGCAGCTTCGTGTTGATGGGGCCCATCTTGTCCACCGGTTCCCCGATCACGTTCATGATGCGGCCGAGCGTTTCCTTGCCCACCGGCACTTCCACCGGCCGGTCGAGGCTTTCGGCCTTCATGCCGCGCACCAGCCCCTCGGTAGGCTGCAAGGCGATGGTGCGCACGCGGCCCTCGCCGATGTGCTGCGCCACCTCGGCGATGATGCTGATCGGGGTCGGAACGTTGAAGCCTTCGCTCGTGATCCGGATGGCGGTGTAGATGAGAGGGATATGGCTTTCGGGAAACTGGATGTCGACGGCAGGTCCGGCGACCTGAATGACGCGTCCCACCACGTTGGAAGCTGCAGTAGCCATAATTTCACTCCAGAGCGGCGGCGCCGCTCACTATTTCAATAATCTCTTTCGTAATGCTG
>Ga0315274_10003141_pt1 | contig 24598 bp, 5 predicted proteins | sample YL17G02_20_MG_FD_203700 | JGI IMG/M metagenome (GOLD analysis project Ga0315274, IMG submission 203700) | Sediment microbial communities from Yellowstone Lake, YNP, Wyoming, USA - YL17G02_20 | ecosystem: Environmental > Aquatic > Freshwater > Lake > Sediment | place: USA: Wyoming | collected...
AGCTTAATCTCCATTCTCTTGTTCATCTCGGATGCCTTTGCCTCGAACTGGGAGAGTATTGCATTCACGCTCTTCTCGAGGTCCTTCTTCGTGACTATGGAGAAGTCCGCCATCTCCCTGGCTATCTCCTCCCGCATCTTGACGAACCTCGATATCTCCTTGTCTATGTCCCTTGTTTTTTCTGACATCTCCCCCTTCAGAACCATTATCTCCTTCGCCATCCTGTCTATCTCCTGCTGGCGCCTGCCGTCGGCCTGCTCTATCTTCCTGGCTATGGCCGAGTCTGCTGCTGCCTCATCCTTCTTAAGGTCGCCCATGTCCGAGTAGACATCCTTCAGCTTCCCCTCTACGAGCCCGGAAATCTCGACGATTCTTTTCTTCAGCCTCGAGTCTATCTCCAGCGCCGCAGAGCTAACCATCCTGTCCATCTTCGTTTTTTCCTTTTCCACCTCTCCGCGGAACCCTTCAAGCATCCTGTTGACTATGGCGAACTTGTTGTTGAAGTCGGTCATAAGGTCTGTCATCCGCTTCCTTACGGCCTCCTCGTTCTTGGAGCTGAGCCCGGTCACGTGCTTCTCGCTGGCCGACTTTATCTTTTCCATCTCGGTCCTGAAGCCGTCCATCACCCTGTTGACGTTGGACCTGAACTCTGAGAGCTTCAGCTCGTTCGACTTCGTCATCTTCTCGAATTCCCTGAGGCTTGAGCTTATTATCTCCTTCTTTATGGCCTCGCCTTTTCCTGAGAATGAATCTATCCCCTTGTTCAGGGATTTCAGGTCGCCCTCCGCCTTTCCGCGGACTGCCATGAATTCCCTGAGCATCCTCTCCATCTCCTGCTGTCTTTTACCCTCGCCCTTCTCTATCCTCCTGTCAAGCACGTCTGTGACATTCCCTATCTCCTTCTTGAGGAGGTTCATGTCGTCATACACGGACTTGAGCTTCTCGTCAAAGCTCGATGCGAAGAGACCGAGATGATTCCTCACGCGATCCTCCACGTTCTTTGACACCACGTTAAGCTCCCTGTCGCTGAAAGTCTTGTCCTTCTCTATCTCGTTCTTCAGCGAGTTTGTGGCCTTGGCGAAGCTGCCGGCCATGCTCTCCATGTTCCTGTCAATTATTCCAATCTTTTTGTCGAAATTGGTCGACATTACCACGAGCCTGTCCTTGAGCTTCTCCTCGACATTCTTGGAAACGACATTAAGCTCTTTGTCGCTCAAGCTCCTTTCCTTCTCTATCTCGTTCTTGAGGGTGTTAGATGTGCGCGCGAAGCCGTTCGCCAGGTCGGCGATCTTCTTGTCAATGATCTCGACCTTCTTGCCGAAGTTGGAGGACATCGCTCCCAGATTGCCCTTTATCCTCTCCTCGACGTTCTTTGAAACTATGCTGAGCTCCTTATCACTAAGGCTTCTCTCCTTCTCGATCTCGTTCTTGAGAGAGTTCGCGGTTCGCGCGAATCCGCTGGCGAGATCCGATATCTTCTTGTCAAGTATCTCGTCCTTCTTCTGGAAGTTTGAGGAAATCACCCCAAGATTTCCCTTCATCCTCTCTTCCACGCTCTTTGAAACTATGTTGAGCTCCTTGTCGCTCAAGCTTCGCTCCTTTTCGATCTCGTTCTTCAGGGCATTGGCAGTTCGGGCAAATCCGGTTGAAAGGTCGGAGATCTTCTTGTCGAGGGTTTCGTTCCTCTTTTCGAAACTGGATGACATTACCACGAGCCTGTCCTTGAGCTTCTCCTCCACGTTCTTTGACACAACGTTAAGCTCCTTATCGCTTAACGTATGCTCCTTCTCGATCTCGTTCTTGAGGGAGTTTGCGGTTCGTGCGAATCCGTTCGCCAGGTCGGCGATCTTCTTGTCAATGATCTCGACTTTCTTGCCGAAGTTCGACGACATGGCACCTAGGTTTCCCTTTATTCTCTCCTCCACGTTCTTTGACACCACATTCAGTTCCTTGTCACTAAGGCTCCTTTCCTTCTCGATCTCGTTCTTCAGTGAGTTCGCGGTGCGGGCAAATCCATTGGCAATGTCGGAAATCTTTTTGTCCAGTACCTCATTTCTCTTTTCGAAATTGGATGACATCGCACCTAGGTTGCCCTTTATCCTCTCCTCGACGTTCTTTGAAACTATGCTGAGCTCCTTATCACTAAGGCTTCTCTCCTTCTCGATCTCGTTCTTCAGTGAATTGGCCGTGCGGGCGAAGCCACTGGCGAGATCCGATATCTTCTTGTCGAGGGTTTCATTTCTCTTTTCGAAATTGGTCGACATTACCACGAGTCTGTCCTTGAGCTTCTCTTCGACATTCTTGGAAACGACATTCATCTCCTTGTCGCTTAAACTCCTTTCTTTCTCTATCTCGTTCTTGAGGGTGTTAGATGTGCGCGCGAAGCCGTTCGCCAGGTCGGAGATTCTCTTGTCAATGATCTCGACCTTCTTGCCGAAGTTGGAGGACATCGCTCCCAGATTGCCCTTTATCCTCTCCTCGACGTTCTTTGAGACGACATTGAGCTCCTTGTCGCTTAACGTATGCTCCTTCTCGATTTCATTTTTGAGGGAGTTAGCGGTTCGTGCGAATCCGCTGGCGAGATCCGATATCTTCTTGTCGAGGGCATCATCCCTCTTTTCGAAATTGGATGACATCGCACCTAGGTTGCCCTTTATCCTCTCCTCGACGTTCTTTGAAACTATGCTGAGTTCCTTATCACTAAGGCTTCTCTCCTTCTCGATCTCGTTCTTGAGGGAGTTTGCCGTGCGGGTGAAGCCGCTGGCGAGATCGGTGACCTTCTTGTCGACTATCTCCACTTTCTTGTCGAAACTGGACGACATCGAGCCGAGGTTTCCCTTTATCCTTTCCTCCACGCTCTTTGACACCACGTTCAGTTCCTTGTCGCTGAGCGTGCGCTCCTTTTCTATGTCGTTCTTGAGAGTGTTCGTAGCGCGGGAGAAGCTGGATCCCATTTCGGAGATCCTGTTGTCCATAAGCCCCATCTTCTTTTCCAGATTGGACGACATCGAGCCGAGGTTTCCCTTTATCCTCTCCTCGACGTTCTTTGTGACAACATTGAGCTCCTTATCGCTTAACGTATGCTCCTTCTCGATCTCGTTCTTCAGTGAATTCGAGGTGCGGGTGAAGCCTGCTCCCATGTCGGCGATCTTCTTGTCGAGGATATCTACCTTCCTGTCGAAGTTGGAGGTGAAAACGCCCACGTGGTTCCTGACGCGGTCCTCCACGTTCTTCGCGAGGGAGTTTATATCCCTGTCGTTTACCGACTTGTGCTTCTGCATCTCATCCTTGATCGAGCTGGTTATTCCCGTTATGTTTGAGAATGAGTAGTTCATCTTCCTGTCGGACAGCGCCATCTTCTTTTCAAGGTCCTGGCCTATGGTCCTGAACCTGTCGTCAAAGTTCTTCTCAGCGCGGGAGATCACCACCTTTATCAGATTCTCCTTCTCCGAGTCACTCCTCTCGAAGTCCTTTCTCACTATTGAGGTCATCCTCTCGTAATCGGACTTCATGCCGTTGAGTTCCTTGCGCGCATCGGCCTTAGAGTCGCCCATCATCTTCGCGAACGACTCTAACCTATCGTCCACCTCGGTCTTGAATTCCTGGAGCTTCTCGTTTATCCTGTCCTCGTCGCTCTTGACGGATTCGACCCTCGCTATGCGCTTGAGCATTAAATCGTCCTGCTTCTGGAGCTGGGAGGAGATGCCCTCGACTTTGTTCTGGTTCTTCCCGTTCCTGAATATCTCGGCCCTCATCCCTGCTATCGTGTTCTCGAAGTCTGCTATCTTCTTCAGCGCGTCAAGCAGCTCCTTCTGCTGGATTTTAACTTCCGAGAAATTGTCGTCAAAATAATCCATCTTCTTCTTTATCGGGGTCAGCTGGGATTCTACAAACTCTGTGAGCTTTTTACCGGCCTCGCTGTAGGCCCGCGATGCCTCGTCAAGCCTGTCGACGAGCGCCCTCTGCTTTTCGCTGAGCACGCCCTTCTCGTTCTTCATGATATCTATGAGCCTGGATTTCTCCTCGCGCTCCTTCTTCAGGTCCTTCACTATCCTGTGGATCTCCTTCAGCTCCTTCATGACCCTTTCAGCTCCTTAAGTATCGTGCTTATCATCTTCTTCTGTTTCTTGGAATCCTCCAGGACGACTCTCCTGTCATCGATGCTCTGGGTGACGACCCTGTCGAACCTGGATCTCAGCTGTGCAAGGCCCTTCTCAATCTCTCCCACGCGCTGGGAGGTTTTTTCGTCGTATTCGTTGTTCTCATTGATCCCCTTTGAAAGCGTTTCCATGTATCCGAGCGACTTCTTTATCGCCTTTATCTCGTCGTAAATAGAACTTTTCCTCTTGTCGCTCTTCTCCCTCATGTCCGCGATGACCCTCTTCAGATCCTCGAGCTTCTCAACCCTGTCTCCGAGCTTTCCGGTGATATCATTGAGCTGCAGGAGGCTTCTTACGTCATCCGACATCTCGGACATGCTGCCTTTCATCCTGCCGAAGCCTTCCTTCATCTCGTCATGCTCCGCCTTGAACCTCTCCATCCTGCTCTCCATCTTGTTCAGCTCGTTCCCGAACATCTTCATGGTCGGGTTGATCACGTTCTCGAGCTGGGTGAGCCTCATATTGAGCGAGTCTGTATTTTCTTTCCCGGCCTGGACAGACTGCAGCAACTTCTTCTCCATCTCGTTTATTCTGGGATCAACTTTCTCCTTCATCCCGTCGGCAAAGGCCTCCTCTATGTTCTCGTGGAAATCCTCCTGGGCCTCCTCCGCGCGCTTGATTCTGGAATCGAACTTGTCCATCTGGTCCTTTATGACGTCTATCGTGGGCCTTATGTAGTTCTCGAACTTCTCTATCCGTGAAAGCATATCGTTTATCTGGGTCTTTGCAAGGACCAGGTTCTTGTTGAGGCGGTCGCGCATCTCCTCGAACTTCCCCGTGGAGAAATTGGACAGCATCGCGTTGACCTCGTCCCTGTTCTTCTGGAAGCTGGATAAAGCATCTTTGGTCTCCTGCTTGTATTCCTCCACCTTCTCTATGACTCGGGTGAGCTTCTCCTTCACGGACTGGCTCATCCTGTCCTCGCTCTCCCTCAGCTCCGGGACCTTTACGGAGGCCTTCGAAAGCCCGTCAAGCTGCTCCTTCATTCTGGTGAACTGGCTATCCATCGAGCCCACTTTCTTGGCGGAGGCATCGAGCGTCTCCTTCATCTTTGCCATACTCCTGTATATGTTGACGGACTCCACATCCATCTTCTTGTGTATCTCCGCGGGTATGGTCCTGCTCAGGAGGTCATCAGAAGTGGTCACGAGATTCCTGAGCTTCTCCACGTTTTCAGGCGAGAGCTTCTCGACAAGCGAATCTACCCGCTCCTCGATGTTGGAGAGCTTCCCTATTTCCTTGGACTGGTCGCGAAGGCGCGTGATCCTCGTCTCGACCGATTCCTTGAACTCGCTCAGCTCGTCCTTTATCGCCCTAGTAGAATTCCTGACCTCTATGAGCTCATCATGAAAATTCATGGTCTCGCCGAACGCGGCGAGACCCTTTGAAACAGCCTCCCCTCCGCGAGTCGGTATAGCTTCCTGTGAGTTTATCTTGTCCGCGAGCGCTTTAATCGTCTGCTCAAGCGAGGACATCCTTTCGGTGGTCTCCTCCTTTATCTTGTTGACAACGCTCTTGACGCCGGAGTCGCCGGCGGCAGCACCTGATTTCTCCATGCCCTTCATCTTCTCCCCGAGGCCGGAGAGGACATCTTTTATATCCTTGAACTGGGACTGGAACTGGTCGTTCATCCTTTTCTCGAGCTCGGCCGTGTTAACTCCCGAAGGCTCGACCACTTTCACGATCCTCTCTTTAGGCTCTTCCTCCCGCTCGGACATCTGCTCTATTATCCCGGCAAGCTCTTTGGTTTTTTCTGCCAGTTCTTCCTTCTCCTCGCGGAGCTTCGCTATCTCCTCACGGTTTTTGGAGTCTTCCCTAGAATCTGCAGAACTCTTCTTCTTTTCCTTACCTTCTTCTATAGAATCAAGATTCTTCAACTCTCCTATGTCCGAAGAGTCATCCGAACTCTCTTTTGGAATACCGACACCCCTTTATAGTATGAACATACTATATGTTCTCCGAAGTCTTGATTATTTTTTCGCGACAGGACTTATAAAGGCAGGGGAAAGCGTGTTTATATTACAGGGGTAATAGGCACCGGCCTCTGCCTTCCGATCCCCATCATCCTGAGTATATTGGAGACCAGATTCTCAGGCCTCTGCTCGAAGCCGAGCAGCTTCCCTCCGAGCCTGTCGAACTCCCTGCTGGCAGGAGAGTTTGGGTTGAACATCACCAGGGGGACCTTAAGTGCCAGGCTCCTGAGGATGTTCTTGTCCACCGGTATGCTCCCCAGCACGGGAAGCTCCACCAGCTGCTCCACCTCCTGGGGAGTGAGCTCATACTTCTCCCTGCCGACCATGTTTAAAACCACCCCTATGGCCCTGGCCCCCATCTCGCTTGCCACCTGGTGGCACTTTATTATGTCCATGGTGGAGGGCACGTAAGGGGTGTTTATGAATATGACCTCGTCGCTTGCCTTGATGGTGGCCATGGCCTCCCTCCCAAGCCCCGGGGCTGAATCCAGAAGTATGATGTCCGTCTTTCCGAAAAGGTCGTGAAGAACATGTTTGAGCTTCGCTATGTCCGTGCCCTTCAGGTCGTTGTAGGAAAGTGAGGCCGGGATCACCCTGAGCCCGTTTATGTGGTAATCATACATGGCCTCTTCTATCTTCACTTTGCCCTTTAGGACCTGGTTGAGGGTGACGGGACAATAATACATCCCCAGGTACATCCCGAGGTGGGAGGTGGTTATGTTCGCATCCACTATGACTACATCCTTCTTGTAGCGGGATGCCAGGATGAATCCCAGGTTTGCAACTACCGTCGTCTTCCCGACCCCGCCTTTTCCTGAAACGATGCCTATTATCCTTGTCAGCGAACCCACCCGTTTTTTAATTATTTTTCGTATATATTAAACTGCAACAGACCCTCAGGCTTCACAGCCTGAGTGTGGTCTAGTCTACCATGCTAGTGTACAAAGCACCCTCGAAAGCTCGTTCTCGTTGGCCGCTAGCACCGGCATGTCGATTATATCCTTCTGGTCCACGTGAAGCTTGTGTATGTAGTTTATCACGTTGGCCTCGGTGGACAGGGAGATGAGCGTGGATATCATCCTGAGCACCACGTCCGCCTTGTACTTGCTGGTGAAGGACATTATGTTCCTGAACATCACGTAAAGGAATACGTCCGTGAATATGGATGGCCCGTGGGATCCAAGGAGGTCCTTGTTCCCCCTGTAGAGGAGCTTTATCTTCTTTGGGTCGAATATGGTCTCGTGGTACTTCTCTACAAATGCCTGGACGAGTGGCCATTTTAAGTCTATGAACTTGTTGGGAAACCACTGGTCCGGGAGCTCTAGAAACTCCAAGGGCTTATATCTCTTGGCCATGTAGCCGGGTATCCACCCGAATCTGGGCTTGAGATTCTTCCCGGACTTCTCCAGGTACCCCTGCTCTACCATGCACTTGAACAAGGGCTTGCCCAGGCCGGCCTCATTGTGGTAAAGGTAGTTGGTCTTGATACCCCACTCGGTCTGGACTTTGAAGAGGGAGACGCCCTCCTTCCTGCTCGCGCAGTTTATCCATATGAGCCAGAAATTCTTATAATCGACTAACGCCGGCCTCATGCCAAAATCACCGATTTTCTTGTATAAATATACTATACAGGATTTATAAGGCTTGCTATGCGTAAAATCGGGGTGTTTCATCAGGCCTGGTTGTATAGCGGTATAAAAATCGGAATTTTCCAAAAAACCCCCCCGCCAAAATAATCATTGAACGTTTGTTGGCGCGGGGTTTTTTGAGATAAAGAATTTATATGCCCATACTATGGAGATCATATAAATTACCTTACTTTGGTCAGCGTGTCCTCGATAGCCTTCAGCCTCTCCCTGTTCCTCGCCGCCAGATCATTGAATGCCTTCTCCGTTATCAACCCTTCCTTGTATTCTTTCTCCAGCAGGCCGAGCACCCTCATTATCTTTGCCTTCTCTGTCTCCAGACCCTCCTTCTCCTCTATCTTCTCGGCTAGCACGGTCTTCGGCCTTGCGCCCGGGACCTGCATCCTCATCATGTTTTCCGCCGCACCCTTCATCCTCTTCATCATTAAGACTGAAACGATCAGGGCGACCGCCAGGACGGCGAGCAGGGCTATGAGCCAAAGAGGAAGGCCCGTTATAAGCATCCCCGGCCCGAAAGGAGCTTTTGACAGAAGATATTTCGCCCTCTCTATCAGGCCCCAGCCTATGAATACTGCCTGGAGCGCATCATCATAACGCTTGTCCTTCATGTAATTGTCCGCATCGTCTATGGATTTCTGTATGTCCTTAAGCAGCGGCTCGGCTTCGGAAACATCCTTCCCGCTGTTTTTTGCTGTGGCTATGTCGCTCTCCAGCTGGCTGAGAGCGGTCTTCAGCCTGTTTATCTCCCACTCCACCATCATCTCGCGCGACAGGAACACGACCATCTTGAAGCTCTTCTCGTCCAGCAGCTTGCCGTTGCCGTATCCAACTATCGTGGCCGGGAACTCCTTTGCCTCCGTGGTGAATGGTATGGATATCTTTACCGAGAACGAGGTTGTGTTTCCCATCACGAGAGTGTCTATCATGTTCGGGGTTATCTCGACCCATGCAGAGGGTATGCCCCTTATGGCTATACTCACGTTATGGAGCGTGGTGTTCCCGGTGTTCTTTACCTCTATTGTGGAGTATTTGGTGGTCCCCACCTCGGCACCCAGCTCCTCGGGGTACTTGGTGATCTCCAGGCCAGGGGCGCCGGAAGGCATTGGCATGCCTCCGGAAGGCGCGCCGCTAGGAGCTCCTTCTCCGCCGCCGGGTCCGCCCGGAACCTCAGGAGGCCTTTCCCCAGAGACCACGAAGAAGGTCGCGTTTGCCGTGGCAGGGGAAAGCGACGGGTCGTATGTCACCTTGACGTTCAGCGTGTATGTCCCGATAGGCTGCATTGAGGGTATGTATACGTTCCTGAGCAGGGTCCTGTTCGAGTAGGCAGGCACTTGTATGGAGATGTTCCTGTAATCCCAGGTCGTGTTGTTCCCAGAAACCCAGTATTCCACAAACACGTCATTATGCGAGACCTCTCCCATGTTCTCTATGTAGAGCTCGAAGTCCAGATAGTCCGATCGCGTGACCTCATGCTCGATTGAGGTTATCTCGACGTCGTATGGTCCTCCGGAGACTATCCTGAAAGCGTTGAGGTCCCAGTTCTCCCTGTTGTCATAGGTCACCTTCAGCAAGGCGAGGTAGCTTCCCGTGAGGACGTTCGACAGCACCTCGGTATAGGAATAGAACCCCTCTGACGCCCGGGTGAAGTTGGAAATCGTCAGGTTCCTCCAGACATCCAGGGAGTACCCTTCTGTGTAATATATAATAAGGTTCATTGAGTCCGGGTCGACCGTCTCGCCGTTCTGGTCAAGGACGATGACGTTCACCGGCATCACCTTGTCCTTGTATGACGGATCAGGTATGCCGACGGAGCCGTATACGGTCCTGTGCTTCCTCACCTCGAACGTGTGGTTGGTCGTGTTGTAAACCGTCTGGTTGAAGGAAGGCAGGTAAGCGCTGGAGTTTACTGAAAGCTTGTAACTCCCTAGCGGGGCGCCGGATGGCATTATGAAAAGCAGGCCTCCATTTCCTCCGGAATCCGTGACAGTGGCTCTCCCGGTCCAGAAGTAATGCGTGACGTTCCTGCCGGACGGGTCGAAAAGGTTCACGTTAATCGAGGCCGATCCTATGGGCAGGTTGAGCATGTCCCTGGTATAGAACATCACGGAGCATGTCTCCCCCTGATAAAAGAATGGATCAGTCTGGACGTCAATCCCGAGCCTGTTGTAGACGGTGAACGTCGTGTTCACCGTATCGTTCTTTCCCTGGTTGTCCTGGGCATACACCCGGACGGTGTAGTTCCCCGTCAGGCTCGTGTTTCCCCATGTGCCGGAATAGATATCGTACGGGTAATCGATTTCGTAGCAGTGGAATCCGGTGTAATACTCCCCGCAGTAGTTCATGCTCTTCGTAGTCGTCACGTTGCCTGGGGTAGTGACGTTTACGGTTACGATCTGTATGCCCACCCCGGAATGGTCAGTTATGTTGGCGTGTATGGTCACGCTGCTGCTCTGTGGGGTCGTGCTGGGGATGGCGGTGATGTTTATGCCCGGCTTTATGAAAGGGTTGAGCACGATCTGGAGCGTCCTGTTTTTAGGATCCGACTCTGCCTGCACGCCCTTTATGATGTAGTTCGTCCTGTAGAATACCACCGGAACGCCAGTGATGTTGTATAGAACCTGGAATGTATGCGCAGTCAGGTTCTCCAGGTAAAAGCCGGTCTCGTTCGTCCACGTCCTGTTCGTCATGTTCGTTGCTGACGTGACGGGGATTATGGTGAAGTTTGTCGGGACGTTGCCCGTGTTGTTTACCGTGATGTTGCAGGCAGAGCCCACCTCGGGGGTCATTACCTTCTCGCAGTACGTGCTGCTCATCGTCCAGGTCCTGGTAGTGGAGACCGTTATTTTGACGTTCCTCTCGTATGAAAAGCTGTTCGCGCTGGTAATGTTGAGGGTTCCGTAATGCACGCTCGGCAGGTATCCGAGCGGGACGGTGACGTTTATGCCTATCCCCTTCACCTCCCCGGGCGAGAGTGTGGTCACGTTCTCCTGCCAGAAGGTGATGGGAAGGTCTCCCGTGATGTTCGTTATATTATATGTAATATTATATATGTAGTCGTTCCCTGTGTTGTTGAGCGTGAAATTCCCTATATAGTTCACCACGCCGTGGGTCACGTTCACCGTTATGTTACTCTCGCTTACGTTGTATATCTTGTTTGATATGACCGTTATGTTTATTATGCTCGAGTTCGACTTTGACCCCGTATCCGGGTCGAACCATCTCGCGCTGGCATTGGCGGTGTAGTTTCCGGGCAGCGTACCGCTGACCACCGTTATAAGAAACCATGAAGAGCAATTGGTAGCCTTCTCCATGTCCCCGCACTGCTTCATGGTCGAGTTTGCGGTTATATTGGTGGAGGAGAACGAAAGGGTTATGTTGGTGCCATATCCGGTGGCATTTCCCGTGTTCTGGATGAACGCATAGACGGGGAAGCTCTCGTTCACGCGCCACGTTATGTTCTGTGCAGTGTAGTTGTTCAGGCTAAGGTCTATGCTCATGTTGGTGCCCGTTATGTAAACGCTCAGGTTTATGAGCCCGTATCCGTCATTGCCCGAGGTGACGTTTATCGTCCCGTTGAACCCTCCGGCGCTGTGGCTCGGGGACACGTTGGTGAAAAGCATGACGTCCCTCGTCCCCCCGGGAGATATGTATGATGCGTTCTCAGGGCTGAAGACGAACAGGAACCCGGGGTCGAACCCGCTCACGTTGAACGTGACATTTGACAGTTGCGAGTTTCCGGTGGCATAGACCGTGAAGTTGGCTATGTTTTTCAGCGGAAGGCCAAGCCCTATCATCCCTGAAACGTTGTTCGTGGAGAGCTGCATCGATACGTTGGGTAGCACCGTTATGTTCAGCAGCGTGCTGTTCGAGTTCCTGGGCGCGTTCGAGTTGTCCCAGTCCACCGTTATGTTTACCGTGTAATTCCCCGGGGCAGTCCCGTTCCTTGCGGTTATGAGAAAATGCTTCTCGCAGTACTTGGAGACGAGTATGTCCCCGCATGACACGAGGCTCGTGTTCGCGGTTATGTTCGAGTTGGAGAAGATGAGGGTCACGTTTGTGTTGAGCGCGGAGCCGTTCTCTATGTTCGTGATATTAACGATTATAGGGAAGCTCTCGTTAGAGAACCATGAGACTTTTTGGACGGTGTAATTGTTAGGATAAGACTTTACGTCAAGATACGTGAAAAGGTTTTCCGATGTGAACTCGTCGGTTCCCCATCCTGTGTTGTTGTATTTCGTGGCGGTGCAGTTGAGGGTATAGGCCCCGGGGCTGGAGGGAGAAGTGAAGGTCACCCGATAGGTTCCGTTGCCATAATCCGTTATGTTGCTCTGGTTGACCTGGGAGGAAGCGTATGTGCAGTTTAATGAGGCTCCCGCCACCCATGTGTCGTTTCTCACACCTCTGACTCTGACGGTTGCGTTCACCTCTCTGAGGACAAGCCCTATCCTGTTTATCACGGTGGCGTTCACGTTGAGAGCGCCCGAGACGTTGAAGGTGAACCAGGTCCTGTTGAACTGCCTCCATTCGTTGTCATACACGTAAAGCGTGAGGTTCCATAAACCCACAGTGGACCACGTGGAAAGGTTGTGGGTGCTGGCGTAAAGGTTGTCTCCGCTCACGTTGTCCCCGTGCGTCCCGTCGTCATAAAGCATTATCATCAGGTCGTCTCCCGTGGAGGCGGTTCCCATGTCGAGCGAGGCGTTTATCCTGTCGGAGAGGTTGTAAGGGTCGTAACTGACATTGACCTTTATCACCACGGTCTCGTTCCTGTTGAATACCTGGGCAATGGTCTGGTTGTAATAAGATTTTCCGTCGAAAAACACGAGTATCTTCTCCGGGACGAGTCTGGTAATCACCACGTTGTTGACCAGCATTTCCTTAAGGCTCTTCACGAAGTTGACGTCACCCTGGGTGTCGTTGAACCTCACGACCGACGTCTGCTGTATCGAGCCCCCGGGGGTGATGTTAATGCTCTGGAGGGTTATGCCGGCCATACCGCTTCCGTAGCAGTCGGATGCATAGAAATTGGACACGCTTTCGTTCAGATTTATTATGCCAAAATCCCAGCTTGCTCCTGACTCTGCGGCCCAGACCCATGAGCCGGGATCGGTGGAATTGCTGTCATTGAGATAGTCAGAACCGAGAGCCCGCAGCGCATCGAATGCGAGGGCGCTGCATGCTGAAGACCCCCTGGTTATGTTCTGGTTCCCCATGTTAGTGAAGACCTGCTCTATCTTTATCCAGGACATGTTTGAATAGAAAATGTATCTTTTGACCATGAATCCTTCCCCTGTCTTCTGGTCGGGGTTGTTCCATAGCGTTTCGTTACCCCTCTGCTCAACAACTGTCCTCAAAGGACCCGTGGATTTGAATGTGAAGTTGTTCCTGAAATCAAAAGAGAGGTTGTCTGTCCCGTTTGAATATTTCGTGTATTCTATTGTCCTCTCGTCGCTACCTATTATCCCGAATATGTCGTTGTATGCGGGCGGCTTCTTTCCCCTGACCCTGTAAAGGCCTGAGGTGTTCTCACCTCTCTGGGTGTCCACGTGCCACTCCAGGAGGGAGTTGTTGACATTGAATTCGTCAGTGGTTGAAGAATTTGCCAGATCGCTCCCGTAGCCCGTCTGGTTTTTCGCGCCGTTTTCAGCTATATCGAAGTAGATGAAATAATACCTCTTTGCATTGGCCTGGGTCGTACCGTTCAGGAAGAACGTCACTGTTCCCGCGGCGTTCGTGCTAGCATTGAAGCCGTCACCGGCGTCAAACTGGGAGGGGACCTCGTGTATTATGCTCCCGGATGACGTGTATTCTATGACCCGCATGCTGTTGATATTGAACGTTCCGCTTATGCTCAGATTCTGCAGGAGGTAGGTGAAGTTTATGTCGTAATCCACGGGCCAGTTGGTGCGGCCGGAGCCGCTCGCGTTTATCTCCAGCCCGACTCTGAACGCCCAGTTGTTGTCCCACCACCTGTAGTCATAGAATTCGGACCTGGTCTGAAGGACCAGAAACGCGGCAAAAAGAAGGGAGAATAAAAAGATCACACCGACATGCTTTTTGAGGCCGTTCATAGACTCAACCACCGGCTATCATCTTTTTTACCTTCTCGTACGAAGCCTTGCTTATCAGCCCCTTCCTGAATGCGTCCCCAAGAGCGTCCGGGGAGGTCTTTCTCCCGGAGATTTCCTTCGAAATCTCCCTCTCCGGAGCGGCGGCCGGGGTTGGCTTCGCCTGGCCTATTGAAGATGCCGCACGGCTTCCGGCCTCCCTTATCTGGGCCTTCAGCCTCTCCAGCTTGTCCATGTTTATCTGCCTTGTCTTCTCGTATTCCTTCTTCGGGATCATCACCGCCTTGTAGCTCTCCTCAAGGGACTTCAGGAGCATCTCGACCTCTTCCTTCTCCTGCATCATGCTGTCCAGACCGTCCTCTGACGACCCGCCGGAGGCAGCCGATGGCGCTGACATCCTGAGCGACTCGAGATCATCTCTTGTAACGAAGCTCCCTGACCTCTTCGTCAGGTCCTCTATGTTTCTCATGAGGCTGTCAACCAGCGCCTCGTTCCTGTCCTGCTTCCTCCTGTATATCTCGAACTCCTCGATCTTCGAGCTCATGTCAGCGTAAAGCCCGTGTATCTTGTCGGACAGCTTCTGTATGTTGTTCTGGACGTCCTTCATCTCGGTGAGCTTCTGCGTGCTGTCCCTGCTCATGTTGACCATGGTCTCTATGCTCCCTATGTTTCCGATTATCACCTTCAGCCTGCCGAGTATCTCCTCTATGCTCTGGAGCTTGCCGTCCATCTTGTCTATCCTGAGCGAGTGGTCAGACAGCTCCCTGTCCCTCTTGTTGAGCGCCATGAGTATTTTTTCAGGCTCTATCTGCGATACCTTGTCGCCCATCTTCTGGAGCCTTGCCTCCTGGTCTCTGACTGACGCTTCTCTCTGGAAGACTATCGACCTCAGCTCCGCAGTGGTCTCCAGCGCGCGCTGTATCTTCTCGTCCTGGACGCCCCTCATCTCCTTTATGCTCTCGACCAGAACCTTGATCCTCTCTATCTCCATCGAGTATTTGGAAAGCTCTTTCCTTATCTCGCCGGCATCCTTCTCGCCTATCCTGGTCTCTATGCCGGATGCTATCTCCCTGAACTTCGCGGATATCTTTTCCTCCATCTTGTCGAGGTCTATCTTTGCGCCGGGGCTTTCCGCCGGTGCGGCGGCCGGATAAGAAGCGGATGGAAAGACTCTGGATGTCGCCGGAGGTATCTCGTCCATGGCGATCCTCGCTATCCTCTCGGACTCCTCCTTCTTGACCTTCTCCTCGGCGTCCTTTATCATCCTGTCTATCTCATCGAGCCTCTTCCTGTTCTTCTCCTTCGTGTCGTTGTAGTCGTCCTCGAGTATGGCTGCCTCATAATAAGCATCCTCCAGGGAGGAGAGCAGCGTCTCTATCTCCTCCTTCTGGTGTTTTAGCATCTTCAGCTTCTCTGCATAATCAGTCGTTTCGGCAGCCGCTGGAACAGACACTTCTGCAGTTGGTTTCATCGGCCTGCCTGCCGCCTTTTTCTCCTCAACGACTTCAGGAACCTTCTTTCCCTTCACCCTCTCACCCCAACGTCAACCGATTACCACCGGTCGAAACCGGTGGAAGTCTGCCATTATACTACTAAATTAATTTGATTATATATAATCATTATATTGGACCATACGCATCCGGATTTGTTTCCGTTTGTTTTCATTATCATTTCCTGTCTCATTTAATGTTCAGCCTGTTCTTCATGGACTCTATGTAGCTCTTCACCATCTCGAACTGGCCTGTCTTTATCTTGTCCTTAGCTAGGTTGAGCTCTATCTCTATGTCAGATGTATCCATATTCCTCGCCTTCATTCCGTTCACTACCTTGTCTATCTTGCCTATGTCCTCCATCTGCTTGACATAATCATCTATCTCCTTGTCCGTCAGCCTTCCGGTATCGTGCAGCAGCGGCCTGAACGATATGAAGTACGGCTTTCCTTCGTTGTAGGCCGGGTTCTGGACGAGTCCCGTTCCGGTGGTGAGCTTGACGACCTTCGAGGCGTAGTCCATACCATATTTCTTCTTCACCCTGTCTATGTCGCCCTCGTATTTGGTCCTCAGCTGTATCTCAGTGGCTATGTTCGCCCTGATGGCTCCCCTGAAGTCCATGAGCACCTGCGATATCATGAATACGCCTATTCCCCACTTCCTGAACTCCCTGCATGCCCTCTCTATCGCAGTGTATCCGCCCTTGCCGCCGTACTTCGGAAGCAGCCTGTGGACCTCGTCATAGACAAGAAGGAGTTTAATCTCCCTCTCCTCCGGAAGCGACGCATCGAATACCGCGGTGACAGTCTTCCTCACGAAGCTATCCAGCTTCTCCGGAGGCAGCTTGTTCATGACGAATACCGTTATCTCCCCTGGCTTCCTGTAGTCCTGTATGTTCACCGTCATGTTGGGGTCGTTCACCGGGATTATGTTCGTCCTGAATGCCATGGCATCCTCCTGCTTCATCCCGAACTTCGGGTAGAGCTCGAACATCCTCGGGTCCTTGCACTGCCTGATGAACCCTGTCCACTGGGCCGTCGGGTCGAACACGATGACGGGTATCTTCCTCTTGAGAAGCTCCTCCGTGGTGACCATGGCTGAAACAGACTTGCCTGCGCCCGTAGCGCCTGCAGCGATGGAGTGCATCATCAGCGCGCGCGTGTCAAGGAACGCGTTAACATCCGTCTCCGCTATCTTTCCGACGAGTATCGTGTTCGCCCCTGCCTGCGGAAGCTTCTTGAAGTCGAGCGGGAAGATGTATTTGGTCTTCGCCTTCTTCTTGGCCTTGTAGTATGCGAGACCACGCCTGGTTATGTAGAACCCGGGCACCACGAGTATGGCTATCGCATAAGGTATCCAGCTCATGAATATGGCCCTTATCAGCTGTACGGGCGCAGGTATCTGGACCACGTCGAACGAGTCGACCGCATAGGCCGACTTCTTCCCGAACCAGTATGAGACATTTATTTCCACGACATACCTGTCCTGCGGGGTGTCCTGCGGTATGGTTATGTTCTTCGTGAACGACTTGACATTCTCAACTGCAAGGGTCTCGCTGTTCCTGGTTATCAGAACCTCATTGTCAAGACCTCTCACCTCGTAGTTGACGACTATGTCATCCACCTTGGCGGTCGGGCCCATGTTGAGCAGCGTAACCTCGAACTTCAGGTTCGCTCCCGGCTCAACAGTCTTTGTAAGCGTCTTCACCTTTACGTCAAGAAGTGGTTCCGGCGGCTTCTCCACCTTTATCGTCACGGGGGTCACGTGGGTTATGTTCTTCCCCCTGACCTTCATCACGATGTCCCCTGTGTATATTCCCTCCTGCGTGGTCGGGAGCGCATACAGCTTTACCTTTATGACAGATGTGGTCTTCCTGCCAACGGTGAATAACGGCTTCTCTATCTGCACAAGCTCCCAGACGTTTCCTGTGACGCTGGACTCGACCTCTGCATCCGAGTCCATGTTGTTGGTTATGTCTATGGAGTGTATCTCGTGCTCGCCGGGCTTGAGCGAAACGAATATGAGAGTTGATTTTATCTCCACGGGAACCCTTGCTCCGGCAGCGGCAGCGGCTGCCGCAGCTGCGCCTCCGGCAGCGCCAGCTCCTGCACCTGCTGCGGCTCCCGCACCGGCACCTGCCCCGGGGCCCGGAGGCGTCGGCGGCGTCGGCGTGACCGGGCAATCTGCAGAACATACGGCTGAAGACTCGCCGTATGCGCTGTCGCACACCCTGTCCCCGCACACATACTGGCCGAGCACGTAAAGGCCGTTGAGATTCGTGGTGTTGAGCGTTATTGTTTTTCTCTCGGTGTCTATCGTGCCAGAAAGCCTCTCCCACGTGGAGACGCATACGCTAAGAAGCTGGAACGTGGTATTCGAATTCCAGTTTATTGCGCAGTGATATATGCCAAGATTGGGCACTGTTATCCCGGAATACGCGGAATAGTTGAACGTGAGATTCGTGTAGGAGCCGTTTATGGAGTTGTTTATCAGTATGCCTCTCAGGGCGCCGGATCCTATGTATTCCACCGGTATATTGCCGAACTGCATTGGATTGTGCATGCTCGTCATCAGCGGGGCCTGGTACACGATGATGGATTCGCTGAAAACGCTGACTCCGACATCATAAGTCCTTGCATCGATCGTCTCGTTGTAGAGCCCGGTCGTGGAATTGGAGGTTATGTTGAAATACAGCAATCCTGAAGTTATGTTGCCGTAAAGAAGATAAGCTATCCTTATTATCTGCTCGGTGGGCCTTGCCATGTCAACCGCCTTTCCGGAGAACTCTATTGCGGGGAATATCTCAAAACTCCTGCTGCTCATGTTACAGTTCCCGCTCCAGTCGCATGCAGTAACGTTTGCCGTGTATAATCCTGAAAACGACGTGTTCGTGAGGTTGTATTCGAACATGTAGCTGCTGCCTGACCTCTGAAGGAATGTCATGTTTCCGTAGATTGTTCCGTTGACCGGCATCTGTATCGCAATGGATACCGTTGCATTATTAACACCTCCCGTGTCAGTGATGTTTGCCCTTATGGGAGCCGTGGAGTTGACGGGTGTCCTTGAGGCGACGGATATGTCTATGCGCGGCGGGGTCTCATCTATGTATATCACTGACTTGTACTCTGTGTCCGTGACGATTATGTCATAGATTGAATAGTTCGCTGTCACTCTCATGTCATAGGCCAGCTCCTTGCTTATGTTCGGGGCTGTGAAATTTATTGCCCACAGGCCTGTGGCCGCAGAGTAGCTGTAGTTGTTCACGACAGGGTATACGGTCATGGTCTCGTTCGACAGAGATACGGTCCACGTCACGTTGGACGTGACGTTTGCGGCCCCGTAGATGAGGCTTGCGTTTGTGACGAGATAGTTTCCTGGAGAGACATTTATCTTTGGCTGGCTCTCTGTCGGGGAGATTATGTCAAGGAACAGCGGGTGGACCGTCAGGTTTATGAAAGTGGATCTTTCATTGGGCTCGGCCGTCATGTTCCTTGTCCTGACGTATCCCTGGTAGGTGAAACGGCTCTGGACCACCGGAGCGGTGTAGTTTATTCCTATATATCCATAGTCACCTATGTCCAGCCACATGCCGGTGACGTTGGTGTCAATAAGCGAGGACACGGCTCCCGACTTCAGGACGTCAAGCAGCATGAGAACATTCCCTATGTTCTGCACTGATATGGTGCCGAGGCTCCCGGAAGTCCCCTGCACGACGTTTCTCATTATCGTTTCCGGGCCCTGCTCCCATGAAAGATTAATGGGTATTATCACGTAGAGCTTGGTTGTGTCCCTGGTCCCGTCCGCAGTGGCGTTGACCGTCCCGTTGTAGTTTCCCGCGGGGTAAAGGGCGGGGACGGTTATGCTGAGCGAGACCAACTGAGTCTCGTTCGGGTACATGGATTCTATCGAAGGCGGGGTGAACCACCATGTGAAGTTCTGGCATGCCTGGCCTTCCTCACAGGAGAACTGTATGTTCGTGACGTTTGCGTTACCTGTCGACCTTACATAGAACGACTGGCTCTTTCCCCTGCCCGAGGCCGTTATGATCGTTATGTTGTCGTCGACTATGTCTATTATCGGGTTTTCAAGGACGTTGAAATATATCTGCGTCTGGTTTGTTCCGAAGGAACCGTTCAGGTTTGTCCATGTCGCAGTAAGATTGACTGCGTATACACCTGGCGGGGTCGCGCTGGCCACTGTGATCATCGTCATGTTGGAGCGCAGGTCGCTCCTGTACATGGTTCCGTAGCTGAAATTAGCCGGGTCAGCGGACCATCCCGGAGGCACGGATATGTCCAGGAACGTGCCGTATGCTCTCGCATGGCCTGAGTTGCTCATGTTTATGATGACCTGCTTTGACTCGCCCGTATCCAGTGTCACGTTCGTTACGTTTATGTACGTTGAGTTGGGGTTTATGGGCATGTTGGTTTCCCCTGCAGCCGTGATATAAACCGGTGAGGAGCACGAAATGTATGAGCTCGTGTCGTTTGCGCATACCACGAGGCTGTACTGTCCGGAAACACCTGTCCCGTAAGTCGTGTTGAAGAAAGACACGTTCCTGTCCATGAGTCTCGAGAAGCTTGAGCCGCCGTAGTAAAGTGCCGTGGAATATCCAAGCCATACGGTGTAGTTAGACTGGGTCTCGTTCCCGCTGGAGTTGTAAACGGTTATGTTTATGGTCTGGCTGCCCGGAAGGGTGAATAAGGCTCCTGCCAGGACGGCGTCGATTGTGAAGTTTGTGTAGTTGGCAACAGAGTGATTTGTAGATACAACAATCCCGTTAACGGTGATGTTTATGAAGACCGTGGAGTTCACTGAGTTATAGAAAGTGATGTTGAAGTATTCCATGGATCCTACTGCGCCAACGTCTTCCGTATAGTTCATCCCGTACTGGTCTGTCGCATCCTGGATCAGCTTGGATGCGTTCGTCCTGTTGACGCTCCACTGTGTGGTGACGTTTATCCATCCGCTGTCGGTGGCGATATTATCGATGATTGTGGCGTTTATAGTGATGTTCTCATAAATTATCTCGAATATCTGAGGCTGGACGTTTACGTTTGTTATCGTCGGCGGGACCTCGGTGACATTGAGGAAAAGGTCCGCATAGTTCTCATCCGGATCTGCAAGGAGTGTGTCGTCCCTCACGAGCAGCTTCACATAATACATCCCAAGGGTCTTTCCCGGGGATACGGAATACGTGACGTTTATCTGCCTGGTTGACTGCTTGTCCAGTGTGAATAGCGACGGGCTTTCGAATGTCAGGTCAGTCCCGTTTCCCTGTTCATATATCCTGAATATGAGCTGGACGTTCCCTGTGCTGGATACATTCATAAGCCCGACTGCTCCGGCTGTGTTCGGTGGCGCAAGAATCGTCCCGAATGTCGTGGGCTTGAGTATCCATGAGGAGTTTGTCGGAACCGTGAGGTTCATGAGAGCCTGGTCGAAGTTGGCGTTGGACGGCGTTGCGCGCACGTATGTCCAGTAGCTTCCCGGATCCTGTCCCTTCGGGACAGAGACCGATATGTCAACGGTGAAGTTGTCCCCTGCGGCGAGGTAGTCGTACTGGAATGGTATCATCACTACGCTGCATGCAGGGCAGTCGAGCGCAAGGTTGCCTCCCACAAGGCCGAGCGTTATGAATGTAAGGCCGTCGTTCCCGTCTGACACCACGGTTATGTTGCCTGCGTAAGTGGTCTGGTCATGGGGCGTGGTCTTTATCACGTAATCCTCGACCACCCTGAGCACCGGATTGGAGATGACGATCACGTTAGTGACATTGATCGTCGAGTTCTGGGTCCTGTCAGGGTTGGTCCATGTCGCGTTTCCATACAGCCTGATAAGGCCCGGCGGGGTCTTTTCCTTTACGGTGAGCTGGGCGAGCCACGAGCATGTCTGGTTCACCACCATGTCGCCGCAACTGTGGTTCTCCTCAACGGCAATTATGTCGTGCGGGTTCCTGTCGTCATAGACATAGAGCGTGACGTTATACGAATGCCCCTCACCGAGGTTGGTGAAATTTATGGTTATGTTGAAGGGGAAGCCCTGTATCTGGGTTATGTTGAGCGCCTCGACCTCGTCTATCTGATTGACAACCCCTCTTGACTTCCCCCATGTGTTCATGTATCCGGCGAACGAGTAGTTTACGTTGTATTCAGGCTCATAGTCCCTCGCATATACGGTTACGTTATACAGGCCGTGCAATTTGGGCAGGTATTCGCTCCTGTAGGTATTGTTGAACTGGTGGTTCAATGTGAAGTTTTCGTAACTTCCGTTGGGCAGGCCTATGGAGGCCCAGACATTCTTTACGCCATAGTCGTCCGTTACATCAGCGGTTATGTTGGTGTAATTGAGATAGGCCTCTATGCTCTGGTTCGGGTATATGGACATGTTCTCTATCGTTGGCGCGACGAGGTCCTTCACCCATATCTTTGCAGTGATTGAGTTGGTTCTCGAGGTGAAAAGCTTTTCCAGGTCATTTGTTATGTTGCATGAGAACGTCACGTTCCCTTTGTCGGGAGGGTTCCACGTCGCATTCATGTACCCCGAGGAGTTTGTCTGGTATGTGCCATTGTATACGAACTGTCCTGTGGTCGTGTTCAGGTAACTCATATTTACTGTGTAATTTGAAACCCCTCCCTTGGATATGTAATCCTGGACCATGCAGACCCTTTCGAAGGGATACGGATACTTCACTATCGAAAGGTCCGGGGGGGATATCCATAGTATGTCGGCCCAGCCCGTGATCAGGACGATGACAGAGTTATAGCCGTCATCATAGTACGTCCTAGTCGCCTTGGCTGTGAAGTTCCTTGGACCCACATCCTGGGCAGAGGAATCGAGCAGCTCTTCGCTGCCGGCCAGGGTCTGTGTGATGAAGTCAGTCTCGTTGTACCATTCCACGTATACAATTCCATCCCATGAGTTTCCGTTCTCGTCCCAGGAGCTGGCTTTAATATGTATGTTTGAGCCCTTTCCGTAGGTTGAGCCGTTCTCCGGTTTCGTTATGTTGGCGTAAAGCACGCCCTTCACCGTAACCTGCGTCTGGTTCGTGATGGAGTCCTCGTTTGTGTCCGGCTTTGTCGCATTTATGTATATAGTCTGCGGCCCCGGGGTTATGGTGTCATGCGGGTTGTATGTGACAGGGGTAGCGCACCATCCGCTGGAACTGGTTGTGCAGTTGCCCAGCCACGAGGTCGAGTTATAGAACATCACCGTGGCATTCTCCACGGGCATCTCAAGGCCGGCATCCATTATCCTGACTGTCATGTTTGTCTGGTATGGGATGTATGAATCATTCCTGTGGATAGATGGCTCTGAAACCGATATCTGCTCTATCACAAGAGGCCTGCGCACGTCTATCCACGTGGTTATGCTTCCCACAGAATCGTTGTAATATCTGGGTTTGTCGTCCCCTATTATGCATGTCAGGTTATGGAGCCCCGGAAGCTTGTTTGTGCTCCACAGGATCGTTGCGTTTCCGTTGGAGGTCGTGTTCTTCGTGTCAATCAGGCTGTTATCTTCATAGAAGTAAACCGTGTAGTTTCCAAGATTGCTCAGGTTGTTTGCATCCCTCACGTGGCATATGACATTTATGGTCGGTCCTGATATGTACTGGGTGCCGTTCACCGGGTATATGTAGTCAAGCTCGGCCCATCCATATATGTAAACGTTGGAGGAGTTAGTGTTCGGATCATAATACTGCTTGGAGGTATTGGCGCGTATTATGTCCGGCCCGAGAGGCTGGTTCCAGAAGACGCTCCACGTGGTGTTATATCCGGACGCGAGATAGGTCCAGTCGCTGTCATACCACTGCAGCGTGGAATCGTTCACGTTGTATAAGCATTCGTCGTTCACGCTGGCGTTGAACTGGGCGGTCGTGTTCCTGTTGAGGACGGAACCGTCCTGCGGGTTTATTATCAAATCATAAAGCTGGCCGTAGACCGTAAGCTGTATCGCGCTGGAGTAGTTCTTGTATTCGTAGCAGCTGTCGTTCGTGCCCCCGACCCACGTCTGGATGCCCGCGCCGGAAGTGCAGTTCGGGTCATAGCTCTTGTTGCAGTATCCGTTGCTGGAGTTGCATGAGAATGACTTAGTATAAGCTGATCCGTCCTCCGTGACCCATATCGCGCCCGTAGTACCGTTAGTGTATCTCGCATAGTCCGAATCGTATATCCTGAACTTGAGAAGAGCTGTTACACTGCCCATTCTCCTGACCGCGGTGTCGATTTCAGACATGTTCACAGACAGCGTAACGCTGTCTTCCGTGAGGTTGAATGTAAGCGGATCGGTTTCGTCTGTGTAATTGAAGGGGTCAACCGCCCTGAACTTGTAATAGTTCACCCTGCCGGGGGTTGGAAGTGAATCGGCGCACGTGAACTTGTGCTTGAACTCCACGTCAACACCTCTTCCGCTGACTGTCGTTGAGTTTATCATGTCCCAAGTGCTGTTGTCAAGGCTCTTCCAGAGCGTGAGGTTGTTGACGTTGTAATCGTCATCCCTGAACGTCACCGTGAACGTATGCTGCTTTCCCCATCCTTCTACAGCAGGTGTGGCTGTCGGGGAATATATGTCCGGCGCTGTCCCGAGGTTGAACGAATCTATCTGCATCGTCTTGTTATCCCCATAATATGGCTTGGACACCTCCATCGTGAGGTTCCACCATCCCCTCTGCTGGGTCGTGCTGTCCCAGGTGCAGTTGTACCATCCCTGGCCCGCCGTCCAGTTAATCATTGTGGATTCCCCGATCCTGCAGTATCTTATGTTGCCTCCCCTTGTCATCTTGTATGAGACGGTCGCGTTTTCAATGGTGCCCAGCGATGCGCTGCAGTCATCCTCGAGCCAGCCGAGCATCGGCACCGGATCTCCCTGAAGGAATCCCTTGTTTATCGGATAGTATATGTTCGGCAACAGGTCGGATTTTATAGTAAGGTTGTAAGCGGAGATGTTTATGTCCTTGAAGCAGGTGTCATTGAAGATTCCTCCCTTCCACCTGTGGATTCCGACCGTGTAGTTGCATTCTCCTATGGGCGTCTGTCCCGGCGCGAGGAAGTTGTAGTTAATGTAGCCCGTATCGTTGACCCCGGATTCCTCGCCGATGTCCCAGCTGTTCTGGTCGGATGCATTCATGGTGACCCAGAACCTGGCATTCCCGGTATCCATGGTCATGTTCTGGTCAAGGTCGGTCGCCAGTATGCTCAGGGTCGTGTAATCTGTCCCGTTCCTCCATACGGACGGGTTTGCCTGGCCCGTGAAAACCTGAAG
>Ga0315274_10003142_pt1 | contig 24595 bp, 21 predicted proteins | sample YL17G02_20_MG_FD_203700 | JGI IMG/M metagenome (GOLD analysis project Ga0315274, IMG submission 203700) | Sediment microbial communities from Yellowstone Lake, YNP, Wyoming, USA - YL17G02_20 | ecosystem: Environmental > Aquatic > Freshwater > Lake > Sediment | place: USA: Wyoming | collected...
GGCGCCCGTCAGGGTTAGAATCAAGGTGAGGCTCGGTCCCGACGGAAAGGCAGAGCCCCGGGTCTCGACTGAAAAGAGGCTCGACTCGACCTGGCAGACGATTCCGGCGTCTGTCAGATGGGCCCTTGCCGACATAGTTGAACTCGCGATACCGTTTGTTGACATAGGTCTCTCGCCGGGAAGTAAAGTGGACGCAGTCCTGCTCGTGTTCAGAGAGGGCATGGTGGTGGAAAGCTGGCCCGCCCAGGAGAAGCTTTCCTTTCAAGTCCCGTCCGACGAGTTTGAGAGCAACATATGGACTGCGTGATGCCTGACCCGGCCAACAGAGTGGCCACAGAGTGACCCTTGTACAGTGGCGCGCTGGCCCCTCGCGCCGGACGCGGGCATCCATCGGGTCGGAGGCAGTGATTCAGTCCTGAGCGGCCCCAGATCCATTTACGCGCGTTGATACACCGTTCATTCGATAGACGCTTGAGTTGACGGTATGGCCTCTGTCATTGTTGCCTAATGGAGGTGAAAGGTGAACGAACAACCCGAACTCAGAGAGGCAAGACTCCTTGGCGCAGCATCGTACGTTCTTTTTCTGTGCTTCCTGCCGCCGCTACTCTTGAAAGAAAACAACTTTGCCATGCAACATGCCAGGCAGGGTTTTGTTCTCTTTTTCGTCGAGATCGTCCTTTCGATACTCGTCTACATAGTCGAACACTCAATTGGCCTGATCCCGTTTCTCGGTTTCTTCATAGTCATTCTCCTCAAGTTCGTGGGCGGTGTCGCAGTGCTGCTGCTCGCCGTCGCGGGTATCGTCAAAGCCATGTCCGGACAATCCTGGACACTCCCTGTGGTCGGAGAGTACGCCTCCAGGGCTCCGTTCTGACAGCGACAAGTCTCTCAATATGGCGACTCGCCTGGCGTACGCATACCGGAAATCTTCCCCGTCTAGTTCCGGTTGGCACTCCCCGAAGGGCAAGTCGTCCGTGCAGAACTCCAAGCAGCCCTTGCGCTAGAAGATAGGCTCGTCTGAATCACCACTTGCGGACAGCGTTCCATTGGCGACTAATTTGCATTCTGCTTCGAAATAAATCTCACGTTCACTTCTTCATTTTTCGTTCGTGGTCCGGGTTTGAGTTCCCCGCCATTCTGCAGCTGTAACCGGGCTGTCAACTTCATACCCCGATGAAAAGTGAGTTCCGAAGCAAGATAGACAGGTTCATCCGGATTTCCATTTGCGAACAGCGTTCCATTGGCAATTATCTTGAACCCCAATCTAAAATAAACCTGCGCGCCGGGATTGATTGTTAAGATCTGGCCTTGGGGTACTACCACATCGCAGGTGACCAGGTAACTTCCAGCACCTAAGGGACCCCCATCCCCGTCATAGACGTTGCCACAAAGTTCGGTTGCAGCTATTGTAAGAGCGCCGTTTTCATCTGCAACAGAAGTCACTCCCTCACCGCCAAGCCATCCTTCGAACCCATCCAGGAACATGATCGGATGGTCCCACCCGCTTACAGATGAAACAAGTGAGAGCATTAACCCTAAGACCATGGCTTGTTTAATCAGTAGTTTGACAAACATAGTACTTCCTTCCTTCTTGCTACTGCAATGTCACCAACACGAGTATCTGCCCTTTTCCTCCCCCTGACAGTCCTTCCATAGCTTTGCCCAGGATTGCGCCTTGAGCCCTGGAGAAATCTTTTACTACCATGGCATGACCGGGAGTAGGGGATGTTGTGAGCAAGTCACCCGGCTGGATGTCGCCATATTTCGTATCGACACTACAGTATACGCGACCGGCTAGGGCGACCGCCTGCTCACCAGAATCTTTAGAGGATGACCCTAATCTCACACCAGAACCCAATCCATTTGCCCCGGCAACAATACCTGCAACTTTCTTGTCGTATGCTTGGCTGCTAACAGCAAGCCTACCTTTGTTAACTGGGTCAATGACCATCACTATGCCAGAGGTAATTTCGGGTTGAGAGGTGGGGAAAGTCTCTGAATAGTCAAAGCCTTTACCGATCGTGACAATCTCGTTACCACCCGCATCATATCCTCTCAGTATTATTGTCTTGTCGCCTACCGTTCCCCCCTTGATTGTCAACCTGGCATCAGGATCCATCTTTCCAATTCCGACATTGCCGTCGTCATCGATCACCATTCTGTCTACTTCGTTGTTCTCGAAGTACAACTTGCTGTCCGTTTTCGACCAGTAAATCCTAGATTTCAGTACGTTATCCATTTTGAACCTTAGTTCTACCATTGCATTTGTACTTGCAGAATTAATATCTAGCGTCAGATCAGGATCGTCCCCAAAGATGTGCAACTGCGAAGACGGAGCAAGTGTCCCAATGCCGACCTTGCCACCAGGTGTTATTGTGAATTCAACAACGTTATTTGTTACATCCACTATTCCAAATTGGTTGGCACCGCCCCCAAACTTCGCAAGTCCTGAAACCAAATCCCAGGTGTTTGCGTGGCGATTCTCCAAACGGATGCCCGGGTCATCACCATAGTAAGAAATATGAAGGCGCTGCTTCGGATCCGCTGTTCCCATCCCGCACCAGAATCCTGCATGGTGCCATTGTGGGTCATCCACTGCAGGCGCTATTGTAAATGGTACCCTGCCGTCGATCACATTTCTTATTCCAAATCTATTGGTGAATCCTTGGCTTGCTGGACCATTACCATCTGTCCCGATCAGCCCATCGGTTCCTGAAAGCAATTCCCAGGTGCTTCCGTTGGTATCGGCATTCTGCAACCGGATACCCGGGTTACCACCAGCATGAGTGATGTGAAGCCGCTGCTGTGGATTTGGCTCCATGATGCCAACGTTCACGTCATTTCCGAAAGTACCCGAGCCCACCGGATTCTCCTGATCCAAATATATTATGTGGCTGTCGGTAGTAAGTCTGTCAGGAGTGCCAGCGGGCGACTCAGCAGGTGAGATTCCAATACATGGACCAGGTATTGGGCCAGTTAAGAGGCCACCGGTTGCCTTGATATCACCGCCAACTTCCAATGCGTGATTTGGCCAGGGCGCGTTGATGCCAATCTTGATGTGAGCCCACTGGTTCGCTCCCAAGAACTTACCCAAGAAGAGAATGTTTCCCTGCTCCGGATACAGCGGATCAATATCTTGGTAGGGTTTGAAGACTAGGTTGTTAATGTAGGTCCCTCCGCCGCCTCCTCCGGCGAAGATCATCCAATCAGTTACGTCTGCCCCCATAAACGTGCCAGTATTCTCCAGTATAATTCCGGGTTCAGCATCTGCTTTTCCATAGAAGTTATGTGCACCATCCGTCTGAATTCTTCCATTGACGTGTAACCGAGTAAGTGGATTTTTCGTTCCGATGCCGACGTTGTTCTCAAAGTAATTCTTGCCACCCTGACCGTAGAAAGCAAAACCATTGTCGTTCCAATTGTGGGCGAAAACGCCAATGCCACCTTCTCCGCCGGTTTCTGGACCATGCAAGCCCGCAACACCAGCTCCAATGGACCCTCCGCACGAGGATCCGGGACCCTCAGAAAGTCCAACGACTCCGTTGCCGCAGCCGTCAGGGTTCAAAGCTTCTCCTCTAATAGCATTTTCCCAACCCTCGGCATACAGCCCAGCGCCTGACTGGGTGTCATTCCTAACGTGAACGACGCCATTCCTGTTTCCAGCAACATTACCTACCACGTGCAGCGGGAAAAGGGGACTATTAGTTCCAATGCCGACCTTGACCGAAGGATCTGTATCTGTGGGATACAGATAGTGCTGGACGTCATCCCAGGTCCAGTCATCATCAACAACGATGGCTGCGGCGTTGGCCGTTTGCAGGCCGGAGCCACCTCCCGCACCCGTTGCTGCTATCGTAAGCGTGTTCCCGCTTGGTGTGATGGTCACATTTGCCCCTGCGGCAAGTGTCACATCATCTTTCAACGAATTGATGCTCTTCACCACTTGTTCGCCGGCAATCTTGTCGCTCGTCACGGCGCTGTCGGCAAGTTTGGCATTTGTGACATTGGCGTCGGCAATCTTCGATGTCGTCACCGCATTCTCAACAAGGCCGGCGGCGGTTACTTGACCATCTACAATCTTCGTACTTACGGCATACAGGGAGGTATCTGCCTTTGCCGCCCGGAAAGCCCATGGCACAGATGTAATCTTCATCCTTGGGTTCACTTCGGGATCGGAGCCAACTGTTATACCGATCCATCGCTCGGGACTTTCAAGCAAGCCGTCTGGGATTGTAGTTACGCTCCCCAGAATGATGCTGAAAACCCCATAATTGACATTGACACGAGTATGCAATTCGGTCCACAGAGCCGTGCCACTCAAGCTATCAGAGTAGACGCGGAATGTTAGATCAAAAGACCCATCAACCGGTCCATTCGTGCCTGTTATGGTACCCTGATAATTTATCAGGCGCGGCACTTCGGCAAATGCGCCGCAAGCCATAACGAAGATGCCCACCAATGTGAGCTGCAACATGATTAAGCTTCTCATGCTTCTCATTTCTCACCTCACTATTTGAGAAGAACCATCTTCTTCACGGATACAGAGGAACCAATCGTAAGGCGACAAAAATACACTCCCGTTGAAACCGCTCTTCCTCTGTCATTCTTGCCATCCCAGACCGCGGCATACCTTCCGGCCAATGTGTTTTCACGCACTAAAGTCCTTACCCCTTGGCCCCTGATATCGTAGATTGTCAGCTCAACGGGGCTTGCCTTCGCCACGGAGTACTCAATAGTTGTCAAGGGGTTGAAAGGGTTCGGAAAGTTCTGAAAGAGCATGTTCCCGAACGTTGCAGGAATCTCTTCGACGGATGGGGGGTTCCGGTATCTTCCCCAGAAACCAGCCAGAAGCTTCCTCTCTTCAGGCGAGCCGATTCCGATGGGCGTTGACTGGCCAAGCGTACCGGCAGTAGCGTAATGCTCGCTCCTCCCGAAAGAGCCTCCCGCACCCATGACTGATGCTTTGAGAACGTAAAGGGATTGGGCGCTTGAGCCTTCTCTGTCAGCCTGCGCATCGTTCCTCGGAGAAGCAGAAGAAAAGAGGAGCGAAAACGCTAGAAGTGTGCACAGAAAGTAGAATTTCGACCTCATATTCTCACCCCCTCTTCTAGTGACGTTTGTCAAGAAGCATTCAACAAGCCTCTCAAAGACCCGACAGACTCAGTAGTACCATCCGCGTGAGTTCATCCGTCTTGCTGTGGTGGCTTCCACTAATTCGTTCCTGTCCTCTAACCTCTCTGAGTCGAGACAGATCACAAATGGTGGAAAGCACCATCGTACTCAGTTCACAGAACTGAGTACGATGGTGCGACAGGAAATTCCAACCCTCACTGTTTCAAACCTCATTGAATTCGAAGGACACACCCGTCCAAGTGAAGTCAGAGGTCGAACCCGGGAGCCATCCTTCGCTATGACCCAAAGGGTTGTACTGTGAGATTCTCAAATAACTAGCTTGCTGCCTGTATCGCCTGTTGCGGTACGTATTGTACTACTGTCTCACAAAAAACGCAAGACAAAAATGCGTGCTCCTCTTCACACGGAGAGCTGTCGAGCGCGCGTACCACCATATTGTGATATTGCACCCAAGCGACCCACAGTTAGAGATAGCTAGAATCGGTTGGGCCGTGGTGGTCCACGGGCTCCAGGCAGAGCATAAGATGAATGATCGTGGGACACACTCTAGGAGGGAGACTCGCCGGGGTATGTGCATAAGTCACAATCTCCTAACTTGGGTGATGACGCGGCCGGAAACCGAATCTTTGTTGACCCAAGTTGGTCATGAGGAGTACCTGCGCGCGTTGGGCTTGAACGAGAGGCAGACAAGGACTGTGATGTATGTGAAGGAGAGGGGGAAGATAAGGAACAGGGAATACCGTTGAATCTCTCAGCTCTCCGACGGGGGAGCAAGAATAAGACATTGGTGCCTTAGTCGAGAAGAGCGCCTTTCTCTCGCACGATATCAAGGCGAGAACAAAGACACCTCAGAACCACAACGCAATCCGAGAGTTCCTCCACACGCAACGCTTCCTAGGGCCAGCCCGTCTCTACCGAGGCCCGACGCTTTGGCTCACAATAGTTCACAATACGGCGAGCCGCAGTTCTCTACATAATTGCGGAATAAACGTTGGGAGAGACCTGCAGGTATCATCTCAATGTCGCATAAGATATATTATGTAAACCTATCCGTCAACTGCATTCACCCCTGAAGCGCAAGCTGGCAACGCCCCATCCCGGGCGCATTTCGGCCCTTCTTGTCGCGGTGTCTCTGCGCGTCTTCTTCCGGTTGTGCGGCGTGTGATGCGCGGCGTTTCGCCTCAGCGAAACACGAGGCGGGAATGTTTGCAGGCTCGGAAAAGGACTGCTAATGACGTTGTGCGTAGATGGGAATCAGGTCAGTCTTTGAAACTCTGTTGTGTCGCAAGAAAGTGACCAGCCAAGGAAGACCGATGAGTAGGCCTATGACGCCCCACATCCACTCATTCCGAAAATCTGTCAATGTGTATGCGTGGCCTGTGCCCCTGGAAAGTATGCCGAGGAGGGTCAGAAGCCAACCCACGGTGTTGACTGACATGTGAATCAGTATGGGCATCAACAACGATCTCGTTTTCATGTAGAGAATAGACATGACGTAGGCAAAGAAGAACGCCCCGATCACGTCTGCGTGTAAGAAGGCAAAGCAAAGAGAAGATAGTATTATGCCAGTACGAACGTTCCATTTTATCGACCACCGAGACAGTATAAGACCACGAAACAGAAATTCTTCAGTAACTGGTCCAATCACAGCCATGGAGAGGAAAATAAGGATGTTTGCGATTACATAATGATCGCCCCCCGTCCAAATAATCGTGTTAGCAGGATCTATGATAAGCCGTTCCACAATTCCGGGAGAAATCAAAGACAAGGGTATATAGATGAGAACACCTGTTCCAGCGGAAAGTGCTACCAAAGGCAAGGCAAAGACAACGTATCGCCTATGTTTGGCGTTGGTTTCGCCAATCCCCGAGATCAGCTTCCAATCTAAACGTTTATACTTAGTGACCAGAAAAAGCATCAAGACTGACGCCAGCTCGAATATGAAACAGAACGACGCGTAGAACATAGGCCTGGAGCCTTCCTCCGGCCATCGAGGCCAAGTCAGCAAAATCGCTATCATCGCAAACACAATCACCAATAGCATAAAGATCACTAGCGTTCTAACTCGAACTGTATCCGGAAGGCCGTTTTCGCTATTCACAATTCCCGAATCCGCAGTGCCCTCGTTTCTGCTCTCAGCGCGTAACATGGTCTGCCTCGCATTTCGGACCCCAATAAGCAAACCAATAAATGGGATCACAACCAGGCGCAAAGACAAGACCACCAGAACGCAGTACAGGGCAGTAAGCCACACAGGTCGGCTCAAAAATCGCGAGAGACGGTATACAAGATATATGAAGCTCACTTTAGCGACGAAATCAGGAAGCAAGAGAACGGCACGGACCGATTGCCAGCTTTCCGGCGGCGCCGAACTCAGCCTGGCGGCGAGAAACATGCTTAAGCACGTCATAATGACAAACCCAGCCACGAATATGTTTCTCTCTCTTGTGAGTGCCTTCTCCAAGGCGGATTCCTTGGCCGTTTTGCCGTTGACGTCTTGTGTTTCCGAAGGCTCGAAGCGATGCGCGAGATAGCCCGGCAGTGTCTCTACCTCTCTGGCGGACTCAGGAACCGGCGTCAGCTCCCCGCATTCCTGACACAAGGCAGGCTCCCCAGGCATCAGGTATTTCACAATAATCTCAGACCCACACTTCTGACAGAAAAAGGACCTGGACATACCTTTCTCCGGAAAGGGATTTCTGCGAGGCTCTGGCCCTCGGCCGCACGCCGACGTTCGGGGCTACGTGAACCGCGCCCGGGCTACTTGGTGACAATGTTGAGTAGCTTGCCCTGGACGTGGATGATTTCCTTGATCTCTTTCTCTTCCAGGTGCTGTGCGACCTTTGGGTCGCGCTTTGCAAGGGTCTCCAGGTCGGTCTCGGGTGTGTCTTGCCGCACGATTATTCTGGAGCGGACCTTGCCGTTGACCTGGACAACGAGTAGATAGCTTTCCACTTTGAGCGCATTGTCGTCCCAGGTGGGCCATGGTTCCAGAAAGACGCTTTGCCGTTGACCGGATTGAGATCCCATTGGACGACCTGGACGGACATCGCTCGAGACGCTTCCAGCCGAACCGCGGGCCGAAGTCGACTCATGGGCCGTGCTGGAGCTCGCAGCGTGGCTGTCCACGGCGCTCTTGGCCCCTCGGCTCACGGCATCGGGCAGTATTCGCCAAAGTTCCTCGGCGATGTGAGGCGCCATCGGTGCGAGAAGGACGACAAGTATACGCATTGCCTCGTCAACGACCCCATCGTCTCCCCTGTTCGCGCTCTGGCGGAGGTAACTCGCAATCTCGTTACTTAGCTCCATCAAAGCACTTACAGCCGTGTTGTGATGGAAGTTCTCAAGGTCCTGACTCGCCTTCTTTATGGTCTGGTGCAACTTCCGGCGCAGCGCGGTTTGCTCCCGGGTCATGGACGGCAAATCCCCTCTTTTGCCACCGGCACCATCAATCGCACCGGCACCATCCACGATACCAGAAACACCCTCGGCGCCGGCAGCACTCGCGGCATCGGCAGCGCCCACTGCATGGGCGGCACCCGTAGACCCGGATGGTCGGATTTTCTCTCCGGCTGCGCCGCCGCGCTCTCGATTTGCGTAGTAGCCGGCCACAAGGTTCCATATTCTGCCGAGAAACCTATGGGCACCCTCGACTCCCCTTTCGGTCCATTCTGCATCCCGCTCAGGTGGCCCCATGAAGAGCGTGTAGAGCCTTGCCGTGTCCACACCGTACCGTCCGATTATTTCTTCGTTGCTTACGGCATTGCCCTTTGATTTGGACATCTTGGCTCCGTCCATGCAGATCATGCCCTGTGTGAAGAGACGCTTGAACGGCTCCCCGAAGCTAAGATGGCCGGCGTCCCTCAGGGCCTTTGTTATGAACCGCGAGTACATTAAGTGAAGTATCGCGTGCTCAATACCGCCGATGTAGAGATCCACGGGCAGCCAGCGATTGACCAGCTCAGTGCTAAAAGGTCTTTGATCGTCCTTTGGGGTCGGGAAGCGGAGAAAGTACCAGCTGGAATCGACAAAAGTATCCAGGGTGTCGGTCTCTCTCCGTGCCTTTCCGCCGCATCGCGGGCACCTCGTGTTGAGAAAGTCTTCTCTTTCGAGAAGTGGCGATTTCCCAGTCGGGTCAAACTGGACGTCCACCGGGAGGATCACGGGTAACTCAGATTCCGGCACAGGCACGATCGAGCACCTTTCGCAATATACAACGGGTATTGGTGTCCCCCAGTAACGCTGTCGCGAAACGAGCCAATCCCTAAGCTTGTAGCGAATGGCTCTCTTTCCGATTCCCTTCTCCTCCATGCACGAAGCTATTGCCTTCCGCGCTTCCGCACTGTGAAGACCGCAGAACGGTCCCGAATGTATGAGCACGCCATCTTCCTCGTAGGCTCGAGACAGCTCGTTGGAGTTTTTCTCATCCCCGGGTATGATTACCTCTTTAACCTCCAGCCCGTACTTCTGCGCAAACTCGAAATCTCTCTGGTCGTGGGCCGGTACGGCCATTACGGCACCGGTTCCGTATTCCACGACAACGTAGTTGGCCACCCAGACCGGGATTCTCATCCGCGTCATGGGATTGATCGCGTAGGCGCCCGTGAAGACGCCGACCTTGTCGCGGGCAGGCTCCCACCTTCGCGCCAGGTTCTGTCCGCGTTCCCTCTCGACGAAACGCCTGAGCTCATCATTGCGCGTATTGGGAAGTACCTGGTCCAGTAGCGAGTGCTCCGGAGCAAGGACCATGTACGTGGCGCCATAGATCGTGTCCTGCCTTGTCGTAAAGCAGCTTATTTGGCCGCCGGATTCAAGAGGAAAGTCTATGTCAACTCCCTCACTTCGGCCAATCCAATTGCGTTGCATTATCTTCACTTTGTCTGGCCACTCGTCAAGCTCATCGAGTCCGTCAAGAAGCTCCTGAGCATACTTGGTTATCTTGAAAAACCACTGCTCCAGTTTCTTCTGTGTGACGGGGCTCTCGCATCTTTCGCATGCGCCCCCCACTACCTGTTCGTTTGCGAGCACGGTGCCACACCTGGGACACCAGTTCGCAGCCGCATCCGCCCTGTAGGCCAAACCGGTTCTGTAGAGCTCAAGGAAGAGCCACTGTGTCCACCTGTAATATTCGGGCTCGCACGTGCTCACCTCTCTGTCCCAGTCAAAACCCGTGCCCCACTGCTCAAACTGACTCTTCATTGCTCTTATGTTGGCTCTCGTCCACTCTGCCGGGTGAATACGTCTCTCAATTGCACAGTTCTCGGCGGGAAGACCGAAGGCGTCCCATCCCATGGGTCTTAGAACTCCGTGGCCCTGCATGATTTTCGTTCGTGCAACGGTGTCGCCCAGAATATAGTTCCTGCCGTGTCCCACGTGGAGTTCGCCGGAAGGATACGGAAACATATCCAGACAGTAGAACTTCTTCTTCGCACCCTCAGACTTGACCTTGAAGAGCCCGATCTTGTCCCAGTAGGGATTCCACCTGGCTTCTATTTCCTTGAAATCGTAACTACTCATGACCCCTGACTCGCTCCAACTGTTGCCCTGAGAAAGCTGAAGGGACTGAGCGCACACGTCCACCTGCGCAGCTCATACGTGTAGTGAATCTACACTGTTCCGGATCCTTGCGTTGAACACACACCTACCACATTTCCATGCCTTATGTACAGTACCCGCCTAGTCTGCACCCCGGCGCGCCGCAGTTGTCTGACGCAGCGCCTCTCGCCCGACCCACTTACCGGAAGCTCTCTCCTGCAGCTTCTCTAGCGCCTGAATTCCCTTCACCTTTTGCCCTGAGGCAATAAGGGAAATACCGTAGAAAAGCTCCGCTTCGTCGATCCTGTCGCCAGTCTTGAAGCGGCTCAGGAACTTCGCCAATTCGCTTGCCGCCGCCTTGTACTTGCCCTCCTTCAAGCGACAAATGGCCACATCCAGGACCACGTCGGCGCTTCTCTTCTTGCTTGCGTTTCTAAGGAGTTTTGCGAGCACCTTCTCGGCTTCCGGGAAGCGATCCTTCGCCATCAGTTCGTCCGCATAAAGGTAGCCCGCTTCTTCGTCACCGGGATTCTTCCTGTACTTCCCGGCCAACATGTCGAGTCGTCCAGTGTCGGCGAGAATCTTCTCGAGCTCTCTTTTGAGCACCGCAGCCGGTTGGTAACCGTAGACTCTTTTTATTTCCATCCCGTCCCTTGAAAGGAAGACAATAATGGGATAGGCACTGATTCTAAACTCCCGGGCCAACGGCCGCTCTCGTTCGGCATTGATCTTCAGGCAGACAAGATCCTTGCACACCGCCACAACGCCTGGGTCCGTATACGTTTTGGCATCAAGAACCTTGCAGTAATAGCACCAAAGAGTATAGAAATCTATCATCACAGGCTTACGTTCAATCCTGGCCCGCTCGAGACCAGTTGCGTAGTCAGACATCCAGTCTATGACTTCCGCACAAGCGACGACCCGAGGCAACACTGCGATTGCGCAAACAATCAATAGCAAATACCACCAGATCTTCAACTGTACCTCCCCGTCTTGATCATTTTCTCGACCTACTCAATCCCAAGACTCTCCAGATACCGTACCGCGGACATCGCGGCCACGGCGGCATCGCCGACCGCAGTTGATATCTGCCGTAGACTCTTCCTCCTCACGTCCCCGGCTGCAAAGATGCCCGGGACGGAGGTTCTCATTTCGTCATCGGTTATCACGTAGCCTCTCTCATCCATCCTGACGGTGTCAGGCAAGAACCCCGTGTTGGGAGAGAGGCCCACGTAAAGGAAAACTCCTGAGACGGGTATCCTTGTTGTCTCGCCGCTTTTCAGATCCTTCACGTCAATGGCCTCTACGCCAGCGGAGCCCACGATCCTCTCAACAACGGCCTCCCTGACCAGTTCTATCCGTTCGCTGCCGACGACTCTGTCCACGAGCAGCTTGACGGCTCTGAATTTCTCTCGTCTATGTATGACGTACACCTTCTTACAGAACCTCGTTAGGAAAAACGCTTCCTCGAGCGCCGAGTCACCCCCGCCCACAACTGCCACTTCCGCGTCCCTGAACAAAGGTCCATCGCAGGTGGCGCAGTATGACACTCCCCTTCCCGTCAACTCCCTTTCTCCAGGAACCCCAAGCTGGGCCGATCTTGTTCCAGAGGCAACTATGAGGGCAGACGATTTCAATGAGGCTTCAGCACCTTGCACCACGATTTTCCCGCCGGACGTCTTCACGCCCTGAGCTTCATCTCTGATAATCTCAAGTCCAAAAGAGCGCGCCTGTTTCTCCATGCGCCGGCAAAGCTCAAGACCCGAAATCGGCTCGTCGACCCCGGGGTAATTCTCGACCCGTGCTGTAAGCGCCGCCTGCCCGCCAGGAGAGAGTCTTTCCAGACAGCAAACGTGCACCCTGGCTCGTGACGCATAGAGTCCGGCCGTCAAGCCAGCGGGGCCAGCGCCAATGATTACCATGTCGCAGTTCGTGAACATCTGGGGCTCTTAGCGGGAAGCGGCTCAGGTCTGCTGCGTGGACCGACGTCTGAAGCCCCTCAGCCTTTAAGAACAGCTTCGAGCCTCTTGACAAGCTCAGCTTTTGGAACGGCTCCTATAACCTGGCTCGCTACGATCCCGGCCTTGAAGATCAAGACTGAGGGAATGCTTCTGATACCGTATCTCAAGGCGAGGGTCTGATTCTGATCTACGTTGACCTTGCAGACCCTTACCCTGCCGGCATATTGCTGAGCAATCTCTTCCACAATGGGGGCAATCATTCTACATGGTCCACACCACTCCGCCCAGAAGTCAACGATAACGGGAGTGGTTGACTTGAGTATCTCGCTTTCGAAGTTTGATTCAGTCACTTCGAGCGGCTTGGTCGTCGCCATCTATTCCTCCACGAGTTGCCAATTTCGCCGAGCGCAAGCCTCTGAATAGACCCACACAATTACGATACCTCACGTAAACCTACCTTGTCAACTCGTTTATCAAAAGCTCGACGGCAAGTCGAGGATCGAGTAGTCCCGTTTTGATCCTTCTCTCCGTCTCGCACAGAAGCAAGATCGCCTCGCACATTCCCGACTCGCTGTACCTGCGACCCAGCTTTTCTGCCGGAACCCTCTGTCCCCTACTCAACTTCCCGGTCACCGAGCCTCCCGAGGTTCGTAACGCATCGCGGAAGGGCCTGTTGAGCGTCCAAAGTAGGATCATAGGTTGAACACTTGCTTCCATACACTTCGCCGCGTGTCTGTGTGCGCTCTCCACGTCGGCAGTCGCTACGGCCAGTCTGAAACTGTTCAAGGACCCAACCGATGCCGCACCACCGACGAGAGAAACGTGTTCGGCCGTGATCTCTTCACACGCTCCTGCAAGCGAAGCTCCCTTCTCAAGAACGTTCCAGACCTCATAGCATGAACGACCCGAGGCCTCGAGAACCTCTTTCAAGACAGTGTCCCTCATTTCTTTCCTATTTTCTCTCAGCCATTCCTTCGCCCAGGCGCGCACGTCGCGCACATCGTTTTGCCAAAAGGTATAGATTGATGACAGCCCCTGAAGAGCAGATATCAGGCGATGGATCGAAATCGTCCCTCTTCTTCGAGACTCTTCACTCTGGCTGGAACTCATCAGGACAAGGCACGTGCTCTTACAGGCGTTTCGAGCATACGCATACAGTCCCGATACATCCGCTTCCCCCATCACGTCCACCCCGGCGAGTGCAACGACCCTCTTTTCTGAAAACAGAGGCGAGCTCAGACAGGCAGTTTCCACGTCACCCCATCCACAATCGGCCCCCACGAACGACTGGTAGTTCAATAACCTTGCCTCGGCAGTAAGAACCCGTCCAGCCAGCTTCCGAAGCGCTTCCCTCTTGAGAAAGTCTTCCGGGCCTGTGAAGAAATAGATTAGAGCGGGCTCACAATCTGAAAGATTCCTCAGGAAATCTGCATAACCCTTGGTTCCGTTCACCAGCCCTCCACCGTTCTCGTCAGGATATCCGCGGCAAGAAATTCGATTGCAGGAGTCCTACCCTCCTGCTCGGTCTGCGCCTTGTGCCCCGCCATGTCAATCGCAAAGTAACGCGCGCTACTGACTAGCGAGTCGTCCTTCCATATTATCTTGCCTTTGGACACATCCTGAAACTGCACCGAGACCCTGATAGTAACCTCGTACTCCTGGGCCACCTCCCCTGCCGAATACGAAAACACTCTGCGTTTGTAGTTGGTCACACTGCCGAGGAGTATCGACGACGCCTCCTTCTCGCTTACCACTTTGAGGCGATTGTCGTTCACAAATCTCTCTGTCACCGACTTGGTGATCTCTTCCTCGATGCCGTATTCGAGAGTCTCATTCTTGAAGAGAGGAATTGCGATTGTCTTTATGTGACTTGGAAGGGTGGTGGAAGCTGTGTAGCCGCAGGAAAGAAAGATCAGCGAGATAAACGCCAGAAGAGGTACAAGAACAAACTTTGGCCTTACTGGCTCTCGACGCGGGCTGGTTCCTCCTCTTCCTTGAGACCGTATAGTTTGATCCTGTAGCGAAGTTTGTCTCTCTTTATTCCGAGAAGCTCTGCTGCCTTTGTTTGATTCCATCCGCAGACTTCCGAAGCTCTCACTACGAGCGCCTTCTCTATGTTCGCGATGAGTCGCTCTAATTGGAGACCCTCCCTGGGTATCTCGTTGCCAGAAAGAATGCCCTGTATCACGTCCAATGACGTCAAAGCTCCCGCTGCAATGCGACCTCCGGTGAGCTGGACGTGTCTGGCTTCGACGGTTTCACCCGACTCGAGCAGTATAATCCTCTCGAACTGGTTTTTCAACTGCCTGATGTTGCCCGGCCAGTCGTACTCGACGATTGTCCGCTCTGCCTCCGGGGAGATACGACGAAAGCTTTTGTGAAACACCTTGTTGAAGTGGTTCATGAAGTGTTTTGCCAGAGGCAGAATGTCTTCCACTCTTTCCCTAAGGGGCGGCACGCATATGGGCAGTACTTTAAGCCTGTAGTAAAGGTCCTCTCGGAAGGTTCCGTCTCTGACCGATCTTTCCAGGTCCCTGTTCGTAGCGGATATGATTCTCACGCTCACCGTCAGGTCCTTCGTTCCCCCCACTCTTTTGAACGTCATCCTCTCCAGTACTCTGAGAACCTTCACCTGGATCGGGAGCCCCATCTCGCCAACTTCGTCAAGAAACAGCGTCCCTCCGTTTGCCACCTCAAGAAGACCCTGTTTTTGATAGCGCGCGTCCGTGAACGCGCCTTTCTCGTGTCCGAAGAGCTCACTTTCAAGCAATTCCGTTGGAATTGCGGCGCAATTTATGTCGAGAAAGGGCTTGTCCCATCTCGCGCTCATTTCGTGGATGTAGTGGGCCACCAATTCCTTGCCCGTCCCGCTCTCGCCCTCGATCAGGACGCTCGTGGTATCGCTCTTGGCGACCTGCTCGGCTATCTCATACACGCGCTTTATGCTCCGACTCTGGCCCATAACGTATTCTCGTGAGAACTTCTCACCCGCGACTCTTCGTCTATGAATTAGCTCTCTTTCGAGAGAGTGTCTTTCCAGTTCACGTCTCACAAGAAGGCTCAGTTGCTCAAGGTTCACGGGCTTTACGACGAAATCGCACGCGCCCGACCTGATTGCTGTCACTGCCGCTTCAACATCTCCATACGCGGTCATAATGATCACGCAAGTTTCATTTCCGCCTTCGCGCACCTTTTTTAGCACGTCAATTCCCGTCATATCGGGCAACTTGAGGTCGAGAAGAACCAAATCGGGATTGTCTCGTACCATGAAAGCAAGGGCGTTCTCTCCATTCTCTGCCGTTGAAACGGAATATCCCTCTTCTGCAAGCGCCTTGCTCAAAAAATGTCTTGTCGTTTCCTGATCGTCAACCACTAGAATCGATTCAGGCATTATCGGTTCTCCCTTGGCCCGAGTGGACTGAGGCCGGCAACTGCACGGTGAAACTTGCCCCCTTGCCGGGTTCGCTCCTGACACTTATCTCGCCTCCGTGCCGCTTAACGATGTCATGCGTAATGTAAAGCCCGAGGCCGGTGCCACCTGGTTTTGTCGTAAAGAACGGTTCGAAGATGTGATCCAGATTATCCTTGCCTATCCCCGCGCCGGAATCCGTCACTCTCGCCGTAACGATGTCGCAATGTTCCTCACGTCCTTCCTCGCCGGCGCTTATCTCAATCGAAATGCTGTCACCGTCGCGGGAGGCCTCGAATGCGTTCTTTATTAGATTAATAAACACCTGCTGCATCTGGTCAACGTCGACCGTGACCGTTGGAATCTCCCCCCTGAGAGATAGATCGAGATTCACGGCTCTGTTCTTAACACTGGGCCCGAGAGACTTGAGCGCTCTCTCTACAATGTCTTCCGTGCGAGCCTCGCTCATGATCAACTCCTGCGGATGAGTGATTCTGAGAAGGTCCTGGACTATTCTTTCGAGCCGCGCGATCTCTCTCTGAAGAAACTTGACGTTGTCGGCATCGGGGCCCCTCTCGCCGAATTGCCTGCCCATGTACTGTATACCGGCTGCAATTCCCGTGAGCGGGTTACGCAACTCGTGAGCCACACTGGAAGCGAATCTTCCCAGAGCCGCCAACCTGTCAAGTTGTCTGATCTTCTCTTCAATTTTTCTCGTTGGTCTTAGATCGCTGAAGGTGGCAATCACTCCCTTTCTGCTCCCGTTTTCTTCCCTGAGGAGGCGCGTCGTCATCCTCACCGGGACATTGCCTCCCGACCGCCTCGTCACGGCGGTCTCAACACAGGATTGCTCGAGCCCATTTCGCAATGCCTGAGCAATCGGTGAGTCGCAGTGGTTCTCGGTAGGAAGCAGAAAATCGAAGCCCGTCCCCACGGACTCATCTGCATCGAAACCTGTGAGCACTTCGGTCATCCCGTTGAACGCGATGACCTTCCCAGACAGGTCGACGGCCACCAGACACTCGCCCATCGAATCAAGGATGCTCTGCCTGAGTTCTTCTCCAACCTCCAGGTCTCCGTAGAGCCTGCTGCTTTCAACCATTCTCGATATGTTGTACGCTACGGACTCAAGCATGGCCAACTCGCTCGGCGAAAGCTCTTCCGGTCCTCCCTTTTTGACTGCGAGTAGCCCCAGCAGAGGAAACACGTCGCACCTGAGACAGAATCCTTCCCTTTTCGACAAATCGAAACCCTTCTCGTGGAAGCAGAGAGTCGACGACGTTTCCCAACAGAATCCCGACTTGCCGAAGTAGGCTCCGCATTCCTGTCTGATGCACTTCTTCACCTCTTTGCAGGGTAGCCACTGCCTTGAAGAGACGAGGGGCACGAGCGCCACCAGGTTATCTGCTGCTGAAAGCGGCAGGTGCAAATGCGAATCCAGATCCTCGGCACAAGCGAGAACGGTCTGCATGTGCCACAACGCTGATTTTGTTCTGCCCTGGAGCTCCGCTGGACAGAAGCCGTGCGCAAAGACTTCGAGGCCACGCTCGTCCAGTCTGCTCCAGTGTCCCTCGAGGTTCCCGGTCTCACGATTCGCGAACCACAGACCCACCTCTTCCATTTCCAACACCCGATGGATGTAGGAGCAGATCGTTCTTGTTGCCTCCTGGGGTCTTACCGCAGACAGCATACCCTCTGCCATCTCTCCAAGCACGGATAGCTTCGTGCTCGTTTCAATCAACTTGCGGTGAGTGCCCTCAAGCGTTTCGGCAAGTTCAGAGCAAAGCTGCATCAGCAGTGACTGGTCATCCAGAGAGGAGTAATCACGGGAAGCAAGGGAAAGCAGAGAGCGGACTTCTTCCACCCGTTTGAGAATGGAGTCGATCTCTTGGTGGGTTTGCTGTCTCATCATACCTGAATACCCCCCGCGAGGGAGCCTACTCAGGCCTGAGTTCAGCCGTTGAGATGGACTCCCTTCCTCAGAAGAACCACGAACGTTTTGAGAAGAATCTTGAGATCCGAGATGAATCTCAGGTCTCTGACGTAACGGAGGTCGAGGAGCAGTTTCCGGTCGATTTCCTCCTCTGTAATCGCATCCAACGTCGAGACTTGCGCGAGTCCGGTAATTCCCGGTCTCACCCTGAGCCTTTCGGTGTACTCAGGTATCTTATCGGCAAATTTGTACACAAAATGAGGTCTTTCGGGCCGTGGTCCCACGAGGCTCATTTCACCCTTGAAAACGTTCCACAGCTGCGGCAGCTCGTCGAACCTCAAGGCTCTTAGAAACCGTCCGACGCGCGTGATTCGAGGGTCCTGCGGGATAGACCACGTGGGACCGGTGAAATCCTCTGCGTTACAGACCATGGTCCTGAATTTGCAGATGTGAAAGAGCCTCCCGTGGCTGAGTACGTTGCGCCTGTCGCTCTGTCTGCGCTCGGTCCGAACCCGCAGCCCCTCCCTTCGCCTTCTCCCCCAGCGCCTCTCCTGTCCTATCCTCATCTGTGTATAAAACACTGGTCCTGGGGAATCCACCTTTACGAGAACAGCTATTGCGAAAAGAATAGGGAGGAGACATACTAGTCCGATTCCCGATACTGTTACATCCAATGCACGCTTGAGCAAACCCGTGTTGGGCCGAGGCGGTGAAACCGAACCTGGGCGCAGTTCAAGCGGATACGGGAAACCCTCGTTTTCTTCGCTTCTTGCCCCGACGTCCTCTTCCATCTTCTGTCCCTTGATCCTCGAGAGTGTACCCCGGTTGAACGCGCTCATGACCCACCACGTCCACTGTGCCGTAAACTAGAACTGCAATTTGCGTGCCGTACCGACGCCAACACCCTTACCGCGTAGCACGCTAACATCCGACCCCTCTCACGTCGCAGGCAATCCAATCCGAGCTGCAATCTGCGACGCGTATTGCATATTGCAGTATAAACCAGCAAGTTGGAGGAGAGTCGAGCACGCCGAAAAAACGCTCATCTGTTCATTCGCCCAGCCGGCTCTAAGCTGAGTATCGCTCCCGCCCCTATTGGCCGAAATTTAGCCACTCCCGCCAAAAAGTCAAGGAAAAAATCCGCAACGAGGCCTAGAGAAAAGGGATACAGGGTTGTGAGCCTTCGCTCGCGCTCACCGGTATACCATCCCGCGGCACATACCCGTCCGCGCGGCCGCCCCATCGTTCCAAAAGAAATGCCGCCAGTGCGGCGGCTTTCATCCATTGACCTCGAATAGAACCCGTGACCCTGGTTGCCAGAGACGCGCAATTCCCCGTTGGGTTCTTGACCAAAGACTATTTGACTCTGACAAAGAACAAGAACACTAGTCCTGCGAGAAAAATCGCAGAGATTATCATGGTGAGATATTTTCCGTACTGACGCAGCAGGGGTTTCATGACCGTGGGCACAGCGCTCTTTTCGTTGTAATGTCCTCTTATAATCTTAGGTCCGACAGTGCTGGTCTGCCCCGTCCCCCGAACGGCCCCTTTGGCAACTATCCCGGTCTTCGCGTCGTCCGCACTGGCCACAGTCCCAACGCTATCGGCGGGCTGGCTCTTCACCCCACCGCTAGTAGCAACAGACCCTTGCCCCAAAACGATCCCTACGCCCTTCTTGAGAGCAACCGCGGCCTCGTCAAGGGTTATTCCCAACAGGCCTCCGATAAGCGCGGCACACGCCATCACTATGACGAGACTTATCACGAAACGCAGAAACCAGTTGTTAAAGACAGCGACAACCCCGCCCTCTTCGCGCGGCGCCTCTCCCGGCCGCAACGCGAACCCATAGCGCCGATCCTTGAGCTCTCCCTCGAGCCTGTTCAGGAAGATGAAGATGCTGTGCCAGTGTGTGATTATCTCTTCTGTCTCCTCACTCGTAAGAGGCTCCGGCGTAGAAAGGGTCGTGAATGAATTGAGCATCTCTGTGATGTCGCGCACGGCCGCCAGCGCCTCGGGGTCACTCCCCCTTCCCCTCTCAACGACTGTGAGGACCGGCAGAAGATGCGCGATCTTTGCCTTAAGCCGCAGGAATTCCTCCTCCTGAGCCTTCTGCACGTCTTCCCTCCCGAGGCCCGTCTTCAAGAAATCGCCGAACCGAACCCAGGTTTCGATCAGTTTCTTTACTCTTCGCTTCCCGTTCATTCCATTACTCGACAGCATTAGATCTCCTTCTCACAGCAAGATCACAATGCGCATTGGGTCAGACCCAAATCGCGATCGCAGAGCCACATGTCAACCAAGAGTCTACCAGTATATTCGGGCGATCATAACATCGCTTTTCGGGACAACTACCTGCTTCTCGACCCTCTGCCCTGTCCTTTTGACTACGTATCCCCGTGAAAGGGCTATTTCATAATCGGAAATTTTGACCAATCTTCCGCAATACTTTGCGCCAAAAACAGTGCACACGTCTATGTAGCTGGAGGACGGGGTGTTGCTTCCCCAGGGCCTCAAGAAAAAGACCTCGCTTCTCACGTACACATCTGGTTCAACGTCGGAGGCCAAAAAGTACGGCCGATATACTTCCACGCCAACCGCAGTTCCGTCAATCAAAGAAATAGCCACAAACGTTAGGGCGACTGCAATCAGAATGTTTCGCATTTAAGGTACTCCTTCTTTTTTCAACCAGACATCGAGTCTAGCCTTTTGCCACGATCTGCTGAATGGCCCGGATAATCGTGACCAGCGCCGGGCCCAGCACGACAACAAGTAACGCCGGGAAGACGCACAGGACCAGTGGAAAAACCAGCTTGACGGTGGTCTTGGCCGCGGCCTCTTCTGCCCTCTGTCTTCTCCTTGTTCGCACAGAATCGGCGTGCACGCGCAGCGCTTGAGCCACGCTCGTACCCAGTCTATCAGTCTGCACCAGCATGGCGACGAGAGTACTCAAGTCCTCCACGCCGGTTCTCGTTGTCAAATCACGCAGCGCTTCCGAGCGCGGCTTTCCGGCCTTCGTCTCCTGTGTCACAAGCAGGAATTCACTGCTCAAGGCCCGGCTCGTCAAACGCATTTCATTCGCCACCCTTGCCAGGGCGGCGTCGAGCCCAAGACCGGCCTCCACGCAAACAACCATCAGGTCGAGCGAGTCAGGAAGGTGACGTACGATCTCCCTCTGGCGGCGCCTGGCAGAGTAGTTGAGCCAGTAATCAGGTACGAGATAACCCGCAAGCGCCGCAAGCACTCCGAGGAGTAAAATCGCCGCGGCAGATTGATTCATCCAGAGACCGAGCGGGATGTAAAGTGCGAAGAGCACCATCGACAGAAATATCTTCGCTCCTCGGTATATCCTCGGAGCGTTGTCTCTCCGGTAACCTGCGTAGGTTAGTAGCCGCTTTATCTTTGGTTGTGCCTTGCGCTCCTTGTCGGGGGCGAGACCACCCATGACTCCCTTCAATGAGTCCAGCGCGTTGGCTGACATCTTTCTTGCCCTCGAGGCCAGCGCAGCACGTCTCTCGGCCGGCCCAGCAGGGGGCCCCGTTAGCGCACCGAGTCTCTTATCCAGAGCTTCAGGAGCCTTCAAAGCGAAGTAGAGAAGGACCCCCGCGCAGAGGCTGAGGCTTGCAAAGATCAACAAGGCTATTACATGAATCGAGACAATCATCGTCTATACCTCTATGCTCACTATCCGTCTGATCCAGATGTAACCAACAATCTGAAGACCTATGGCAATCCCCAGCATGTAATGGCCCACGTGGTCCCTGAAAAGAAACAGAATGTAGGAGGGATTCACCAGAAGGAGTATCAATCCGACGCATATCGGCAACAGCGCAAGGACGATTCCCGAAAGCCTCGCTTCGGCCGTGAGAGAACGCAGTTGGCCCAGAATCTTGAATCTCTCCCTTATCGTGTAGCCAATCTTCTCGAGTATTTCTGCGACGTTACCCCCGGTTTCCCTCTGTATGACCATGGCGATAACAAAGAATTTCAGATCGAGACTGTCCACTCTCTCCGTCAAATTCAAGAGGGCCTCTTTGAAACTCAGACCGAGGTTCTGTTCGTCGAAGGTGTCTCTGAACTCTACGGCAACGGGGTCCGGCATCTCCTCGCCCACCATCTGAATGGCGCCAGTAAAGGCGTGCCCGGCTCTCAAGGCGCTGGTCATCAAGTCCAAAGCATCGGGGAACTGCTCCACAAAGAGCTTCACTCTCTTCCGCTTTCTTCTCACCACGTTCACAACGGGCAAGGATCCCGCCAGGAAAGCACCCACACCCCCCGAGAGGGGCGAGCGCCCGATCCAGTTACCAAGAACAAAACCGATGACAGCGAAAACAAGCGTGAACAGAAGCAGCTCGCCCACTCTCATGGGCGAATCCGCTTGCTTAAGAAGTCTGTCAAGTCTCCGAGCAATGGCGATCCTCGAAAGCCACTTGTGAAGCGTGGGGATCTGGCTAAAGAGCTCATCCCTGAGGATGCTCGGTGATACGGCCGTCTCCGTACTTTGCCTGCTGATGGCGCTCAGGCGTCTCTTGAGCCTTCCAATCTTGGTATCACGCGACCCTTGCCACCCAAGAAAGATAGCGACCGTAGCGAAAAGGACCGCAAAGAAAACGGAAAGAAACGCCAGAGCTAGCAAACCTTTCTCCTCTCTCTAATCATATCTCGTCAAAAATACCGGGCGGAAGGTGGACGCCCGCCACGAAAAGTCTCTCGGTGAACTTTGGTCTGATTCCCGTCGGCTTGAACCTGCCAAGCACGGTACCGTCTTCCGCTACGCCCATCCGTTCAAATACGAAAATATCCTGCATCGTTACCACGTTACCTTCCATGCCCACGATCTCGGATATGTAAGTGATCTTTCTTCTTCCGTCGCTCAATCTGGATATCTGGATCACGACGTCGAGCGCAGAGGCTATCTGTTCACGGATGGCCTTCTCCGGAAGCTCGAGCCCGGCCATCAGCACCATCGTTTCCAGTCTGCTCAACGAGTCGCGCGGACTATTAGCGTGGACCGTGGTGAGCGAACCGTCGTGACCGGTGTTCATTGCCTGAAGCATGTCGAGCGCCTCGTCACCTCTCACCTCACCCACGATAATCCTGTCGGGGCGCATTCGCAGAGAGTTACGAACCAGGTCCCTCTGTGTGATCCGGCCTCTTCCTTCAATGTTTGGCGGCCTGGTTTCCAGTCTCACGACGTGTTCCTGCTGAAGCTGTAATTCGGCCGCATCCTCTATCGTTACTACTCGGTCTTCTTCAGGAATGTAGCTCGACAGAATGTTCAACAGAGTCGTCTTTCCTGCGCCAGTGCCTCCCGAAATGAGCACGTTGAGTCTTGCTTTCACTGCACCCTTGACAAGCTCAAGCATGCCACCTGTGAGTGACTCAAAACTGAGGAAGTCATTTGCCGTCAGGGGATTCGCCCCAAACCGCCTTATGGACAGCACGGGGCCGTCAATTGAGAGCGGCGGGATGATTGCGTTCACACGCGAACCATCCGGCAGTCTGGCGTCCACCATCGGAGAGGATTCGTCCACCCTACGCCCCACCGCGGCCACGATTCTATCTATTATCTGCCTGACGTGGCCGTCGTCCTTGAATTTCACGCTCGTAAGTTCGAGCTTGCCGAACCTCTCGATGTAGACCTGGTCGTAGCCGTTCACAAGAATGTCAGATACGGTTGGGTCTGCCAGAAGCGGCTCTATCGGACCCAAACCCAACGTCTCGTGTACGACCTCCTCTACAAGCCTATCGCGGTCAGCTCTGCTCAAAGGTAGAGTTTCAGTCTTGACCATGTCTTCAAGGACAAGTTTTACCTGGTTGTGCAGTTGCTCGCGGGACAGAGTCTCTAGGTTCGAGAGGTCGAGTTTCTCTATCAACCTGTGATGCACCCTGGACTTGAGTTCCTGGTACGCATCCCTCGTAGCCGGAGGCTCGTGTACCCTCCAGCCTAACCTGTCACCCGCCGTTCTTGCGGCTTCCTGGGACCTAAGTCTTTCAAAAAGAGCCATCCTTTACCTCCTCAAGAGTCTTGCAAGCCCGCCTTTCTTGGGGGTAACTTCCTCAGACCCTTGTTCCGCGTGGACTCCGCAAAGGCTTGCCGCCAGCTCTCTAAGATTCATAGTCACTGGCGATTGCGGCGCTGACTCAAGGAGGGGTACACCCGTGTTAATCGAGCTACTCACGCTTGCATAGTCGTTCGGAATACGCCAGAAGATCGGGTACTCAAAACTCCTCTCGAATTTCTCAGTCGCGGTGGATTTGTTCACGATGAATCTATTGAGCACCAGCTTGACCTTGTCCTGTCCGTAGCCCAGTCTCTGAAATATCTCGATGCATCGCTTGGAATTCCTGATCGCAGGAAGTTCAAGCGCAGAGATGAGAAAGATGGATTCCGACAGATCCATTGCTTCAACGCTTCTCTCATCAAAAGCGTGCGCCGTGTCCACTATAACGAACTCGAACATCGACCTCATGAGACGAAGTACCTGCCCTACCTGCTCGGCAGTAATCGTCTCTGCCTCCTCGGCCTGGTGTGGCTCGGCCATCACGTACACACCGGAAGAGTGCTGGGTCATGTGCGCCTTGAGAAGCGTTTGATCGAGCTTTTCGTAGCTCCGTGTGACGTCG
>Ga0315274_10003144_pt1 | contig 24583 bp, 42 predicted proteins | sample YL17G02_20_MG_FD_203700 | JGI IMG/M metagenome (GOLD analysis project Ga0315274, IMG submission 203700) | Sediment microbial communities from Yellowstone Lake, YNP, Wyoming, USA - YL17G02_20 | ecosystem: Environmental > Aquatic > Freshwater > Lake > Sediment | place: USA: Wyoming | collected...
AGGCGGGCATCCTCATGGCGAAGCTCACGCTCTCTCCCGACGACATCGAGTACTTGGACTACCTCGAAGAACTCGTGAAGGAGCTGAAGGTCGCAGGGCGCACGGAGCTCACGTGGCAGTAGAGAAGAAGCGATGGCGCTGCGCCTGCGTTCACGCGCCCGAGCAGCACAACAGGTACTTCCAGGACTGCAACATCCTCGGGTGCCACTGCAAGGGCCCGATCGATCCGACGCAGGACATCGACTGCACGCGATGCAACTCCACGGTGTCCTGGGGGGATGAAGGCCCTCCTGAAGATCCGAACGACCGCATCTGCAACGCCTGCGCGTGGAAAGAGCTGCGGGAGCTTCGCCTGGCTCTCGCGGATGACGGTCGATGAAGCGATGGAGTGGCTCCACGCGTTGAAGTGGATGCTGCTCGACGACAAGAACGTCTTCTACGCTGGGGAAGTAGAGGACATCGAGATACGCCTCCGGTCTTTCACACGGGAAGATCGGTGGGCGTACTCGTACTACTTGCTCCCGAAGGGAAGAAGGGGTCACATCACCCTGGTGTTGAGCCCGCCGTACCGAGCCCGCTTCGTGGCGCTACTTGCGGGAATCCTGAGATCGATCGACTGAGGGAGAGAACATGAGCTACATGAACGAGTTCCCCATCGTGCCCGTTGCCGTGATCGTGGAAGATGGGCTGATACTCCTCACGCAGCGGCAGCGGCACGCCACCTTCGCGCTCACGTGGGAGTGCCCTGGCGGGAAGATCGAGAAGGGGGAGACTCCGGAGCAAGCGCTCGCGAGGGAGCTGATGGAGGAGCTCGGTCTCGAGCCTGTTCGCATCGGGGGCATCTTGGCGGAGACTCCGGCGACAGCTCCGGGGATGACCGGGGAGTTCATCGTTCGCTACTACGCGGTGTTCCTCGACGAAGTGGAGACGGCGGACGACCCGCAGATGCTCGCGTCCGTGGGGTTGGGGTGGTTCACGCCCTACGAGCTCGGGCATCTCAACGTCACGCCGTCCCTCTACATCGAGCGCGAGAAGATCACCAAGTACATGAAAGAGAATCCGAACGGATGAAGAAGTGGTTCGAGGGGATGGAGAAGCAGATCGCCGAGGATGTACAGCGCACGCGGGCCGACTACGCGAAGGCCATTCTTCAGTCGAGGGCGGTTGTTACTCTTCACTCCAGCCTCCACAATGAGGTCATCGAGAAGGAGGAGAACAAGATCAAGGCACGTGAGTCGTGGCAACGGGCGTTGAAGGCCGAGCAAGAGTGGGACGCGCGCTGCAAGCGCAACGGGTGGGAGAGAACAACATGAACGTCAACGTACACAACAACGAGAACATCCTGTCTCCCTCCGAGGTGGAGCGGATACAGGCCGCGGGGGCAGCTTCGACAGCGGTGGCGGAGGCTCCGACTTCTAGCTGTAGAGCGGAATAAGAGTGGTGAGGGTTCATCCGCCCTCACTCACCACGCCGCGAGAACAATGATGACAACAGAAGTAGTAAGTGACGGGCCCGTCGAATCGTACCGAGTTCTACACCCATCGAAGTTCGTCTGGTTTGAAGGAGATTTACCAACCCCTGAACCCTACGACGCGATTGTGGTCTATGACGGACCTGGCTCGGGGATGCTCATGGAAGTATTCAACATGATGCTCATGTTTGCAGAAGAACTGCCTGACGAGGGCATGGTTTGGATTCACCAAGACATCGTTTCTGAAGAGATACATGAGTCAGATGCTTACGGCCCAGGAAGAAGATTCAGCAGAGTTGACTTTTGGGCATACGCCGAACGCACCGTCCCCTTCGATGGAGCCGAAAGAGTAGTGGTTCCATAGGGGCATCAGAGTCTGGGAGTCTTGTAGCGCCCGGCGCCTCACGGTGTCGGGCGCTTTTGCGTTCAGAAGGAGAACAACATGTCCAATGACCAGAAGTACCACGTCACCTACTCGATCCTCTCGCACAAGGAGGGCGTCACCAAAGACCAGCTCTTCCCGGCGCACAAGAGGGTGCGAGAGCAAGACATCGGAGCGACGGATGCCCTCATCGGCATCTCGATGCTCTACCCAGTCGACGGCAGCTTCTCGATGATGGTCTCTTCACTCGACGGCCGCACGGGCAAGGAAGTCGACGACAACGAGCTCTTCAATGTGTGGTCGATGTTGTCGAAGACCCTCGCCGAGTCCACGACGCTGGGGCCAGGTAAGAAGGCGTTCGCGAGGCAGGTCTTCGAGGAGATCCGCTCCGTGATTCTGGCTCTTCGCGCGGGAGAGGCTCCGAAGAAGAATGGCTGACGAGGACCGTTGCGTCGGCCACTGCTGTCAAGGGTTTTCGGGCATCGGTGAATACGCGAATCTCCGTGACACCTACGAGAGCGCGCTCGCGAAGGAGGAGTACGACCGGATGCCGATGGACCGGGATGTTCTCGAGATCTTCCCGATGCTCATCCCGTTGAGGCTGCCGTTGAAGGACGAGTTCTCGCAGAACGTCTTTCATCCGTTGGCCTCGATTCGGAAGACACCGCCCAGCCCCGACGAGCTCGACCCCGAGAAGGCGTTGCTCGCCGAGCCTGCGACGTACTCCTGCAAGAACCAGCTTCCGAACGGGGACTGCGGGATCTACGAGAAGCGGCCGCACATGTGCCGTCACTACCCGAACGGGCGTCGCTGCGAGTACGTGATGTGCGGCTCGAGGACGATGAAGAACCTCAACGCACACAGCCACGTGGCATCGGGTGGTGCCCCGTTCGTCCCTCTCGATCGAGTGCGAAGCTCAGCGTCTCCGTGGCTGTCTCGCTCTTCGAGTGCGAAGCTCAGCGTCTCCGTGGCTGTCTCGCTCTTCGAGAAGGTCACCATTGAAGAACTGGAGGTAGAAGATGACGTGTCGTCACGGACCAGGGGACCGGCGCTGCACGACGCAGTTCCCGCAGGGCTACTCGGAGCCGAAGACGCCGGATGCGTCGAACTACAGCATCGAGGAGTTCGAGAGGGTGGGGGCGCATCTCGTGCTCAAGGTGAAGTACCCAAACTGCGTCAAGTGTTCGTACGAAGGGAACAAGGTGATGGTGTTCTTGAACATCACCGAGCTGCAGGTGCTCCGGTGGAAGAAGATCGATCCCCACTTTGGGGGGAAGAGGTCAGAGAAGGAAGCGCCGAGCCCCGCAGCGAGGTTCCCAGCGAGCCCTGAAGGCTGGACGGACGCGCTCACGTACGCGCGTGGCAAGTCGTGACGCATCAGAAGGACAGCCAGTACTGGAGGCAGCACGACGCGCTCTTCGAAGATCGAAAGAAGAGCGGGGAGTGGCCGGCGAAGAAGTGCGAGCAATGCACGAGCAACGGCTGCTGCCGTCGCCACTGGCATCACATCGGGAGCTGCTGCACGCACTGCGGCCTCGACGAGAGGAACATCATGCCGATCGAGACCATGGAGAAGAAGTGCCACGCCTGCCTCATCGAGGCGGAGTTCGGCACGAAGGAAGACCCTCATCCCATCTCGGCGCGCTTCCACGTTTGCAAGCCAGGGAAGAAGTACACCTGGGAGGACTCATACCAGGACGCGAAGAAGTCTCTCGAGTTCGCTCACAAGACGATCGACGACATCGCGGGTTGGTCAGGTGCCTCGGGCAACTGGCCTCTCCAGGAGTGCGCGGTGATCGTGCAGGACGCACTGAAGCTCTTTGCGCCGAAGAAAGAAGAAGCATGACAGCGACGTTGAAGCACGTGAACGCTGAGCAGTTCCACAAGTGCAAGATCACTAGCCTGCTCGCCAGCCACTACAACGACGACGGCTCCTGCGCCTGCTACGACCGGGAGGGAGAGAAGAAGATGGAGCTTCCGATGCACCCGAACGGTGGCGTCATCACGCCGTCCGAGAAGATTCTCGACCCGGAGGGGACTGGATGAAGAAGGACCTCGTTCCGGGGCTCACCGTCGACCTGAAGACGACTACGGGTCGCTGGCTCGCGCGCGCCGGGAAGATCATCCGCTACGACTGCGAGGCCTTCTACCTCGTGAAGACGGAGACCAGCTCGGGGCTCGTGGTTCACGAAGACGAGATCCGCCCGTCTGTTCCACTCACGCTCGATCGCCATCCAGTGCGTCGAGACTAGGCGTCTGAGGGATAAGAAGTACGGGGCCCATTGTGGGCCCCGTTCATCGAGGAGATTCAGTTATGGTTCAGGAAGAGACGAAGAAGGAAGAGAAGAAGAGCACGGCGCAATGCCCCTCAATATCGCGTGGCCCAAATGGGCTCTACATATTCTGCACGAAGCGTGAGGGGCACACGGGTGATCACCGCGGCGTCCGGTGCCAATGGAACAAGAGGGGACGCGTGAAGATCACGGAGCCCTTGGTGCCATGAAGAAGAAAAAGACGCAGATGTACTCGGTCCCGCTTTTGACCTGCAAAGTCATCAAAGAGCGTGTTGTTCGTTTTCGGTCAACGTCGGTAGATCACGCGGACATGGCGGCGGACATGGCGCGTGCGTTCATAGGTTCGGCAGATCGAGAGAACATGGTTGCGTTCTTCGTCGACGGAAAGAACGACATCGTCGGCGTACACACCGTTGCTGTAGGAGGAATGCACGCGATGTGCACGACACCTCGAGAGGTGTTTCGCGCGGCTCTTCTTACGACTGCCGCGGGCGTGATCTTGGCCCACAATCACCCTAGCGGCGACCCGCTTCCCTCGAAGGAGGACAAGGCCTTCACTCATCGCTGCCTACTGGCAGGAGATCTCCTTGGCATCCCGCTGCTCGACCATGTCATCGTAACGAGGGATGCGCATTACTCCTTCATGTCCGATGGACAACTGACCCGAAGTAAAAGAACATGATACTCGAGGAAGGCCGGTGGCACGCGCCACACCCGACGTACACTCGGCGCGCTCTCTGCGGCAAGTTCGCCGAGAGCCGTTACATGGCCAAGGGCCTGACCGTGACATGCCCGCGGTGCAAGCGCCTACTCGAGGCGAAGCCTTGAGGCCGAAGCTCCATGTCGACGGGGCGATCGCGCTGCTCCGAGAGAGCTTCCTGAACGACGGCGCCGAGGGCGAGTCGGTGCATCTTGTCTGCGACGAGCTCGAAGCGTTCCGTGCGCGAGCGGAGCACCTCGAGGAAGTTCTGCGAAAGGTCTACGCACAATGCGAGAACAACGCGATTTGGTTCAAGACAGTGGACCTGGAGGAAGAGCTCGCCAAGCTCTGACCATCCACTTCGTGCGCGCGTTCTGTCGCTGGTACATCGACGGCCCAGAGGTGGATGATGGCGGGTGGGAGTGGCAAGCCCACCTCGACTTCGCCCTCACTTACCTGAAAAAATGGCAGGAGGAGGTCTCCCGATGATCGTTCAGTTCCTCGAGGTCGTGAAAGCACCCGCGGAGACCGTGTTTCTTGCAACGGTCGATTGGAGCGCGGTGCCCAGCTCGGGGGACGACGTCATGTTGAACCACACGCTCTACGTCGTGGAGCGTGTGCAGTGGGAGCTTGTCGACGGGTGCGGCAAGGCTTTCGTGTACTTGAAGAAGAAGTCGCCCAGGAGAAAGACCTGACGGTCTGCTCATTGCACAACGTGTGGCCTACTCTTCAGAGTTTGAGGAGGGGCCACATGTGCCATGTATCCGTTCTACTCATCGAGGACGACACCGACATCCGGAGCGCTCTGAGAGAAGTACTTGAGGCGGAAGGATGCACAGTAACGGAGGCTTCCGACGGTGACTCCGGTCTCGGGATGCTCCAATCGATGGATCCCCTACCGGACGTTCTTCTCCTCGACCTCATGCTTCCCGGCGCGCTCAACGGCTGGGACGTTCTATGCGTGAAACAGTTGGATGAACGGCTGAGGGGCATTCCTGTCGTTGTACTCACAGCAGCGCCGCCACAGGAGGCAAGGGCGCGCTCCCTCGAGGGCGCGTCCCTCATCCTGAAGAAGCCTTTTTCTATCCCGCAGATTCTCTCCGTCGTGACGCGGATGGAACACGTGAAGCCCGAGGACTGACCAAAGGTTACAAGTACGCGGCATAAGATCTCGGGAGGCTTCTCTCCCCTGAAGGAGATCTAATGCGCTACTGCAAACTTCAACTATCGTCGTCGTGTGGTGGCCCCGTAGTGGGCATGTTCAACGGGACTCACGTGCAGCGGGGTCCCTCTGAGTTCTGCTCGCCATGTCTCGTTGAGGCCGTTCTCGTAGGCCTAGAGCCACGCCTTTTTCGAATGGACTTCGACGAGCTCCTGCGCCGTCTCGATGAGCAGATCACGTCGGACATCGTGGAAGACCCCGCGATGTACCGGAGGACGCTCTATGCGGCGCTCCTAGAGCACGGCTGGAACAAGGCTGAATACCTCGAGGCTCTCAGCCAACGCATCGCCGAGCTTGAGACTCTGAATGGGGCTGCGGTATGAGCCGCGACGCCCACTTCCGTGTCGAGGCGCGCTTCGACGCCGCCGGCGGCAAGCAGGAAGGCACCGTCACCGTCGACCGAGACGCAGGGCTCGTTCACGTGCGGCCGCTCCGCGCCCAGCGCGTGTACACCATGCCCCTCGACATGGTCGCCGACATGATCTGCCAGCGCATCGTCCTCAACGAAGTGCGCGACCAGAAGATCGCCAAGAAGGCCGCGAGGAAAGCCCGTGGCTGAGCCCCCGGAGCTTCAACCCGCTGACCTCACCAAAGAAGAACTGCTCCGCATCGTCGAGCAAGTTCGAGACACGCTCTGGCCCCGCGGCGCAGAGGATGACCCCTGGACCCCCGATACGATCAACGCCGTTGCCTCGTCGCTCGAACAATACAACTTGAGGCCGAGAGTACCCGATACCTCAGTGCCTATTACCGCTCTCGCGGTACGGGAGCGGGTGGAGATAATACGAGAGCTAGCAGAAACAGATCCAGAGGTTGCCGCCAGTCAGGAGAGGAACTTGTGGGCGGGGGTTCTTGAGGGCATTCAACACGGTAGTTGTGTTGACCCATCGGGCTGCGCTCAGGCAGCTCTCCACACGCGCACCTTCACGTTTCGGAGGTACTGATGGGTGACCTCGCAAGAACGAAGTTGCTCGATGCGTACGTGGCGGAGTTCGGTGAAGAGCTCCTCGCGCGCTATCAGCTTCAAGGGTCCTGGATCCTCGAACAGGGAGTCCTCGCAGATGACGAGGGCTTCGTGCGGCTTTACGTCATCGTCAGGCAGGACACGGGCGACGAAGAGAAGCTGCTCTCGTCGATGATCTTCTTCGACCCGAGTATGTGCCTGGAGGACGCGCACGACGCGATCGACCTGTACTTGGGGGGGATGTTGCCTCTCGAGGACGCGGATACGTGGGAGAGACGCGTGGAAGCCCTTCGAGGGCGAATCAAGAGAGTCTTCGAATGAGGATTAGAACCAAACTCAAGATGGTCCTCCGCAACTGGTGGTGGTTCTTCCGTGGCGTCGACACCGCCAACTACAGGAAGATCTGCGCACGGTGCGGAAGAACCGGACAAGTCCACTACGACATCAAGGGTTGTATTCGATTCAAGGAGCGCTGATGAACGGATGGGAAACGATCGTGGAGCTTGGGGATCTCCACGAGCGCTGGTACCGAGACGAGATCTCCATTCGGGTTATGGGCGAGCTGCTCATTGAACTTCTGAAGAAGAACAAGTACGCGAACGACCCGGAGATCGTTCTGGCCTGTGAGCGCCTGAAGAAGGTCCGCAAGATGGAGCAGTACGACCGCGTGCTCGAACAGCTCTACAACTTCGGTGACCACAACAGGCGCATCTGGTTCGCGCCTGAAACCGTGAAGATCATGATTCAAGTGGAGATCTGACATGACAGAAGAACAGGTCACGGTTGGGCAGTTCGAAGAGACCTTGCGCTGCATGCGTGAGCGCGACGAGAAGATGATCCTCGAGCACGAAATCATGGAGGCGTTCTTGTATCGGAGGAAGAGGGTCTTCGATCCCCACAACACCGTCGGGGAGCTGTCTCTCCTTCAGGTCGGAAAGCGGGGATAAGAAAAACGAGGCTGCCGTTACGTGCAGCAGAAACGGAGAGAAGACACATGAGTACTGGCAAGTTCCACGGGTTCGCCCATCTGGTGGCCACGTCCTTCCAAGACCTCGTCAAGAGCCCAACGGTCTTCGTTGCGGACATCGACGGCGACGAGCTCTACGCGAAGTACCTCGCCGCGTTCCCCGAGGGCACCAACCCCATCTTCAAGAAGAACACGGAGCACGACTGCTCCTGCTGCAAGCACTTCATCCGGCGCGCTGGGACCGTGATCACCATCACTGACGGCGTGGTTCGCACCGTCTGGGATAAGGCAGCGGAGAAGGCCCCGCTGTTCTTCCCGGTGGTGGCGACTGCGCTGCGGGATGCCGTGCTCGCGGCCGGTGTACGTGACCTGTTCCGCGTGGGCAAGAACGAGCCGCAGTTCGGTTCGCAGCAGACGCGCTCGCTCGACGCGGAGTCGCAGAAGGCGCTGACCTGGGAGCACTTCTACACGGGGGAGCTCCCGCGGCATCTTCGCGAGGAGCTGCCTGACACGGCCAGGGGCAACTACCGCACGACGGCGCAGGTCTTCGAGCGTGGGCTCCGCGAGCTCTCCCCCGACGCCGTCGACACGGTGCTCGGCCTCATCCAGGCCAACAGCCTCTACCGAGGCGAGGAGCACAAGCCGGCCGTCGCGGGCTTCCAGAAGCTGCAGCGCGCGTTCCTGGCGAAGACCCCTGCTCAGCAGCAGCTCTTCGCCTGGGAGCACGCTGGGAGCCCTGGCGCCCGGTTCCGCAACACGGTCATCGGCACGCTGGTCCAGGACCTCTCGGAGGGGCAGGATCTCGAGCGCGCGGTGAAGAGCTTCGAGACGAAGGTGGCTCCGCAGAACTACAAGCGGACCACCGCGCTCATCACCCCGGGCATGGTGAAGAAGGCGATGGAGACGATCGAGGAGCTCGGTCTCGAGCCGTCCCTCGAGCGTCGCCTCGCCGTCATCGGGGACATCTCGGTGAACGACGTGAAGTGGGTCGACGGGACGGTGAAGCCGCTCATGAAGGGCGGCCTCGGCGGCATGCTTCACGACCTCGCCGTGACCGGGCGGAGCAGCAGCGCGGCCAAGGAGGAGGAGCGAGCTGAGGAGATCAGCCTCGACGACTTCATGACCAGGATCTTGCCCGAGACCCAGGGCATGGAGATCTTGTTCTCCGGCAGGCACATCGGGAACCTGATGGTGCTCACCGCGCCCGTGCATCCGGAGCCGAAGCAGCTCTTTCGGTGGTCGAACGACTTCGCCTGGTCCTACGGGGGCAACGTCACCGACTCCATCAAGGAGCGCGTGAAGAAGGCCGGTGGGCAGGTCACGGGCACGCTGCGCGTCTCGCTGTCGTGGTTCAACTTCGACGACCTCGACCTGCACATCCACGAGCCTGCGGGTCGAAACGTTCGAGGGCTTCACGAGCACATCTTCTTCGTCCACAAGCGAGGCTGGACGGGGGGCGAGCTCGACGTCGACATGAACGCCGGCGGTGGCAGGACGCGGGAGGCCGTCGAGAACGTCATCTGGACGGACAAGGTGCCGGATGGGCCCTACCGCGTTGTGGTGAACAACTACGCGCTTCGAGAGACCAGCGATCCCGGGTTCACCATCGAGATCGAGAACGCCGGCAAGATCTTGCACTTCTCGTACAACAAGGGGGTCCGTAACCACGAGGACATCGCGGTCTGCACGGTCCACATGAAGAGCGGCGTCATCGAGAAGATCGAACCAGGCTCCCCCGCGATCACTTCCACCAGCATCTCGCAGGAGAAGTGGGGCCTCAAGACGGAGCAGTACGTGAAGGTCAACACGGTGATGCTCAGCCCGAACCACTGGGGGGACAGCACGTCGGGGAACAAGCACACGTTCTTCGTGATCGACGGGGCGAAGAGTGACGAGGACACGCGTGGGTTCTACAACGAGTTCCTTCACCCGCGCCTCGAGACGCACCGCAAGGTCTTCGAGGTCATCGCGGACAAGACCAAGTGCCGGCCGACGGAGGGACATCTCGCGGGGCTCGGGTTCTCCTCCACCAAGAAGGAGACCTTCCTCGTGCGCGCGCAGCAGGGAAAGAGGCGACGACTCTTCAACGTTCAGGTCGGCGCGTGACCCTCCGACAGTTCGAGGCCTGGGCCCGCACGATCGGGACCTCTGTCCGCATCCGCCACATGAAGAGCGGCTTCTTCGTCGTGACCGCTAGGAATATCCCCCCGCTCGGCGAAGTGTTCGCCGAGAACGAAAGTCTGGAAGCAGCACTCGTCGAATTACAAGCGCGCGTAGAGTCTCGTATAGCGAGCAGAAAGAAGAACAAGCCATGACCACCACGAACATCTTTGAATACGCCACCCGCAGCAAGCTCCGCTTCACGACCGCACGGGGTGAGCTCAGCATCGAGCAGCTCTGGGATGCGCCCCTGCGTTCCACCGACGGCTTCAACCTGAACGAGATCGCCAAGGTTGCCAGCAAGGCGTTCAAGAGCGCGACGGAGGAGAGCTTCGTCGAGACCACGAAGACCGCCGCGCACATCAGGCTGGAGATGGCCCTCGACGTTGTGAAGTACATCATCGAGGTGAAGCTCGATGAGGAGTCCAAGGCCAAGAAGCGCGCGGAGAACAGGCTCGAGAAGGAGAAGCTCCTCGGGATCCTCGCGGAGAAGCAGGATGGCAAGCTGAGCGCGCTCTCGGAGAACGAGCTGAAGAAGCGCATCGCAGCTCTCGGCGAGTAGTGTCTAGGGGGCCTCACTTCGGTGGGGCCCCCTACTTCTTTCGGAAAAACGGCATAAGAAACATGAAAGGAGGAACTATGCCGAAAAAGGGCAAACGGTTGGGAGCTTCGTCAGTGGTCGATACTCTGAAGGAGCTCCCGGCATTCAAGGAAGTGGAGAATGGGCAATGGGCGTTCGTATTCATCTGGGAAGTGACAGAGACAGTTATCCTGTGCTCGAAGAGAGAGACAGCGTTGGGCTACGCGTCGGAGTTCCTCTTGGCGTGGTGCAAGGCGCTGAAAGACGACGACGACTTCGACGAGGAAGCAAAAGACGTGAAAGGCCTTCTGGACGAGGAGAAGATCACTGAGGCTGTGAAGGTCTGGCAGCAGGCCTCCGGTGGGGTGATTCTCATGCACCCAGTGGTCGAGCAGAAGAGGGTAGATCGCAGGCTCGTGGCGCTCGAACCGATGTGAGTACAACGCGGGGGACTCAGGCGTGCCATTGGCAGAAGCCGAGACCCGCGACCATCCTCGGGCGTGAGTGGGAACGGGGCTGGACCCCGTTCTCTTAGCCCCCAGATCGAGCTTGTAGCGGAAGAAGAACTCGGTATCTTCTGGCGATGGCGGAAGTCCTTGTATTCTCACTCTTCCACGCGACGGTCTACACGAAGAACACGCCGAACCCGCCGCAGGCGCCGGTCTGGCGGACCTTCCTCAAGGCCAAAAAGACCTGCGACGAGTACAACGCCGCCCCCGACAACAAGTTCGGGGGCAAGCTCGTCAAGCGCTACGTCGACGAGAAGGACATCGACAACTTCGACTTCATGAAGAAGCAGCTCCTCGGTTGGCAGGACGTCACGCCCGACGACGCCACGGTGTTTCGCGTGGAGGAGAAGCTCGGGGCGCCCGCGGGGGAGGCACGGATGCTGTCAATTCAACCCCTCCGCGTATCCGGGTACAAGTAGAGCTGAGGAGCCCACTATGACTGAACCCCAAGAGATCCCCATCAACCCGAACATCGTGCGCATGGTCGCCCTTCTCCAGGAGAACGGCTTCAAGACGTGCGACAGCGGCGATGGCAAGACCCACGCGGCCGGCTGCGATCGCGACTACGGCTACGTCTCCATGACCACCGCTCCCGAGAACCTTCTCGCGGAGTCCCATCGACTCGTGCGCGTTCTCGAGGCCGTAGGCATCAAGATCTACGACATGAACCCGAACGACCTCCCTTGCATCCAGGCGAGCTACGACCCGGTCAACCAGGGCGCTCTCATCGACCTCATGTTCATCACCGATGACCTCCTCCCGCCCGCCTGACGAGCACGTCATCGCGCGGATGGAGGACGCGCTCCTCGGCACCTGGGGCGAGCACTTCGAGCTGCCGCTCTTCGCTGTCGACGAGGGCATAGAGCTCGGGGACCTCGTCGGGCTCGACGCCACGGGCGCCGTCATCTCGACGCGCGAGGCGGGGAACACCCCGGGCTGCCTCGTCTGCCGCGTCATCCTCATCTGGAAGGAACATGTCGTCGTCCAGCAAAGAATCTGACGAGGCGCTCGTGGTCACGCACGTCTACGCCATCTTCAAGGACGCCCATCGGCCCCTCCCGGTCGATGTCAGAGGTCTTCGAGCCTACGACCGCCTCAGCGACGCCGTCGCCGCCTGGAAGCCCGCCAAGGGAGGCAAGATCTACCGCGCTCTCCTCAAAGAGGCCGTCGCCGTTCGACAGCTCTTCCTAAAGTACGAGGGGACCGGCGCGTTCGCGCTCTCTACGCGCGGCCGAGGGCTCTACAACTGGACGCTCGTGCCAGATGAGCTCATCGAGGAAGAGCGCACGATCGCACGCATGGAGGACGCGCTCTCGCGCCCCACGCTCCGCAGCGCCGGCATCGAGGAACCGCGTTCGGCGCTCGGGCGGGCCATGGGCCAGCAGATACGCGACACGATGAAGCAACAGAGCCTGGGCCGAAGGCTCCTCCCGGTGAGCCCCGTCGTCGACGCGGCGATTCAACTTCACGCTTCTACCCCGCTTTCGAAGAAGCCCTGAGAAACGGGGATAATACAACTGGAGGAACCTCTGCATGTCGCTCGCGCGAACGCGCGTCTTCGCCATCTTCCCCACGCTATCCAGTCCCGAGAACTACACGTCCTGCCTGGGCGCGCCGCTCTACACCGATCACCAGAAGGCGCAGAAGGAATTGAACCATCAGCACTTCATGCGGGTCTCTCAGATTGAAGAGTTCGAGAGGGACGATCGATGGAGAGTCGAGAGTGACCTCGATATCAACATCTACTGGACCTGGGCATCAGGGGATGATGTCTTTCTTCCGTACGGTGTGATCGACCTCGGTTCGAAGGGCTTCACACCAGCCGCCGTATCTCTGACCGGCTGGGTGCTCCTCACCGAGGATGAGCGCACGATCCTCCGAGTGGAAAAGGTTCTGGTAACAACCGAAAGGAGAACATCATGACTGTTTCGATTGGGGAGTTGAGCACCGGGGAGATCGAGATTCGCAGCATCGACGAGGACGGGGACACCACCGACTCGATCATCATGGACCTCGAGGATGCCGAGTTCCTTCTGAGCCGGCTCTTCACCATCACCTCGCGCGCCCGCGTGGCTCGGGACGGGTTCCGCGAGGCACCGACGCTGCCGTCGGTGCAGACGCCCGCCGAGGTCGTTGCTGCGCCTCTAGGCGCCGTGTTCGCTGGAGGCTGACATGGCGAAGGTCGAATGCGAGGTCGAGGAAGTCGACGTCCCGAAGGAGAACGGACGCACCATCCCCGGCGTCCGCGTGACGTGCGGAGAATGCGGGCACACCACCGAGTCCTTCGGAACGGGAGACGGGAGCATCAAGCGCTGCCTCATTCTCCTGCGTGAGGAGTGCCCGCGCGACGAGAAGAACTACTACGTGTCGGAGTGAGCTCGAAGGTTCACTGGAGGGACACGAGTCTCCGAGCCACGCCGCACTACCACGGCTTTCAAGCCACGAGCTCTCAACCGAGGACCTGGCGCTCCCTCTGCGGAGACCACGTCCTGAAGAAGCTCGGCGATGGGCCCCGCTACAAGGACACGCATCCGTGGCTGACCTGCGCCCGGTGCGAGAACGAATTGCTCAAGAGGAAAGATGACCGCCGGAGAGCTAAAGAAGAAGCTGGAAGAAGTACCGGATGACGCCTACGTCGTGCTCGATTCGCGCGACCACAGCTACCGAACCGCGGACGGGGTTCACCTGATCGACGCGGAGGAGCACAACAGGAGGTTCTACGAGTACTTCTCGGACGAAGAGATGACGTCTGGCTCGAAGAAGGTCCAGGTTGTATTAGTTGGGCCATGAGCAAACCGAGAAACGGAAACAGGAAGTGTCCGAACTGCCTCCACTTCTTTGCGGCACACGGATACGAACTCGGCACGGATAGGCGACCTTGCGTCGTTCCGGATTGCCACTGTGTGAGCCTGATGAAGGTGTCGGAGGTGGTCACATGACGACTTTCTTCACGTCGGATCAACATTTTGGCCACAAGAACATCATCGAGTACAGCAAGCGGCCGTTCTCCTCCGTCTACGAGATGGACGAGACCATGGTCGAGAGGCACAACGCGGTCGTGAGGGACAACGACGAGGTCTGGCACCTCGGCGACTTCTCGTTCAAGAGCGACGGCCTTCAGGTCCACCTCCCTCGGCTGCGGGGGAAGCACCGTCTCGTCGCTGGGAACCACGATCGCTGCCATTCCTGCCACTCGAGGGGGGAGCGCGCGAAGAGGGACTACATCCGGGCAGGCTTCTACGCGATCGACGAGCGCGTTCAGGTGACGCTCCCTGGGCTCGGAAACGTGATGCTCTGCCACATGCCACTGCGCACGGCGAACACGCTGCATGACCTGCGCTACCTCGAGCACCGACCAACGGAGGAGGAGACGAAGGACGACAACTGGCTGTTACATGGCCACGTCCACGAGAAGTGGAAGAAGAAAGGCAAGATGATCAACGTCGGTGTCGACCAGTGGAACTTCACGCCGGTGAGCCTCGAAGAGCTCGTCGTGTTCGTGGAGCGAGAGGGGTGAAGCTCCGCCGCAGTTGTACTTTGCTCCTTTGCGGCGGGAGAATGAGACATGGGCGACATCTCGTGCACGGACTACATCCGGATGCTGAGAGATCGAGTGTCGAACATGGAGGAGGCTGCGGGGTGGAGAGAGTTCCACTTCCTCGAGCAGATCCGCGAGCTCGAGATGAAGCTCTCGGAACGAGACAGTGAGATTCTGGAAATGCAGAAGGAGCTTCGTCGGCTCCGGAAGCGCGCGCCCGAGTCCGAGCCGGAAGCGCGCCGACCGATGAAGCAGCCTGTCCAGCGGAGCATGATTCGCATCATCTGCGATCACGTCTTCCGCACGTCCGCAAAGACACGACGGCAAGTAGAAGAAGACCTGGGCTGACGCACCGAGGGGGTGGTCATGGAAGAAGATCTCGGCACGGTGATCGTGCTTGGGCTGGCGATCGCGTGCTTCTACACGTGGGTCGTCTACAAGGTGGGATTCAAGCGCGGGCATCGCGCGGGGTTCAGGTACGGATTCACGCTCGCGGAGGTGCGCCGGGACGGGTTCACCTGGGCCAGCAGCTACGTGCAGGGCGTGGAGTACCGCAAGAAGGCCGAAGAGAGCTTTCTGCAGTGAGGAGAGGGCCCGCGGGGGCCCCTTCTCTTTAGCCTCCAGCTTCTCCTTCTTTTACCCGGTTGGTACGCTCTGGGCATGTCGGAGAAAGTCATCGAGTCCGTCGGGCAGATCCCTTCGCCCGGCCTTCCTCCCAATGAAGCACCGTACTCGGCCATCGTTGTCGAGGTCGTCAAAGGTGACAAGGGAGACAAGGGGGACAAGGGCGAGCCGGGCTCAGGCTTCACCGTTCCCGCGGTCCCCGCCCCGAACTCGGTGCTGCAGGGCATGTATCCCGACGGCTCCGGAGACCCGTTCTTTGCGCCGCTGTCCTTCGACCAGCTTCTGCCAGCCTTCACGTTCTCCTTTGGTGGGGGAGTGAACATCGAGCTCGGCACCACGCTGGCTACGCCCATATTCACCGCGTCGTACTCCTCTCCTCCAGCCCTTGTGACTCTCACCGATAGTGTTGGAACGCCCGTGAAGGACGTCTCGGCGACGCCCAATAGCTTCTCGAGCGACATCATCGTCGCGTACTCGTCCATCACGAGCGTGACCTTCACGCTTCACGCGAACGTCGTCGGCGGGCCGATCAAGACGCAAACCTCCGCCTTCACGTGGCTCCCGTTGATCTTCTTTGGGGTGATGACGCAGAACGCGACCGTCAACGAGGCGCTGATCGAGGGGCTCTCCGGCTACTATCTCTCGTCCACGCGCGCGAACAACGGCTTCACGGTGAACCCCGGCGCGGGGCAGGTCTTCGTCTACGCGTACCCGGCATCCTTCGGTGACGCGACATTCTCCGTCGGCGGCTTCGAGGGCGGCGTCAGTAAAGTTCCAGATACGGGCGGCGGTCTCGGGATTCGTTCGGTGACGAACTCCCACGGCGTCACGCAGAACTACTTGGTCTACGCGTCGGACACGGCCAACCTGGGCCTCACGACGGTGAAGGTGAGCTGATATGTCCGTCAAGGTCATTGCCGAGCTGGAGATCAAGAACAACCCGGGCAACGCCGTCGCCGACGCTCACCGCGTTCGAGGCCTCTACGGTCCCTGCGCAACGCACATCGAGCGCAACGCGATCCCCGACGACGTCCGCCGTCGGGACATGCGCGTCATCACGAGCAACGACGGGAAGCAGTGGCAGCTTTTCACCGGCGGCCCGTGGGCACACGACAACACCGACTGGTTCGAGGTGACGGGCAGCGGGGGTGGAGGCGGCGGTACGGGAGGAGATACGGGCTCAGCGCTGCGTGCCATGGGCGCGGCGCGGCCCCTCGTTGTGTCCTCTGAAGCCTTCGTGCTCTTCAACAAGGAGATCTACTCGATGGCCTACCGCCGGGGTTCTGACCCTGGTGGCTTCATCTGGAACGATCTGCTCATCGTCGCCTCCGACGGAGTGAGCGATCACGTGTTGTATTCTTACATCCCGAATACTGCGTCGCCCCCGTCTTACGCTTCTGACCCGGTTCTTGCCTATACGATTCCTGAGCCGGGAGAGCTCTACGTTGTCACCCCGCCCACAGCCCTAGCCGGTATGTATCGGCCGCGCACGTTGCTTTACATAGTCGGCCCGACCTCCGTCTATGAAGCCGTGCAAGGATCGACGTATACGAGCCCGACGGGCTTCGTAGGCGGCTTCATGGCGCAGGTGACGGACACTACGGTGTCCCCGCCTTTGAGCATTCTTCTTGTTACATGCCCGAGTACCGACCGCGTTCTCTCCCTTTCCTTAGATCCGCAAGAGACGCCAGGAGGGCTACCCGTTTCTCTGGTCGCGACCCCGGGAAGTACTCCCACGGGAATCTGCGCCACGGACACGGGAACGTTCTGGATCTCCTTTCCGGGCACTGGATCGGTTGAAGAGTTCGTATTCGAGAACCTTCCGGGGCACCTACTACAGGCAACGGGGCTTTCGGCTGCCGTCACCATCGTTTCGAATCTAGCTTTCGACGGGAAGTACGCGTGGGGTGTGGGGCTCGGATCTCCACTCCCGCTATTTCGGATTCGGGTGTCTGACGGGCAGGTCACCACCGTCGATCTCACCGACGTTGACCGCACGACGGGGGGCACGGCACGGTCTCGCGTTGCGTTCGATGGCTGCTCGATCTTCGTCACTTCCCAAGGAGGTCTTCTCTTTCAGATTCACCCTGAAACGTTGGAAGTACTTCATTCCTCAAGGCAGAACAACTTTACACTCGGTCCGATGGCCGCAGGTGGGTATGGCCTTCCCGCTCAGATCGAGTTTGCGTACGCGCCCGGTTCAGGAGTGGATCCAGCTGCTCTCCTTCGCGTAGATCGAGGGCAAGACCTGTCAGCCGCCTTTCTCATCGACAGGGGTACTTCTGGCTCCAATATGACCGCCAGGATCAACTGGCCTGCGTACACCATCGACGTTCCGGTGTTTGGGAACAATCTCACTGGCAGCGTTTGCCTCACGCTGGGTTCCAAGATCTTCTCCAATTACGCGTCGTCTCTCGCCGGCTTCGGCCACACGATCACGGGGGACCAGGGCGCCGCCCTCTCCGGTCAGAATTGCATCATCAGTGGGTTCGAGGCTGCGGCCGGAGGAGAGGGCGCAACAGCAAGTGGGCGCGCTTCTCTTGCCTTCGGTACGGGCACGATCAATTCGTCCGGAGACTCTTCGCAGTGCTTCGGCATCGACTGCGAGACTCGAAGCGACGCCATCGGTGGAATGGCACGGGGCTACCGCGCGCTCTCCCGTCTTCCTGGAGAGATGGCTTCGAGCTCGTTCGCGTTCGGAGGTTCGGGGACGGGGACCGCCCAGCGGAGTACTTGGGGCGCGGCGGCCCAGCTCACCGGGTCTGCGTTCCTGGTCGACTTCATGGGTGGCAACTTCGTCACGCAGAGCGGGTACATCTACGGCATCGACGCGACGGTCATCGTGACGAGCACGGACGGCACGGAACGCGCGCGCTTCGATCGAAAGCTCTTCGTCAGTACGGTGGCGGGCTTCGTGGTGATCGATTCGGAGCTCGACGTCTTCACCTTCCGCATCGGGATGGCGACGACAGACGTTGTGTTCAGTGTCTCGGGGAACGACATCCGAATCCAGGTGACGAACGTCGCCGACGGGCGCGCGTTCGCCGACCTGGTGATTCAGGCGCTGAGCATCCCCTAGCGGTTGATTCGGCTCCCAGAGTAATAGCTCACGAGCGTTCGATTTATGGCCGAGAGTTCCGCCCACGTCGTCATTGAAATGTCGGTGGGGATTGTGACCGTTCCGGGGGATATGGGGGGGATCGCCGTCGTGAAGTTGTCGAAGTTGAGCTCTCGCGTTCCCGTGACCTTGGGGCCGGCGAATCCGCCGAGATCGAACGTTCCACCGCTACCTACGGTGACTGCTGTTGTATTCCCAGCGCCGTAGAGAACTTCGTAGCTGAAGGCCGCACTCTGTAGAACGTACGCGGCCCCATAGATTACAAGTCCAGAGGTGGAGTTGAATAGCCCCGTTCGAAAGAGTTCGAGGAAAGCCCTTTGCTGCGCGATAAAGGTGGCGTCGATCACGAGGCAATTCCTCATGCGCACAGAAGATTCATCTCGAATCACAACTTGTGTGCTTGTGGCGATGAGGCACCCGAAAAGAAACATCTTGGAGTGCCCGTGCGCGTCGATCCCAAAGAGAGCGCTTCCTCCGAAGTAGCAGGCTGAGAAGAAGAACAGTCCCGCTTCCTGAAGGTGACCCTTTACGCGGCAAGCGAAGAATCCGAGCCCCAGGCTCGCGTGGAGAGATGGATTCGAGAGTTGGATGATGAAGTTCTCAAGGATGACGATGGCGCGCGGGTTTGCCGCTGCAAAACCCGAATCGAGTTCCGTGCCGTTGTCGTAGGCAATGTCCATCTCGAGTCCAGTATCGACATGGATGCTCGTGAAGGTGTGCCAAGAGAGTGGGTCGTAGCTGTCTAAGGTAACGGTCGTAGCGGGGGCCACGGCGGGTGCTCCCGTGTTGAACACCCATTCTGATATGGTGCCGGCGCCGTCAGCCCCCCAGGCGACCGCTCCGCTACTTGCGCCTCCGGTGATCTTGAACAGAAGACCGAGGGCGGCGCTGTTGGAGAGCGTCGGGGCGGCATTCGATGCAGGGACAGAGTTCGTAGAAGAGCCCACGGTGCCCGCCGTTGCAGTACCGGGGTCACCCTTGATCCTGATGCGGGGGCTGCTCCCGCCGAGCTGCCTGCTGGGGCGCGCGATCAACTCGAGCTTCGGCTCTGTGAGGTTGACGCAGTTCACCGTCATATCGACGTAGAAGAGACCGCCGAGCCGTGCGTTGTACTCCGCGAGCGTACTGATGGGATTACCGATACTCCCGTCGTTCTCGTCGTCCCCTCCGCTCCCGTCGATGTACCAGGCGGCCTGGTACTGCCACTTGCTGTGGCCTATAGGAAGGCGACGCCAATGCCTCGAGCTGTTGTCCACGGCATCGATGGTGAGCGGAGGAACATCGCGTCCGCTCACCGCTGTGAAGTCGAGCTGGTAGTACGCAAGCTGCGTTGTAACGAACGCGAGAGTGCCTACGGGGAGTCCTGACGTAGGCAGGTTCGCCAGCGTGGACACGTCCGCGACGGTCTTCAGCCCCCCGCCGGGAAGCTGCATATCGAACCCCTCAGACGAGCTGTTCCAACTCGGAACCTGGCCGTCGAGGAACGAGGGGCTCGTGGGAACAACAACGGTCTTGTGCGTCGCCATGCCCTCTGTTTTATCACGCGAGCGCGAGCATCAGAACAGGGGCTAAAGAAACGGGGGCCAGATGGCCCCCACGGCGTCAGTGCGCGAGAATGTCAGCCAGGGAAAACGTCTTCCCCGCGAGCATCCTCACGTAGAGCTTCTTGTGCGTGCCCGTCGTCCACTTGTGGCGTTGAAGCGCCTTGAGGCTCAGTTGCAGCCGATGGTCGATGATCCAACGCGCGATGATCTCCCTTTTGACACCGCTGTATGGAGGGCCGAGCGTGACGAACGCTTCATAGAGGAAGTTCACTGGTTGGCAGAGGGATGGCGCGACGCGCTGGTCGATCATCGCCTCCTTGAGCTTCTTCCTCGTCCCGAAGATCTCCAGGCACTGGCGGATCTTGCTCATGTGCGCCTTCGGGATGCGCTTCTCCATCTCGGTCCCGGTCTCGCTCCAGGCGACCATCCACTCGAAGGCGGACAGCGCGCGCGTGTCTCGACTCAGGTCTGCCCAGAGCGCCGCGGGGGAAGTGTCCTTGTGAACGACGCAGGGAACTGCGTACTCGCCGAGCTGGCAGCAGACAGCGAACCTCCTGTGTCCATCCACGAGTACGTACCGTGGGTTCTTCGGGTCGAAAGAAGTTTGAATTACGTGCAGTGGGGCAAGTACGCCTCTCTCACGGATGTTGTCCATCAACCCGGATAGTGCTCTTACTTCAGTCCGACTGCTTGGGTTGAACTCCGCTGTATCGATCTGCGATACGGGTACTTGCTTCAGCACTATTTTTACGTGCTTCTTCGCTTCCAGTACGGTGGGCTTGCAGCTCTCATTGTTGACTGACTGGGTGTTCATAGGGCTCTCGCTGGCTTACTCGTCTAAAAGAAAAAGGAGAGGACCCCGAAGGGCCCTCTCCTCTCACACGACTACTGCTGTCGTGCCCGCGTCAGATCAGGAACCGCTGCGCTTGCCAGCCGCCTGCCCGTTGTTCTGCTCGCGCGTCGTTGCCAGGAAGTTCTGGAACGCGTCCTTCTGCGCGGCGCCGTCGATCGCCTTCTGGCTGATCTCCTGCACCGACTTCCGGGCCTCCGCGAGCTCGGTCGCCATCGAGAGGAGCTGAGCGTCGCGCTGCGAGAGCTGGTCGCGGAGGTTCTTCGTCTCCACGTCGAAGAGGCGCTTGTCCGCCGCCGCCGAAGCCTGGATCTCCTTCACCTGGTCCGCTGCGTCACGCTTCGCCGCGTTGATGGCGATCGCGTTGTCCCTCTTCAGGTCCGACACGATCTTCTCGTGCTCGGCGACGAGAACCGCCTTCTCCTGCACGAGAGCCAAGCGCTGCGTCTCGAGCTGAGCGCTCGTCTCGGCCCACTCCTTCTCGAGGGCCGCCTTCCGATCGGCGAGCGAGCGCGTCTGAAGAATGTCCTTCTGCGTGAACTCGTCTTCCTTCTTCTTGCGCTCCTGCGTCTTGTTGTACTCGTACTCGTTCTTCTCACGCGTGCGCTCGATGTCCAGCGCCTGCGACTGCGCCCGCAGCGACTCGCGCCGGTCGCTCTCTTCCTTCGCCCACGCCGCCCGGCGCTCGGCGACTTCCTTGGTGAACTCGTCCGTCTTCTCGGCGTGCTCCTGGATGAGGATGTCGATCGCCGTCGCCGCGAGATCGATCTTGTGGAGCGTCGAGAGCTCCTCCGACTTGATCTCGATGGCCTCGGTGACGTCCTTGAGCTGCGCCGTCTTCGTGACGAGCTGCTCGGTCACCGAGTCGAGGGCCCGCGCCGTGTTCAGCTTCAGCTTCACGGCATCTTCGAGAACCGTGTCGACCGTGATCGCCTGGACCGCCGTGCGGACCTGGTCGTGGCGCGCGCGAGTCGCCTCCACGGTCTTGGGGTCGAGGGCTTCGACGGACCCCGCCCTCTCGGCGAGATCTGCGAACTCCTCCTTGACCTGGGCGCGGGAGCGGGACGGGCGGGCAGCGGTCTTCTTCGGTGCGGTCATGTTCTGTCTCTCCGTGACTTGGGTAGATTCAACGAGTCAGGTGGACGGGAAACACCCCGCCACCAAAGAGCGCGATCAAGGCAAGGATCCCCACGATGCCGAGGACGAGCCGGATGGCGTAACGCGAGCGAGGTCCAACGGTCGGCGGGAACATCCACTCCGCGAACCACGCGATCGCGCCGATGACCACGATGATGAGGAGGATGTACAGGTACGACCGATGATGTTGTTCATTCATCGGTCGTACCTGGTTCTTCCGAACGTGTGTCGCCGTCAGAATACTTATCTCAGGTTGAGCTGAGAATTGCGCACGCAAAAGGGAGCTCTCCTCCCCCAGCTAACTCACCCTCCCGTCGCGCAGGAAGATGCCCCGATGGCCGGCTCCGGCTCGGGGGCTGAAGAAGGAGAGCTCCGGTGGAAGTGCCCGGAATTGAACCGGGGTCCAAGAGACGTCGTCCCTACCGTCTACGCGCGTAGCCCTTTGCCTCGGGCGGAGGTACTGCGGGTGAGGGTGAACTTCGCCCCTCGTGTGGTTGACGCCTCCTCAAGTACTCGAGGTCCTCCTCGAAGAGACGGTCATCAGGCCGCGATCGCGGTGATGGCGTTGCCGTTGTCGTTGGCAGGTACGTTGCCGAAGATTGGTCAGAGCGGGTCTTCGGCGGCCGCTCGCGCGCAAGTAGAGCTGGCAGTCCCCTGTCGAAACCTTTCACTCCCAGAAGGAAGCGCCCGGCACCGAAGTGCATCGAACGCCCCCTGGTTGTCCAGCCGGTTTCCTCGGTCCGCGTCCTGTCCTTCGCTTGATCTTCAAGCCGGCTGGTCACCGCGGCACTTGAACGGAAGCCCGTCCGTTCCAGGATCTCCCTTCGCGCGAATCACTCCGCGCTGGTCTTCTCGGCCTTCTTCGACGCCCGCTTCGCCGGCGCTTTCTTCGCCGCCTTCTTCGCGGGAGCCGATGCGACCTTGCCGGCCCGCTTCGTGGCCTTCGTCTTCGCAGCCGTCGTCTTCTTCGCCGGCGCCGTCACGTTCTTCTTCGCAGCCATGGTGCCCCTCCTGGGGTGGGTGGTGTGCTGGTTGTAGTACCAGCCCGTGGTCTTTTACCTTAGCCACGTCTGTTCTTGCGTCTAGTGTTTTCGAGGGGGAAGAACGCGATCTCCTTGACAGTCTCCGGGCCGGGAACCCTCGGGCAGAACCGGGCATAAGAAGATCGAACGGTTCCTACCGAAGGAGGGGCCATGAATGACGGTTGGAATGAGGATCCGTGCGTGAAGGTCGCCCGCGCGGTGGCCTGGTTGAATGTTGTTCGGGTCGTCCCGAAGCTCCGTCTCGTGACGGGGAAGTACCTGGTTCTTGCGGGAAACGGTGGAGATGTCAGCGTTCTCATGGGGCTTGGGATCCCCCCGAAGAACATCCACGCCGTCGACCGAGACCCCGAGGCTCTGCGTCTCGTCAGCTCTCGCTTCCCCGACGTGACGGTGGAAAGGGGTGAGCTCGTCGATATCGCCCGAAAGAGTGGACGCTCGTTCACAGGTGCCTCTCTGAGCTTCCTACGCTCGGACGAGGAGGTCCATCAGACCGTACAGGTCCTGGCGCAGCACGCGCTCAAGGACGAGGGCGTGATCCTCTGCCGACTTCAGACGGGTTCACCCGTCGCGGGGGAGGAGCTCCCAGGAAGAGTCGCTGAACTCCATCAGCTGACTGAGACGGGGACGGACGACGAGATCGTCGAATGGGCACGCGAGACCGCGCGTGGCATCGGGATGGAGGCCAGCAAGGCGAAGGTACTCGAGGACTTCCTGCAGACCAGGTCTCGAGGGTGGGCTGCATTCTTGATCCGCGAGCTCGCGCGTCGGGAGCTGTCAGCCACATCGAGGACGATGGCACTCGGGGACTTGTTCCTGAACAAGGGCTCTCCGAAGGTCAAGGTAGACCCGAAGGGCTTCTACTTCTTCGGTACTGAAGAATCGTACTCGTACGATGACGTTCCCCCTCCGTTTCTGATGATGATCGCGTCAGTGCACCGCGCCGCGCCCGGTGAAAGCGCCGAGAAGTTTTCACGGAGAATCGTACGGCAGCTCATCGAGGGTGGCGCACCGGAAGTAGAAAAGGTTGTGATTGATGAGGAGGTATTCCGGGAGAAGGTACGCGGAGCTGCAGAGAAGATGGGCAGCATTGAGAGGGCTGCTGGGTTGTTCAACATCTCGACGAGAAGGATAGAAGCGTGGAAGAACAAGAATTACGAACCCAGGAGCTACGAGGAGGAAGACTTGATACAGCAAACAGTACGAGCTGCTCTATTCACGAAGTTCCCCATTGGTCTAATACGAGGAACCATAGAGAAGAAGCTACGTAAGCGGGGCGTTCAGATCGAGAAGATCCTCGAACCGTTTTCCGCGGAGAACGCGAACCTGAGTTCCTGCGACATCGTTTTCGACATGTTCGAGATTGGAAGTCATGCGGAGCACGACAAGGTGATTCGCGCCGCGAAGAAGTATGGCAAGCCGATGCTGTACCTCTCACGCAAGGAGGCGTCTTGGCCGGAAGACTTCCGCAACATCTCTGAGC
>Ga0315274_10003145_pt1 | contig 24579 bp, 20 predicted proteins | sample YL17G02_20_MG_FD_203700 | JGI IMG/M metagenome (GOLD analysis project Ga0315274, IMG submission 203700) | Sediment microbial communities from Yellowstone Lake, YNP, Wyoming, USA - YL17G02_20 | ecosystem: Environmental > Aquatic > Freshwater > Lake > Sediment | place: USA: Wyoming | collected...
GCGCTGGTTGGCGCCGTCGGCCTCGGGCTTTATCCCAACATCGAAGCGACCCGCCAGGCCATCCGGCCGAGCCAGGTTGTGACACCCGACATGCGGCAGCACGACGCGTACACCCAAGCTTATCGCGCCTTCCAGGGCCTGTACCCCTCGCTGCGGGGATTGTTCCACTCGCTGAACCGGGAAGAGCGAACGGCTGTGTGAGGTTGGGAAACCAACTGAACGAGCAGCGGGCTGGGCTTACCCTGGCCCGCCGACAAGGAGGAACGCATGGACTTCAGCATGTTCGAACCCATCATGGCGGAACTCGAGAAGTCGCTCAAGCCCTACCGCGAGGACTTCCCCACCTTCTCACAGCTGCCGGCCGAGGGCCGCGACCGCACGGAGGTGGTCGCGCTGATGGAGAAGCTGCGTGCCATCGAGGCCAAGAAGTGGAAGGATGGCTACGTTTCAGGCGCGGTGTATCACGGCGACGAAGAGTTCATCGACTTTCTGACAACCATCTACGCCATCAATTCGCAGAGCAACCCCTTGCATGCGGATGTATGGCCCAGCGCAAGCAAGTTCGAGGCGGAGATCGTGGCCATGACGGCCAACATGCTCGGCGCCGCCTCGGTCACGAGCGGCGACCCGGAGCAGCAGATATGTGGGGCCGTGAGTTCGGGCGGGACCGAGAGCATCCTGCTGGCGATGAAGACCTACCGCGACTGGGCGCGCGAGACCAAGGGCATCCAGGCGCCGGAGATGATCGCGCCGAGCACGGCGCACGCCGCGTTCGACAAGGCGGCCGAGTACTTCGGCATCACCATGCACCGCATCCCGGTGGGGCCGGATTTCCGCGCAGACGTGGCGGCGGTGCGCGCCGCAATGAACGAGAACACGATTGTGATCGTCGGGTCAGCGCCGCCCTTCCCACACGGCATCCTCGATCCCATCGACGAGCTCTCAGAACTGGCGCGAGCTAAGGGTGTCGGTTTTCACACCGATGCCTGCTTGGGCGGCTTCCTGCTCCCGTGGGCCGAGAAACTGGGCTACCCGGTTCCGCCGTTCGACTTCCGCCTGCCCGGAGTGACCTCGATCTCGGCCGACACGCACAAGTATGGCTATGCCGCCAAGGGCACCTCCGTTGTGCTGTATCGCGGGATAGCCCTGCGTCGCTTTCAATACTTCTCGGTCACCGATTGGCCGGGTGGGTTGTATTTTTCGCCGACGTTTTCCGGGAGCCGTCCGGGTGCGCTGAGTGCGGTGTGTTGGGCGGCGATGGTCTCGCTCGGGGAGAAAGGCTACACGCAGGCGGCGCGCCGCATCCTGGAAACGACAGCCTGGTTGAAGAAAGAAATCCGTTCGATTGCTGAACTGCAGGTGATCGGGGATCCGCTGTTCATGGTGGCCATGCGCTCCGACGTCCTGGATGTCTACAAGCTGATGGAGTTCATGACTGGGCGCCGGTGGGGGCTGAACGGGCTGCACTTGCCGCCGAGTGTGCATCTATGTGTCACGCAGCGCCACACCCAGCCCGGAGTGAAGGAGCGCTTCATGAGCGATCTGCGGGAGGCGGTGGCCTTTGTCAAGAGCAACCCTGAGGCACCGGAAGGCGTGGGTCCGATCTACGGTATGGCGGCGCAGGTTCCCTTGCGCGGAATGGTCAAGGAAATTTTGCGCCGCTACATGGACATTCTCTACAAAGTGTGACAACCGATGGGCAGACTCCCGCCAAAGATCGAACGATGCAGCCCAGGCAGGCCTGGGCTGCATCGTTTGGAGTCAGGTACAATTCCTAGGATCCCAGGCGGCCTGGGGGCTGCGGGAACCGCCTCAATTCGCAATGGCGGTGCTACAATCCGGGCAGCCGACGCGGGAGACCATCCATGGACAGTGACCGGCCGGATGAACTGCGCAAAGCCGTTGAGCTCATGCGAGGCGGGGATACCGGCGCTGCGCGGACGCTGCTCATCGATCACGTGATGCGCAACCCCGCCTCGGAGTTGGGCTGGATGCTGCTCAGCTACGTGCTGACGGATCGCGCGCAGCAGGTCGATTGCCTCGAGCGCGTGCTGCGCATCAATGCTCACAATGAGAAGGCCCGCGAACGTCTTGCCGAACTGATTACCCCGCCGCCGCCGATGCGCGCTGCGGGGCCGCCGCCCATGTCACCCGCGGGTCCGGCCGTAGCAGAAGAGACGCTGGCCACGCCACCCTTCGTTGCCGACGAAGGGGCCGCGCAAGAGGAGGCAGGACCGAGCCCTGAGACGACACCGCGCGGCGATTCCGCCCTGGTCAGCCGTCTGCGCGAGGCAGCCGAGCAAGCCCCGCTGATGGAAGAGGAGGACGAAGAGGAGCCGCTCGAGGCCCCGATCGTGTGGGCAGACAGGCTCCCCAGCCAGGAGCCGCCGACTTTCGATTCGGCACCTGCGCCGCCAGCGCCTGCCGCGCCGGCTCCCAGGCGGAAGGGCAAGAATGAAAAGACGCCGACGGAGGGCTCTCCGCCGAAGAAACGACGTCCGCTGTGGTTGACGATACTGCTCATTCTCGTAGGCCTCTCGCTGTCGTGTGCGGCGGTCGCGGCGGTGGTGTGGTTGCTTGTGCCTGGCCTGCGCGTACAGCAACTCATTTCAACGCCCACCGCAGTCTCTGTGCCCGGAGCCGCACCGACGCTGATCCCTGCGGCCTGGACTCTGCCGCCGAAATGGACGGACACGCCGACCTTTGCCCCCACGCCCACGCGCACACCCACACCTGTGCCCAGCCCGACGGGGACAGCCGCCTTCGCCACACCGGATGCAACGACCGCGGCGAGTATGGAGCTGATCGAGAAGCAGGTTGCCAACCTGCGCGGACTGTCGATCGGCGAGAAGGTACCGCGGTTCGTCATCTCGCGCCTTGAAGCGGAGGACGTGCTTTCCGAGAGCTTCTACGCCGTCAGTTCGGAAGCCGAATTGGCGGACGAGGGGCGCGTGCTGGCAGCACTTGGACTCATCAAGCCCACCTACGACCTGGTGCGCTATTCGCTGAACCGCATGGCCGACGGCGTCGGCGGCTTCTACTTCCCCGACAGCAATCAGTTGTTCGTCATCGGGGCCGGGTTCACTGGCCTGGAGCGACTCATCTACGCGCATGAGTTCGCCCATGTGCTGGTGGATCAACACTACGGGCTGGACCGGCTGGGGGTCTATCCCGAATGCATTGGTGATGAGCAGCGATGCGACGCCATCCGCGCGCTGAGCGAGGGGGATGCCACCCTTATCATGCAAACGTGGCTCGCCCAAGACGCAACCCCTAAAGATATCCTCGACCTTTCGCGCTATCGCCCGCAGCTGTTTGTCATCCCGGAAGCCTTTGCGCCACCCTTTGTCGAGAAGGATGTCAACTTCCCCTACGAGAAGGGTTTAGCGTTCGTGAGTTTTTTGCACGATCGCGGCAGTTGGGGCGAAGTGAACCGCGTGTATGCCAGCCTGCCGGCGAGCACGGAACAGATCCTTCACCCGTCCAAGTACGTCGCGGGCGAGTTGCCGCTCACCGTGAGCCTGCCCGACCTGACGTCAGCCGTTGGAGCGGGGTGGCGAATGATCAAGGAGAATTCGCTCGGCGAATGGCGAACCTACCTCATGCTGGGCTCAGGGGCCGACACGGGCGCACAGCTTGCGGACAAACAGGCGGCCAGTGCGGCGAGCGGCTGGGGCGGGGACCACTACAACGTCTACGCCGACGAGCAAAACCAGCACCTCATCCTAGTGGCTCGCTGGGTGTGGGACACCGCGACGGACGCGAACGAATTCCGTACGGCGATGAAGTCGTACTTGGGCAAGCGCTTTCTTGGCGCGATAGTGAAAGGCGCCGCGTCCGATTGCTGGTCGGTGAACGACCAGACCGCCTGCATGTATTCTGGGTCTGGTGAGGTGTTGTGGGTCCTTGCGCCGGACATGGAGAAGATCACGGCGCTGAAGGCGGCGTTCCCGACCTTCAAGTAGAGATACTGATCCGGGCTTGCGTTGAACAGGCAGCCGGCCGCCAGCACAGTGCTGGCGGCCGGTCGTTTGGGAGAACAGGGGGCGGGGGGTGGCGACTCCTAGCGGTTGGGCGTAGGGCGCCGCCGCACGAGTCCGCCGCGAGGCGAGAAGAGATACGCGGCCAGGAAGGCGGCGGAGGCGACGAGCACGATCGAAGCCCCGGCGGAGAGGTTGGCGTAGTAGCTGAGGTACAGTCCGGCCACGCTTGACGCGGCACCAATGGAGGCGGCGACGAGCATCATGGTAGGCAAGCGACGCGTGAGAAGTTGTGCGGTCGCGGCCGGTGTGACGAGCATGGCGGCCACCAGCCCCACGCCCACCGTCTGCAACGACACGACCACGGTGAGCGCGATGAGCACGAGCATCGCATTGCGCAAGCTCTGCAGCGGCAGGCGCAGAGTGGTGGCGAGGAGCGGATCGAATGAAATGACGAGGAACTCCTTGTAGAGCAGGATGACGATGAGCAACACTCCGGCAGCCAGGCCGGCGGTGAGCAGCAGGTCGGGCAGGCTCACGCCCAGGACATTGCCGAATAAGACGTGGTTGAGATCGATGGCATAAGTGCGCACTGTCGAGAGGATGGCGACGCCCAGGGCCAAAGCTGCCGCGAACAGAATACCGATGGCCGTATCCTCGCGAACGATGCCTTGGCGGGAGAAGAACCCGATGGCCAAGGCGACCAAAACGGCGGTGATGATGGCTCCGATGAAAAGGTTGCCCTGTAGCAGGTAGGCAAGGGCGACGCCGGGCAGGATAGCGTGGGCCAGGGCATCGCCCAGGAATGCCATGGAGCGCAGTACGACGTAACACCCGACCACGGCGCAGGTGACCCCGACCAGGATCGCGGCAAGCAGCGCGCGCTGCATGAAGGTGTATGTGAGCGGCTCGATGATCCATGCAAGCATTTGGGCCTCACAAACTAGGCACGTCGGGTGGGCAGCATTCGTCGACGAGCGCGCCGCCTTCCAGCATCAAGACGCGCTCGCCAAAGGCCTGGCGGATGACGGGCGGCGTGAGCACCTGGCTGGGCAGCCCAACGGCGATCAGCCTGCGGTTGAGCAGGACGATCTGGTCGAAACGGGATGCGGCCAAATTGAGATCGTGAGTCGATGCGAGCACGGTGACGCCTGTCGCCCCCAGGCGATCGAATAGATCGAGGGTTGCCTCTTGCGTGCCGGGGTCCACGCCGGTAAAAGGTTCGTCCAACAAAAGGATGTGCGGCTCTTGGGCCAGGGCACGGGCCAGGAAGGCGCGTTGCTGTTGGCCCCCAGAGAGTTCTCCAATGGTCTTGTGCGCCAGGTGCGTCAGGCCGAGTTGTTCCAGGCAGCCTGCAACGACGGCTCGGTCGGGAGCTCCCGGTTGGCGAAACCAGCCCAGTCGCCCAATGCGACCCATCATCACCAGGTCTTCCACGGAAAGGGGAAAGCGCCAGTCGATTTCGCCGCGTTGGGGCACGTAGGCAACACAGTCCTTGTGATTGCCGAGCGGAAGCCCGTGAATGCGAATCGACCCGGCGCGCAGTGGCAGCAGGCCGACGAGCGCCTTGAAGAGCGTGGATTTCCCGGCACCGTTTGGGCCGACAACTGCCGTGCGGCCGCCCTGCGGCACCTGAAAGGTCATCCCCGTGAGGACCGGAAGGCCGTTGTAGGCGACCGAGACGTTCGCCAATTCGAGGCCGGCGGAAGCGGCCTGGAGAGCGGGCTTCGAGGTTTCGTTTGTCTTTGGCATGCTAACTCCCCGGCACGGCCAGCGCGTCCACAATTGTCCGCGTGTTGAAGCGCATCATTTTGAGGTAGGTGGGAGCCGGCCCGTCCGCGGGGCTGAGCGACTCCGTGAAGAGTTGAGTCACCACGGAAACGCCGCTCTCGTCGGCCAGTTGACGGGCCAGGCGTGGGTCGGCTCCCATTTCGAGGAAGATGGCCGGCGCCCAGGTGGCACGCAAGGCATCGACGAGGCGCGCCAGGTCCTGGGCTGAGGGCGAGGCCGACGAACTCAAGTTGGGGATGATGGCCCCGACGATTGTGAAGCCATAACGTGATGCAAAGTAACCAAGGCTTTCGTGGTTGGTGACCAGCAGGCGGCGCTCGGGCGGGATCTCCTGCACCTGCAGGCGGATCCAATCATCGAGCGCGACGAGCTGATCGGTGAAATACTGTGCATTGGCGGCATATTCGGGCGCATGGATTGGGTCGAGCTGCGTCAAGGCAGCGCGGATGTTCTCGACATAATGCACGACATTGAGCGGGTCGAGCCACAGATGCGGATCGCCGGTTGGCAGGAGGGCGCCTGCGCGTGGGGCGGCAGTCTGCGCGGGTGACGGAGCGGGCTGAAGTGGAAGGCCCGCCGCGGCCTCCACCACTTTAACCTCACCAGCGGCGCTGATGAGCTGAGTGAGGAGCGATGCATCCAGGCCGGCGCCGTTGGCGATGAGCAGGCTGCTTTGGGCGACCCGGCGGACGTCGGCGGGGGTGACTTCGAATGCGTGGGGGTCGGCGGCGGGCGGCATGAGCGCCTCAACCTGGAGGTACGGGCCGGCGACGGCGCTGGTGATATCGGCCAGGAATGTCTCGATCGCGACAACCCGCGGCCGGTCGAGAGGATTTGATGGGCGAAGTGTACAGGCGCCCTGGGCGGTCAGGAAGGCCGCGACGAGCAGCACGGCGGCGCGGGCGGCCGCGGGCAGGCGCCGGCTAAGGCGGACTCTGGGCATGCGCAGCTCCCGCTTGGCGTGAGGTGTGCGGCCGCGCAGACCTTTGGCAGCGCGGACACTCACCGAACAGTTCGAGCCAATGGGACGAAATCCGGTAGCCGGTTCGCCGGGCAAGGCCGCGCACCACGACCTGCATTCGGCATTGATCGAACTCCACCGCCGCGCCGCAGCGGGAGCAAATCAGGTAGTGACCGTGTGACGCGATCGCGACCGCGTACGTGTGACACCCGCCCTCCAAATGCAGACGGCGAATATGCCCGAGGGTGAGGAGGATCTCAAGCGTGCGGTAAATGGTGACCAGCCCGAGCCGCGGATAGCCGCGTCTGGCATGGATGAGGATTTGATGGGCGGTCAGAGGTGAGCGCATGCCGGCGACGGCCCGCAGAACGGCCTGACGAGGCGCCGTCATCTTGTAGCCGGCGCGGCAGAGTGAAAGGGCGAGGTCGTTCGTTTGCTGAGCCATCGTCCCCTATTGAAAATGGTTTTCAATTGGATTCTAACCGAGAGAGGGGGGCAGGTCAAGCGGGGAACGGGTCAGGCGGCGGGCAGGGCGAGGCGGCATAGAGGGCAGGCGGCTGGAGCGCAAGAGGTCAGCGGGGAATTCCCCAAATGCGAACGGTGCCGTCCCACGACGCGCCTGCCAGCATCCGCCCGTCCGGCGAGAAGGCGGCTGAAAAAAGCCACCCACGCGGTTCGGTGAGGGTTCGCAGCGCACGGCCGCTGCGGCCGTCCCACACGCGGAGCGTATTGTCCATTGCACCCGTCGCCAGCAGCGCCCCATCCGAGGAGAAGGCCACTGTCTGAACCGGCGCCGTGTGGCCGGAGAGCAGGGCGATCAGACGGCCTGTGTGGACGTCCCACAGCCGCACGCTGCCATCGTTGGCGCCGGCGGCCAGGCGGGATCCATCGGAGGTCAGGTCGATCGACCATAGCGGCCCCACGTCGGGGGCTTCGAACTGGCGCGGGGCGAAGGTGCGCGAGTCCCACACTTGGGTTGTCCCGTCATCCATGGCGACAGCGACAAGCGAGTCTCCGCCGCCGCGTGATGAATCGAGAGACCAATCGATTGCCGTCAGGAGGCCGGAGCTTTGGCGCTGGGTGGCCGAGCGGGAGGCGAAGTCCCACAGCAGGAGGCCGGATCCGGCGGCCGCAATCTGCGAGCCGTCGGGTGCAAAGGCGAGACTGCGTATGCGCAGCAACTTCTGGCGCGCAATTTGGGAGCGCAAAGAAAGATCCCACACCACAAGTTCATCGGCGCCCGAGTGGGCAGCCGCGAGGAAGGGCTCGGTCGGCGCAAAGCGCAGGCTAAGCACCGATTGGCGTTCGTCGAGGCCCGGATTAAGCCACACCAGGGCGCCGCTGGCGAGGTCCCACAGACGGATACGTGAGTCGTCACCGCCGAGGGCCAAGGTTAGACCGGAGGGGTTAATCGCCAAAGAGCGGAAGGCCGGGAAGTGTTCGGGCGGCGACGATTCACTCACGAGCTCGGGCAGCTTCCATCGGGCAAGCTGCCATCCGGAGGCAACCGAGAGCAATGTGCCCGATGGATCGATGGCCAGGCCGTCGATGGCATGCGTGTGGGCGAGCTTGTCTAACACGAGCGTGCCTTGGCGAACGTTCCAGATCCGCAGAGAGCCATCGGCCGCGCCGGTGATGATCTGGCTGTCGTCGGGCGTGAATGCGAGTGACCAGGCGCCGAATGGATGTGGAGCGAGCGTGCGCAGCAGCATGCCCGTGTACATGTCCCATAGTTCCACCTGGCCATTGCTGTTGGCTGAGGCCACGAGGTGCCCATCATGTGAGATGGCGACACCGAACACTAAGCCGCTGCCCGTCCCGAGGTGCGCCAGCTCCTTGCCGTCGATCATCGTCCAGCGCGAAACGTAGCCGGTATCGCCGCCAGAGGCAAGGACCGACCCCTCGGGGGAGAAGGCCAGGCTGCGCACACCGTATCCCCAATAGCCATAGGCCACACCGCCGAAGCGGTAGCGCTCGCTGAGCGCGGGCAGGGTCCAGACTCTGACCGTCCCGTCTTCGCTTCCAGAGGCCAGCACTTGCCCGTCGGGCGAGAAGGCGAGGCTGCGGATGGCGCGTGGGTGAGCGCCGGGGCGGCGCTCGACTGCGCCACTGCCCAGATCGATAATCGAGATGGTCCCCCGCCAATCGCCGGCAGCCAAGTGAGTTCCATCGCGATCGAATGCGACGGAGTAGACCGGGCTGTCGAAAGACCAGAAGCGCTCAGGCTCGGACGAATCGATGGGGTAAACATAAACGCCGAGAGAGGTGGCCAATGCGTACAGCCCGCCCTTGGGCGAGACGGCAACGGCGGCGGGCCATCCTCGGCCGACCTGCGCGACCTGGCGGAGGCCGGCAAGGTTGCTCGGCGAAAGGAGGCTGTGCGGCGGCGTCAGCGGATGAAGCGGCAGGCCTTCATCGATGGGCGCGATTGCGCTGCGGGCCACAAGCGGGAGCAGCGATTGATGCTGATCAGTGGGTAAGGCGGGGCTGGGAGCAGGAAGGGTCAAGCCCGTTGGGGCTGAGGTGCACGCAAAGAGGAAAGCCAGGACTAAGGTGGCCGCGGGGTGGACCTGTCGAAGGCGGGGTGAATTGCGCATAGCCACCACGTTACCTATTCCCCCACACGCCCCGCCACAATCGACCTCGCCTCGCCAGCCTCCACCAAAGACGCCCAGTCACGCAGAGCGCGAACGCATTGCGCAGAAACCTTGTGGCCAACGGGTGCGTCGCACGTCGTCAGGCTCGCTCCCGCCGAGCGCAGCAGGTCTATCGCCTCATTTGCTATCTCGGGCGGGACTGTTGCATCCTGCGTCCCGTGCGCGACAAAGGTCGGCAATCTGCTCAACGGCTGATCGACGCGTGGAGGACTAGATGCATGTGGGACGAAGCCAGCGAGGAGGGCGAGGCCATCAAGCGTGGGGCGATGCTGGAAGGCGAATGCGGCGGCCGCGGCCGCGCCCTGACTGAAGCCAACGATGAGTATGGGATGTGTGGGTTGACCTCGTTCACGGAGTGCGTCAAGCAGTGCCGCGATGTGCGCGGTGGAGTCGTCGAAATCCTCGGAGAGAGGCCACGTGCGACCGGCCAGCTGGGTGTGCCAAGAGGTGCCGCCAGGGGCCACGACGAACGGCGCGCGCGGCGAGATGACCACGCAATGGCCAGGCAGCGCGGGCCGAAAGACGGCCATCGCAGACTCGTCTCCGCCCAACCCGTGCAATAGGATGGCGAGCCCTGCCGCCGGTGGGGAAATAGCGGGCCATACTCGGCACGTGAGCCCGGCCAAACGCTCGACATGGGAAGCCTCAATCATCGTAGCCCGCACGCATCACGATGAATCGGATAAGCCACAACACCCCCGAGACTGCCGCGATGGCGACCAATCCGCCGGCCAGACACAATGCTCCCACACCGGCCGCAGGGAGCCCATAAACCGCAGCCACAAGAAGCACGGCAAGGACAAGGATCAGGACGAGCCCGATTCGCACCATGCGCGAGCGAGTTTGAGCTGAATGCTGACGGATGTCAATCTCGGGCTGCGCGGGCATGTTGGGGTCACCTATTCACCCAGAGGGGGACGCGCCTCGGGAAGTTAGTAGGGCAGAGAGTGACGGCCCCAATCGATGCTCGCCGCCAATTGCCGACGGGTGCCGGCCAGCCGGACGGAACGCCCTCTCCAGATGCCGACCTACATTCGGCCCGCAGTGGAGACCACGATTATGCAAGCCGGCGGATGATGAATAGCCAAGGTTTCGGCGTGGATTGTGTTCCAGCCTGCGCATCTCGGAACGGGCAGTCTATCGCGGGGGTAGGTGTGCGTCAAGTCGGGCGCTGGGAAGCCCGATCTGTGCCGGCGATGAGGAGCGGCGGGAGTGGCCGGCGAAGTTGGACGCCCGAAAGGGTCATGTATCTTGACCCAGGTGGGGCGGGCAGATATCATCCCCGCAGCGAGGTGAGGAGGGAGACACACGATGCAGATCGCTTGCGTGAAGCCATGCGCCGCTGGACAAGCGGGATATCCATCGTGGGCGCGGAGGTCGCCGGCGCGCGGCGCGGAATGACGGTCAGTTCGCTCACCTCCGTCTCCCTCGATCCGGCCTTGATACTGGTGGTGCTCAGTGGAGGCAGTGACACGGCCACCTGGGTCGACCGGGCGGGGGTCTTCGGGGTGTCGATCCTGGCCGCGGAGCACAAGGAGGTCGCGCTAACCTTCGCGCAGCCTGATACCGAACGACGGCGAGCTGAGGTGGGTGTTTGGCGCCGAGGACGGAAGGGTGTGCCGCTCCTGGAGGGCGCCTTGGCCGCGATGGAAGTGCGCGTCGTGCAAACCGCTACGGCCGGGACGCACCGGATTGTCGTGGGGCATGTCGAAATGGTGGGCGAGGTGCGCATGGGGATTCCGCTTGTATACTTCAACCGGGCTTACGTTTCGCCGGACGGATGGAGGGAAGAGCCCTCGTAGAGGCGGGCGAGCGCTGAGCCGGGGAGGAGTCCGTGGCGCTGGATGTGGAGGACCGACGAGAACTGCTCAAGCTAGCGCGCCAGGCCATTGAACAGGGCGTAGCGGGCAGGCCGCAGGCGCCGTGCGAGTCGCCTGCTTTCTCGGCTGCAATGCGCGAGAAAGGGGCCTGCTTTGTGACGCTGACGATTGGCGGCGCGCTACGAGGTTGTATCGGCTCGCTCGAGGCCACCCGTGCGCTGGCGGCAGACGTTCAGGAGCACGCGTTGGATGCCGCCGTCAACGATTATCGCTTCCCTCCCGTGACGCCTGAGGAAGCGCCGCACCTGCATATCGAGCTCTCGGTGCTTAGTGCGCCCGCCCCGCTCGATTACTGCAGCCGCGACGATTTGCTGCGGAAGCTGCGCCCGGGAATCGACGGGGTCATCCTCGAAAGCGGGCGGCGGCGCGCAACATTTCTTCCGCAGGTGTGGGAAAAGGTGCCGGGCACGGTCGAGTTCTTGGGATTGCTGTGCGAGAAGATGGGCATGCCGGCGGATGCCTGGCAGCGTGGCGGGATGCGCGTCTCCACATACCTGGTGGAGAGTTTCGAAGAAGAGCCGCGTGCGCAGCGGTGAATTTGCCAGCGGTTTGAGAAAGCGAAGGCCTCCGAGGGAGGCCTTCGCTCCTGTCTCGGGAAAACGAGCGAAGGGTTCGCGGGGCGGAGTCAGATGACGAACTTGCCGTCCTTGTACATGAGTTGGCCGTCGACCGTGATTTGCCCTCCCCGCCGCAAGTCGCAAATCATGTCCCAATGGATGGCCGATTCGTTTTTGCTGCCCGTTTCTGGGTATCCCGAACCCAGCGCCATGTGGAAGCTGCCGCCGATCTTCTCGTCGAAGAGTATCTCGTGTGTGAAGCGGGTGATGCCGTCGTTCATGCCGATCGCGAATTCGCCCACATAGCGGGCGCCGGCGTCGGTGTCGAGCGTCTTCACCAGATAGTCTTCGCCCTTGTCGGCCTGAGCTTTGACCACCTTGCCCTTCTCGAACCACAGGCGTACGCCTTGCACCTCGCGCATGTAGTAGATGGCCGGATAGGTGAAGCTCACCACGCCCTCGACGCTGTCTTCGACCGGGCCGGTAAACACCTCGCCATCGGGAATGTTCATGTGGCCGTCGCAGTTTTGGAAAGTGCGGCCCGCAATGCTTAGCCGCAGATCGGTGCCCGGGGCGGTGACGTGGACGTGCTTCTTGCCCGTGAGCCATTGGATGATGCGGTCCTGTTGCGCCGAAACCCTCTTCCAATAGCCGATGGGGTCGTTCTCGTCCGGCATGCACGCGCGATAGACAAAATCCTCGAATTCCGTGGTGCTCATCTGCGCGTCTTGCGCATGGCCGTGAGTCGGGAAGAGGGCCACGACCCAGCGCAGGCTGCCGGCCGCGGTGCGTTCCATGAGAGTCCGCAGCAACGGTCCCTCCGCCTTGCGGCGCATCACGATCTTGTCGGTATCGAACGACGAAAGGGCCTTGGTATTGGGGTCGCAAAGGACGCGGATGCGAGCGTCGAAGGTCTCCATGGCGTGCGTGAGCGCCGGGGGGATGAACTCGATTTGCTCCTGACTGCCAAAGCGATATAGCAACTGCTCGAATTCTGGAACGATGGCGTAGTAGTAAGGGAACCCGCCGGCCTTGAGGACCTCTCGATATAGGGCGGTGATGAAAGGCTCCGCAGGCGTTGGCGCGTGCAGGAGTATCTTCTCGCCCGGGCGAACGCCAATTGAGTAATTGACAATCAGATGGGCAAGTTTGTCCATGCGTTGATCGGCCACAGCTATTCCTTTGGGAAGGATCGGTCTTTGCGGCGCCCGGCGCGTGGGCGAGCAGGGGAATGGAGGCGCGGCCATTTCGGGCAGGGGAATTCTACTCGAATCGGCGATGGGCGCCCGTCGGGCGCGCCCGTGCGGAAGTCACGAGGTTGCGGCCAGTCAACGGAGCGAAGGCGGCCGCGGGGGGCGCCGCTTGCAGCGCCCTAACCTGTGCCTGTCGAGCCAAATCGGTCGCGGCGGCCAGAATGCGCAGCGCGTCCTCGGGATTGTGGAAGCCCATGCTGTTCTCGGCCGCGACGAAATCCCATCGAAGTTGGGCCTCGCGATGCAGGCGGCGCGCCTGCTCCAGGCGGGCCACCTGCACCGAGGGTTGGGCGGCCGCCGCGTGAATGGCCTGGATGGCTGCGATGAGCGCTTCTTCGGCGGCATCCAGGGTGGCGCGTGTCTGGGCCTGGATGGCCGCCACGCGGGCTGTTGCGTACTCGACCTCCGGGTGGCACGCGCCGCACGCCACCGATGCGTTGAGCAGCGGGCTGCGCACATTGTGGGTGGAATACTTGGCCGCACTTGCGTGAGTGTAGGGCATGTAGCAATCGGCGCACGCCACGCCCGCGGCGTAATGGGTGCTGCCGGCGGTGAACATTTCGAATTCAGGATGCTGCATCTTGATCATCGGCGCCTGCGAGTCGGCGTGCGTCCAATCGGAGAATTCGATCCCCTGGTAGTAAGCGGCGATACTCTCGATGCTCGTTCCTCCGGCCCACGGGAAGGTGAGTAACTTTGCGTCGCCCCGGAAGTAGTATTCGACGTGGCAGTTGCCGCACACGACGGTCCGCATCTCCTGGCGGGTGAACGTGCGCCAGTCGTTCCCCTGGGCTTCGAGGGCGGCCTCGAGGGCCGGATTGGAGACGATGAGTTTCATCGAATTCGCTTCATGGCAGTCGGCGCAGCCGATTGGATTGGTGATTCGCTCACCCAGCGTGGCGAAGGGCGTCTTGTCGAACTCCGCCATCCCGAGGTCGCTCCACAGACGAGGGTTGTCGGAACTCTTACACGAATAGCAGGTTGCGGGCGTCTTCTCGTTGACCCGTTGGGTGGCGCGCACGTCGGTCAGCGAATTGGCGTGCCCGCGCTCCTCGTTGTAGTCCTTGCTAAAAGTATAGCCGGCGAAGAGCTGGACCAGTCGGGGATCGGCCTCTAGCTTCGAGTATATTTCTGACCCGCCATGCGCAGTGCGCGAGTTGTTGCTGGTTGTCTGCAAGTAGGTGAAGATTCGTTGGGGAAGTTGAGCCCCCACTGCGCCGAATCCCGCTCCTGCGCGGCCACCGTGACCAGTGGGGCCGCGCCCCGCACGGGCGGCGGTTGGTTGCGCAGGTAGAGCAGCGTTCCGATCAACGCCCCGGCCAGGAGGAGGATGGTGGCAACCAGGAGGATGGTGGTGATGGGCCACTTCTTCATGGGTGTCCTCGCGCGCTGGGTTGGTGCGGTCAGTGTGGCTTGTCTTGGTAGGGCCGAAGCGAGATGCCCCGCGGGCCGTGGGCCGCCTGGCGGTGGCATTCGAAGCCGGCGCGCCCGGAATTCATCTGGCCGTCGGGGATAGATGAGACGGTCTGGCTGTGGCAGCGAATGCAGTTGGCCTGCACCACGCGCCGCGATCGTTCCTTTGCGCGAATTGCCTGGGGGATATGCCCGAGCGTGAACGGGCTGACATGATTGAAGCCGTTGATGCCCTTGACAACGTACGTGGGGATGAATTCGTGAGGTGTGTGACCGTCGTTGCAGGTGGCCCAGGCGCGATGCCCGGCGTGAAACCAATTCTCGCAGACCTTATCCATGACGTGGCAGTTATTGCAAGTGGTTGGGTTGTCGCCGAGATAGGCCGTGAAGTCGGTCGCCACCGCGCCGACGACGAGGGCGGCGAGCAAGGCTTAGAGAGCAATCGCGAGGGGAAGTTTCATGCCGGACCTGTGGGTTGACGCGCGCGATGTTTGGCTTCCGGCGCTGGCGTGGCGGATGACCGGCCTGGTGTTCTTGCGGCGCAGATCATAGCGGCCGCTTGGTCGAGCGGCAACTCCCTGGGTTGGATCGGAGCAGGCGAGCGGCATCCCGCGCGGGCCACGCTCGAGTTGCAGGCGCAACAAGCCCGGCGCGGCGCCAGCTTAGTCGGGCGGTTCGCCGCCCGCGAGAGCATGCAGTGCTGCGGGTGTTGCTGCAAGCAGCAGAAGCGGCATAACGACCGCATTGCCCAGGCACCAGGCGCAGACAGCACGCAGCACGAAGAGCTCGATGTAGGTGAGGTAGATCGAGAAGAGGACCCCGAAAAGCGCCGCCGCGAAAACGAGCGAGGGCATGATGCGGGAGAACGCGTCGCTTCGGAAGCGCGGCCACGCCCAACCTGCGAACATTGCCAGGTAGCCCGCCACGCCGATGAGACCCAGTGGAATGAGGCCGAACAGCTTGCCGTAGCGGCTCGATTGGACGGCGTTGCAGTCGCCAATTGGGCCGCAAAACGCCTCCACGCGCGCGAGTTCGACGTAGGAAAGGTAACCCGCGAGGAGGAGACCGATGCCGATGAGAAGCGGGATAAGCCAGGTGCGCCCGCTGTCCAACGCGGCAGAGCGCGGAAGCGGGCCACCCAGGAAGGCGTAGATCGTAAAGAACACGGAGAGGGCGAGGAAAACCATCACCGCCCAGGCCACTGCAAAACCAGAGCGGTTCGCGGTTGGGGTGCCATTGCCCACTGGTATCGGAGTTGGGGAAGGAGCGGCGCTGGGGAGCGCAATCGGTTGGACCCTCTCGGCACCCGCGCGCCCTGGCGCCAGGTCGGCCAGACTGGCCAGTTCTGGAAACGCGATCCCGCCCGCGGCCAGGCCGGCGTCGATGAGTCCCGGCAGCTGATCGGGTATTTCCGCCGACCCAATGAGGGCCTTTCGCCCGACGACTAGGAAGGGCACACCCACGTCTTCTTTGGCCAAACCCAACTCATCCGCCGCCTGATAAAGGCGGTCTACCGACGCCTGGTCGTCGAGCTGAACCAGTAGGACCTGCAGTTGCTCGCCGTAATTCGATTGCAGCGGAGGCAGGACGTTGATCATTACTTCTTGGCAGTGGCCGCACCCGGCCATCCAAAACATGACGGCATGGACGGCGGCAGGGGCGGTGGCGGGTGAGGGGAGTGTCGCGGAGGGCTCGAGGTCACACGTGTGACACGCCTTGTAAGTGGGGGTGGGCCCGCTGAAAGCGCTTGAGGCGAGAAGCGCGGCGAGCGCCAGCAGCAAGGTTCCGCGCGCAGTTAGTTGCGCCTGTCGATTCTGGCGCATGGTTGCGGCGGAGGGGGGATGTCTTGTGGTCGGTGATCCCATGTGCATTTCAATCCTGGAAGCGGAAGGCCGCCTGCGATCATCGGGTGGCTAACCGCGGGGCTGAGATTGTGGCGTGCGTACGACTGCTGCCGAGAGGCGCCCGCAATCATAGCATGAGGCGGACCGCATGAGCGTGAGGGAGACGCGTGCGGAAGTGTTGCGTCCTGATCCCATGCTGGGGGCACTCGCCAGCCTCCCTGCGGCGCGAGGTGCGCGAGGCATCCCCCGCGGCCGCACTGGATCATGAGCGCAGCAGAATGAATAGATGGGAGTCATGGGGCGGCCCATTCAGGCAGCGCCCGCCTGGCAACGCGGGCAGGTGCAGCCTCCGCGCGAGGGCATCCGACGAAGCCGTGGAGCGCGGCGTGCGGTTGCGCCGGCGGGGCCGATCGCGAGCGGTCGCAGGCTGTCGAGCGCCTCAAGCAGATGGGGTTGGGCAATGCGGTAGTAGACACGCAGCCCGTCCTTGCGTGTGCGCACAAGGTTGGCGGCACGCAGGGTCATGAGGTGCTGGGAGACCGTGGCCTGGCGTTCACCAAGCACCGCCTGGATGTGACAGACGCAAACCTCACCCGACCGGAGGAGCTGCAAGATGTAGAGACGGGCAGGGTGCGCCAGGGTGCGCAGGAGCTCTGCCTGCGCTTCGAGGGTTGGAGTGCCGTGGTCCATGAGAACCTCGAAATACATTCGCTGAGATGAATGTAGTCTACGCTTCTCACTCCGCGATGGCAGTGACCCTCGTCACTTGGCGGGCCGTGAACATGTGCATAAGCTGCTCGCGGGGACTTGATGAATTCGGTCGTGTTAACTCGGAATTGGGGTGACGGGTGACGCGAGCAAAGGGTGACTTTGCGCACTAACCCGGCTAGGGATGTCGATTTATCGTTGCTTGAAGGGTTTTACAGGCCCCACCTGTGGAGAAACAGATGGCACCATCGGCGCCAGCGGAAGGGCAACGACCACTGGTTGTGTTAGCTGTCACCCAGGGCCTGTGGGGTGAACGGATAGCCGAGAACATCCAGCGCCATGCCCCGCCTCATTGGACGGTCCACACTTGGTCCGCTCCGCGCGCAATACCACCTGTTGTTGAGGACCCCCAAGAATACATAATCAGTCCAATTCCGGCTGCCGATCTCCTTGTTGCGTTGGGCGAGACCGCTGGCCTGGCGCAGCTGATCCCGGACATCGCGCGGATGTGCGGGGCCGCGTCGGTGCTTGCCCCAATAGACCGCAACGAGGCGCTGCCCAAAGGCCTGTCCGAACAATTGCGCGGCTGGTTGCAGACAATGGGCGTGCGATCGGTCTTCCCGCGCCCGTTGTGCACCCTGGGCGAGGAGACGATCAACCGCTGGCCGATCGTCGAACGCTACGACGACCCGCTGGTTCGGGAATTCGCTCGTTGGTTCGGCCAGCCGAAGTTGGCGCTGACCGTGGAAGACAAGCTCGTGGCGCGCGTCGACGTCACGCGGGATTCGGCATGCGGCTGTGCGCACTTCGTCGCTGAGGGTCTGGCGGGCGCGCGCGTGGATGAAGCCGTGGACCGCTCCGGTATGCTGCACCACCACTATCCGTGCTTGGCCAGCATGAACATCGACGCGGACTATCGCGACACATTGATGCATGTCTCGGGCAATTGCCTGAAGGATGAAGTGAGTCAGGCGGTTGCTGCGTACGTACCCACGCAATATTTGCGCCCCGCCGGTCGCGTTGATGAGCCCTGAGCGCGGGGCCGACCCGTCCACGACTCAATTCGGCATGGTTTGGAGGAGAGACTATGGCTAAGCTGCGATCCGCTGAAGAGCGCTCCCGCGACCCAGCCGCCCGGGAAATGCTGGCACGCGCGGAAGAATTGGGCATTCAGACGGCCTTCGATCGCGCGGATCTGATGGCGGCATGCCCGATCGGCCTAGGGTCGTCGGCTGGAGCATGCTGCAAAAACTGCTTCATGGGGCCGTGCCGCCTTACCAAGCAAGGACAGGTTGGCGTGTGCGGCGCGACGATCGAAACGATCGCGGCGCGCAACTTGGCGCGCTCGATCGCAGCCGGGTCGGCGGCGCACTCCGATCACGGACGCGACCTGGCGTTTACGTTGCTGGCCACGGCCGACGGCAAGGCCCAGGGCTACGAGATCCGCGATGTGGAGAAGCTGCATGCGGTGGCGCGCAAGTTCGGGGTGAAAACCGACGGCCGCAGCAAGGAAGATATCGCGCGCGAAGTGGCCACCCTGGGTCTGAGCATGTTCGGGCAGCAAGAGGGCGAGCTGATCTACGTCAAGCACGCCCCGCGCAAGCAGCAAGAGCGCTGGCGCCGGTATGGCATTGTGCCGCGCGGCATCGACCGCGAAGTGGTCGAAGTGATGCACCGTACGCACATGGGCGACGACCAGCAGGCCGAGCACATTCTCAAGGGTGCGTTGCGGTGCGCCATGGGCGACGGCTGGGGAGGGTCGATGCTGGCCACCGACTTCTCCGATATTCTCTTCGGCACCCCACGCCCGCGGGCGGGGCGGGTCAATCTGGGCGTGCTCAAGAACGACGAAGTCAACATCGTGATCCACGGGCACGAGCCCACGCTCTCGCAGATGCTGGTGCGCGCAGTGAATGAACCGGACCTGATCGACTACGCGCGCAGCAAGGGCGCGCGGGGAATCAATCTGGCCGGAATTTGCTGCACCTCCAACGAGACGTTGGTGCGCCAGGGTGTGCCCTCGGCCGGCAACTTCCTGCATCAGGAGCTGGCCCTGATCACGGGCGCGGTGGATGCGATGATCGTCGACGTGCAGTGCATCATGCAGGCGTTGCCCTCTATTGCGGGCCGCTTCCACACCAAGTTCATCACGACGTCGCCCAAGGTGGTCATCGAGGGCGGGCTGCACATGGAATTCGATGAACATCACGCCCTGGACCAGGCGCGCGTATTGGTGCGCACCGCAATCGACAACTATCCGAATCGCGGCCCGGTGCACATCCCGAATATCGCCGAGGATGTGATCCCGGGCTTTTCGCACGAGTACATTAGCTACATGCTGGGCGGTTCGTACCGCGCCTCGTTCCGCCCACTGAACGATGCCATTATGTCGGGGCGCATTCGGGGCGTGGTGGCGGATGTGGGCTGCAACAACCCCCGCACAACCCAGGACAAGTCGCACGAGTGGTTGGTGCGCGAACTCCTGCGCAACGATGTTCTGGTAGTCCAGACGGGATGTGGCGCGCTGGCGTCTGGCAAGTACGGCTACCTTCTGCCGGAGGCTGCGCTGGAGGCGGCCGGGCCGGGTTTGCGCGAGGTCTGCGAGGCCACGGGCATGCCACCCGTCCTTCACATGGGCTCGTGCGTTGACAACTCGCGCATCCTCACCGTGCTGACCCAGGTTGTCGCCGAAGGCGGGTTGGGCGAGGACATCTCCGACGTGCCGGCGGTAGGCATGGCGCCCGAGTGGATGAGCGAGAAAGCGCTCGCCATCGGCGCCTACTGCGCCGCCTCGGGTGCCTACGTCCTATTCGGGATCGACTCACCGGTGGGTGCCAGCGCGGAGGTGACGCGCATCCTGAGCGAGACCTGGGGTCAGGCGCTGGGCGGCAAACTTGAGTTCGTGACTACCGATGAAGAGATGCTCAAGCGTGGCCTGGCGCACATCGATGCCAAACGAGCGGCGCTGAACCTGCCGGCGTATGAGGCCGGTCGATTTGGACGCAGCGGCGACCTGACCTACTACGCGCGCGTGAAAGAAAGCGCCGCCGCGGGCTGACCCACCAACCATCCTAGAGACCCCGCCGGGGAGGAAGTCCAATGTCCCGATACATCGCAACCCGAGCCATTCGTGGCGCGCACACCGTGGTAAGTGAGTTCGACGAGCGGCTGAGCCGGGCCTTGACGGAGAAAGGGCCCGAGACGGCAGTCGGCTTTCCAAACACGGCCTACCACATTCCGCTCATCCTGGGCATGACGGGCCGCGCGGTCGAGAAGCTGGGCGATCTGAGCCCGATCCTCGAACGCGCGAGAGCACTGCTCCATCCCATACCGGCCGACCGCCATTGGCTGCCGTATCTGGGCGAGACGCTGGATGCCGGCATGGCTACACTCATGGCCGAGGAGGGAATCGAGTGCATTCGATTCCTCTATGGGGAGGAGCCTCAGCGTCTGGAGGGGCTGCACCTGGCAGGCGCGACCTCCTTCACCAGCCCGGAGATGGACAAGGCTGGCGGCAACGGTCACCTCAACGGGCCGATTGACGACATCCAACTGCGCACGTGGGGCATCCAATTGGTCGATGGGCGCATGCCGGGCTTCGCCGCCATTGTGGGCTGCGCGAAGTCGAATGAGGTGGCGGTGAAGATCGTGCGCGAGCTGCAGCGGCGCAATATCCTCACCTTCCTTAGCGGCAACGTCAACGGGCGGAGCATCATCCATCAACTGCTGGAAGAAGGCGTGGAGCTCGGCTACGATACGTATACCGTCCCCTTCGGGCTCGACACGTACAGTGCCATCTATGCGTTGGGCTTCGCAACCCGCTCGGCACTGACCTTCGGCGGGCTGAAGGGCGGGCAGGCGCGCGAGGTGCTGCTCTACAACAAGGAGCGCGTGTTTGCATTCGTCTTGGCGCTGGGCGAAGTGGACGATGTCAAGTACGCCACCGCCGCGGGCGCGATCAACTTCGGCTTCCCGGTTGTGGCCGACACGATGATCCCGGAAATCCTGCCGACGGGCGTCACGACTTACGAGCACGTGGTCTCCATGCCGTTCGACCAGATCGAGGGCAAAGACGACCTCGAGCGTGCGGAGCGCCTGGTGCAGAAGTGCATCGAGGTGCGCGGCGTGAAAGTAACCATGCATGAGGTGCCGATTCCTGTGCCCTACGGCTCTGCGTTCGAGGGCGAGGTGGTGCGCAAGAACGATATGCGCATCGAATTTGGCGGCAAACACTCGCGTGCTTTCGAGTACCTAGAGATGGCCGACTTGGATGCCGTGCAGGACGGACGGGTAACGTTGGTGGGCTCGGGCTTCGAGGGCGTGGCGGAGGGCGGGGCGATCGATCTGGGCATCGTGGTGTCGGTCGCGGGCCGCAAGCTGCAGAGGGACTTCGAACCGGTGCTCGAGCGACAGATCCATCATTTCGTCAATGGCGCGAGCGGCATTCAGCACATCGGCCAGCGCGACATCGCCTGGATCCGGATCAGCAAGGCCGCTGCCGAGAAGGGCTTCAGCATCGAACATCTGGGCAAGATCCTGCACGCCCGCTTCCACGCTGATTTCGGCGCTATCGTCGACAAGGTGGAGGTGACGTTGTACACGGAGGCGGCGCAGGTGGAAGCGTGGCTGACCAAGGCGCGGGCGGCGTATCAGGAGCGCAACGAGCGCACGGGCAGCATGACCGACGACAGCGTGGAAGAATTCTTCTCATGCACGCTGTGCCAGTCGTTCGCGCCCAACCACGTGTGCGTGGTCTCGCCCGAGCGGCTCGGCCTGTGCGGCGCGTACAACTGGCTCGATTGCAAAGCCTCCAACCAGATCAATCCGACCGGACCCAACCAGCCGATTCGCAAAGGGGCGCAGCTCGACACGGCCAAAGGTTACTGGCAGGGCGTGAATGAATTCGTTCAGGCGGCCAGCCACGGACAGATTACCGACGTGGCGGTCTACTCGATCATGGAGAACCCGATGACTGCCTGCGGCTGCTTCGAGTGCATCGCCATGGTGATCCCTGAGGCGAACGGGGTCATGGTGCTTAGCCGCGAAGACACCTCGATGAGCCCAGCCGGCATGACCTTTTCAACCTTGGCCGGCGTGGCCGGCGGCGGGTTGCAGACGCCGGGCATCATGGGCCACGGCAAATTCTACATACTCAGTCCGAAGTTTCTCTCGGCGGATGGCGGTTTCAAACGCGTGGTGTGGATGTCGTCGGTGTTGAAGGAGCAGATGGCCGATCAGCTGCACAAGGTTGCGGAGCGCGAGGGCGATCCGGGGCTGATCGAGAAGATCTGCGACGAACGCAGCGCAACCGATGTCGAAGGCCTGCTCAAGTTCGTGCAGGAGAAGGAGCATCCTGCCTTGAGCATGCCGCCACTGCTCTAATCTCGCGAGACGCGCGCTGCGCCCGGCCGGCCGCGGCGCGCCGCGATCCAAGGAGAGGACTCATGCCAGTCACGGTCGAGCTTCCCAAGGAAAAATGGGCGGGCAAGGTTCGCGAGGCAACCCTCGGGGCTACGGCCGCCGAGGGTGGCACGCGGGCTCGCGCGCTGACGATTGGTGGGGAGGGCACGTTGCCCGGTTTACGGTTTGACGGCGACCTTCCGCACAAGCCGATCATTGCGATTGAGATCCGTGAGCGCAAGCCGGAGGATTGGTCGCCGCTGCTGCTCAAAGTCTGGGGGGCGGCAATGGAGTCGCCGGCGGAGTGGGCCAAGGCGGCCGAAGAAGCAGGCGCGGACCTGCTCTTCCTCGCGCTGAGCATGGCCACCGCGGATGGCAAACCGAATACGGCGGATAGCGCGCGCGCGGTGGTGCGCCAGGTGCTCACGGCCAGCAGCTTACCGCTGGCTGTGGTCGGGCCGGGCCAGGCGGAAAAGGACAACGAGCTGCTGGTTGCGGTCGCCGAGGAAGCGAAGGGCGAGCGCCTGTTGCTGGGCATGTGCGAGGACAAGAACTACCGCACAATCGTGGCCACAGCCATGGCCAACGGCCATCTGGTGCAATCGAAAACGCCGATGGACGTCAACCTCGCAAAGCAGCTGGTGATCCTCATTCATGACATGGGAATGCCGCTTGAGCGCATCGTGATGGACCCGACCACTGGCGCGCTGGGATACGGTATCGAGTACGGATACTCGGTGATGGAGCGTCTGCGCCTGGCTGCGCTGCAAGGCGACGGGATGACGCAGCAGCCCATGATCGTCACACCGGGCGAGGAAGCATGGAAGGCCAAGGAGGCCAAGGTGGGCGAGGGCGTGCCCGCCGCCTGGGGCGAATGGTCCGCGCGGGCCGTCAACTGGGAAACGACGACCGCCGCCGCCCTGATCCATGCCGGCGCGGACGTGGTCGTCCTGCGCCATCCGGACTCGGTCAAGCGCATCCGAGCGTTGATCGAGGGGCTGTTGTAGGCGCGCCTCGCCTGCGGCGCCCCGTCGTTTGTGGAGGTTCACATGGCTCTTACCGGACTCGAGATTTACAAACTTCTGCCGAAAACCAACTGCAAGGAATGCGGCTTCCCCACCTGCCTGGCCTTTGCCATGAAGTTGTCGGCGAAGCAGGCTGAACTGAAGCAGTGCCCGTACGTCTCGGAAGATAGTAAGGCGAGGCTCGAGGCAGCCTCCGCTGCGCCCATCCGCCTGGTGACCCTCGCCGGCGAGGGCGGAAAGCTCGAGGTGGGAAACGAGACTGTCCTCTTCCGGCACGAGAAGACCTTCTACCATCGCCCGGGTCTTTTCATCCGGGTGAAGGATTCGGAGGGCGTGGCGTCCATTCAGGAGAAGGTGAAAGCGGCGGACGCCTTCAAGGTGGATTACGTTGGCATCCCGCTCACGGTGGATGGCTTCGCTGTGGAATCGGGCTCGGGCGACCCAGCCACATTCGAAGCGGCGGTCAAGGCCGTGCGCGAAGTGAGCACGCGGCCGCTGGTCCTGATGTCGAGCAGCCCAGAGGCCATGGCGGCCGGCGCGAAAGCGTGCGCGGGCACCTCGCCTTTGCTGCATGCCGCCGATGAGAAGAACTGGGAAGCGATGGCCGCGTTGGCCAAGGCCAACAAGCTACCTCTGGCCGTGCGAGCGCCGACCCTCGAGAAGCTGGCGGAGCTGGCCGACAAGATCCGCCAGGCTGGCGTCGAGGACCTGGTTCTCGACCCGGAAGTGGTCGGGTACAGCGATACGCTGCTGGCGCTCACGCAGTTGCGGCGCCTCGCATTGAAGAAGAACTTCCGACCCTTGGGTTATCCGGTCATCGCCTTTGCGCGCACTGGCACCAACGGCAAGGTAGACCATGTGGTCCTGGCAGCGGAGATGATCGCCAAGTACGCCAGCCTGATCGTGCTCGATCGTTTCGTTCCGGCGGAGGTCTACCCGCTGCTGGTCTTGCGCCAGAACGTCTACACCGATCCGCAAAAACCCATCCAGGTCCAGCCGGGTCTGTACGAGATCAACGCGCCGAAAGACGACTCGCCGGTGCTGGTGACCACCAATTTCTCGATCACCTACTTCGCGGTCTCGAACGAAGTGGAAGGATCGGGATGGCCG
>Ga0315274_10003147_pt1 | contig 24568 bp, 30 predicted proteins | sample YL17G02_20_MG_FD_203700 | JGI IMG/M metagenome (GOLD analysis project Ga0315274, IMG submission 203700) | Sediment microbial communities from Yellowstone Lake, YNP, Wyoming, USA - YL17G02_20 | ecosystem: Environmental > Aquatic > Freshwater > Lake > Sediment | place: USA: Wyoming | collected...
CGTTCCTTCGCTCAATTTGTTATAATAAAGAAAAGATAATATTATACAGCCAGAGCCTGTTCCAATATCAAAGACTTTCATTTTTTTACCATTTGCTATTTTTAAAGATTCTTCAACAATGGTCTCGGTTTCAGAGCGGGGAATTAAAACTCCCTCTTTGACAATGAACTCTAAATTCATGAATTCTCTTTTGCCAAAGATATAAAAAAATGGATAACCTTTCTTCCTTTTTTCTATGCAGACAAAAAATTTTCTTACTAAGTAATCGTCAACAAGGCTATTTTCCATTAAATAAAGCTTTCCCCTTTTAACGCCTAATACACTGGAAAGTAAAAGTTCGCTTTCTAAAACAGGCGCATCAGAGACACTTTTCAAATCATTAAAAGCATGTTTCAACAGAGATTTTACATCCATGATAACTATTCTTCTAATTCTTCGAATTTTTCTTTTTGTTCTTCTTCAATCAAAGCATTTATTAACTCATCAAGATTTCCTTCCATTATGCTTTGAATGTTATAAATTGATAGGTTTATCCTGTGGTCCGTTACTCTCCCCTGGGGAAAGTTGTATGTGCGAATTCTTTCGTTCCTATAACCTCTTCCAATTTGAGCTCTTCTTGCACTTGCAATTTCCTTTTCTTTGTCTTGTTCGAATATATCATAAAGCCTTGCCCGTAAAATTCTCATAGCTTTAAGTTTGTTCTGAAGTTGAGATCGCTCATCCTGACAAGTCACCATAATTCCCGTTGGTTTATGCACAATACGAATTGCAGTAGAAACTTTTTGTACATTTTGGCCCCCGTGTCCAGAAGCATGAAAAACATCTATTCTTAAATCCTCAGGGTTTATTTCAAATTCTACTTCTTCCGCTTCTGGTAGCACTGCAACGGTAGCAGTAGAAGTATGAATTCTTCCTGATGCCTCGGTCTCAGGAACTCTTTGAACTCTATGAGCACCACTTTCATATTTAAGGTACTTATACACATCTTTACCAATAATTGAAAAAATGATTTCTTTGAAGCCGCCTAAATCGGTCGAATGCGAATCGAGCAATTCTGTTTTCCAGCCCTTGTTTTCAGCATACGCCATATACATCCTAAAAAGGTCTTTTACAAAAAGCGCTGCTTCTTCTCCGCCAACTCCTGCCCTTATTTCCATAATAATATTTTTATTTTCGAAGGGGTCTTTAGGAATAAGCAGAATTTTAATTTCACTAATAATATCGTCTTTTTTGTGCTGGAGTATTTCAATTTCTTCTTTACCAAGCAATTTTAATTCTTCATCTTCACTATTTAAAAGTTCCTGGGCTCCAAGGATTTCCTGCTCAATTTTCTTTAATTCATTATATCTTTCAACAACTGGCTTAACTTCTCTGAATTCTCTTGAATACTTTTTAAAATTTTCTGAATTAGAAATCCCTTCAGGATCAGAAAGTTTTTTTGAAAGATCGTTATATCTCTTAAGAATACCTTCAAGTTTATTAATCAAACTAACTTACTCCTTACTAACAACATAATGATGAAGTTTACAACGAGCCTCATAACGCTCTGAAGCACCTATCAAAACTACTGGATCGGTATATTTAGCAGGTTTACCATCAATAAGCCTCTGAGTCATTGTGGCTTCTTCCCCGCATACCATACATATTGCATGTAATTTTGTAACTTCATCAGCAATCGCCATAAGATTTCCCATTGGTCCAAAAGGCTCTCCCCTAAAATCCATGTCGAGGCCCGCAAGAATAACTCTAATTCCTTTTCTTGATATCTCACGAACAACCTTAATAATTTCCACATCATAAAATTGCGCCTCATCAATCCCAACGACATTAATGGTACTTGACAATTTATTTAGAATTTCAATTGAACTAGAAACAGCCTCGGCCTGAATTTTCTCACCCGTATGAGAAACTACTTCGATATTAGAGAATCTGGTATCAATAGATGGCTTAAAAACTTGAACTTGTAGTTTCGCAATTCTAGCTCTCTTCAATCTTCTTATCAACTCCTCACTTTTGCCTGAGAACATGCAGCCAGTGATTACTTCAATCTTTCCAATTTTATCGCCCATTTTCTGTAACTATACTCTTTAATAATTCTTCATTTGATTTCGTTTGAGTTAGCATTTCTATCAATCGCTGCAAGGCTTCTGAAGGTTCGAGATTTCCGATAAATTTCCTTAAAGTCCAGACTTTTTTATGCTCCTCTGGTGTATAAAGCAACTCTTCCTTTCTTGTTCCTGATTTATTTATATCCAGCGCAGGGAATATTCTTTGTTCGGCAAAACTACGGTCAAGTATCAACTCCATATTACTTGTACCCTTAAACTCCTCGTAGATTACCTGATCAAGCCTGGAGCCGGTATCTATCAGTGCAGTAGCTAAAATTGTAAGACTTCCTCCGTTCATAATACTTCTCGCCCCACCAAGAAATTTTTTGGGTCCTTTAATTGCGGCAGGGTCAAGCCCTCCTGAAAGGGTCTTGCCTGACGAAGAACTAAGAAGGTTGTATGCTCTTGTAAGACGCGTAATGCCATCAAGCAAAACCACAACATCTTTTCCAGATTCAACAAGCCTTTTTGCTCTCTCAAGTACTAGTTCTACTACACGAATGTGATTTTCTGGAGGTTGATCGAAAGTCGAGCTTACAACTTCTGCTGCAACAGAATTCTTCATATCTGTAACCTCTTCTGGCCTCTCGTCTATAAGCAATATAAGAAGTTCGATTTCTGGATAATTCTTAGAAATGCTCTTTGCAATTTCTTTAATAAGTGTAGTTTTACCGGCTTTTGGCGCAGAAACTATCAAGCCTCTCTGCCCCCTACCCAGTGGAGCAATAAGATCAATTACACGCAGGGCAATGTTACATCCGGGTGTTTCAAGCACAATCCTGCGCGTTGGGTAGTATGGTGTTAAATTTTCAAAAATTTGCCTCTTTAAATAACCGTTAATTTTTACGCCATTAATCGAGGATGCATTAACAAGAGACGGATACTTCTCATTGTCTCTTTGCGGTTTATGAACAGGCCCTGCAACAACATCTCCAGTTCTTAAACCAAATCGTCTTATAATCGGAGGCGAAACATATACGTCAGAGAATGATGGAAAATAATTAGATCTCAAAAATCCATAACCATCAGGGTGAGCTTCAAACAGCCCCTTAAAATACAGTTCGTCCTCTGGTCTTTGTTTAACATCTACATTTTGTGGTTCGTCCTCAACTCTTGGTTCTGCCATCTTTTCTCTTTGATATTCCCTTAAAGCTTTTAATATCTCGTCTATTAGTTCTGGTTTCTTAAAATGAGTATAATTTTTTACTCTAAGGCCCTGAGCTATCTTATAAAGCTCCCTGGCAGTTTTCTTATCAAGCTCTTCCGCTGAAATATTTAAAATTTCATCTATTTCTATTTCATCCATATGTCCTCCGTATTCATCTTGAGCATTTTATTTTAAGTATGCATCAAACTTATTTTTTATATTTATAAATGAGTTATAAAGGTTTTTGGTTTCTTCATTAGTTTTAGCAACAAATTCACTATCTTTTATAGATTTCAGGTTAATCTGAACATTATAAAAAGCTCCCTTAAGGGCTGATTCAAGCATAATTAAGGCACAGAAGAAATCACTTTTAGTTGATTCTATTGAAAAATTATAGATTTCTTCGAGAGAGTTTGAGATTTCGCTAACTTTTTCCATTACTGTTAAAGGAACAAGGGAGGCAGATTTTAAAGTCATCTGTATTGCTTGTTTCCTTCTCTCTTTATCATTGTCTGTCGCTCTCGAAAGCCTATAAGCTTCTAGAACAGCGTCAAATGCCTTAGAATCCTCATCAGCAAGAACAAGAAATTCTTGAGAGATTCTAAAACATTTATTCATTTTTTCTTCTATTCCACCTGGCTCAGAAGCAGTTTTAAGCGCAATTCCAGAAACCATTGAAAGCAATGCTGCGCCCATAGCTCCACCAATTGCAGAAGCACTTCCTCCACCCGGAACAGCAGAATCAGAAGCCAACTTGGAGATAAATTCTGAAATGCTTAAGTCGGAAAACATCTTCACCTCACCTCTCGAATAATAATTATAATACCATTAGATTTTATCTAAAATATTTGGGTTTCATTATGAAGTTTACAAAAATCTTTTCTAAATAAAAAACCATTTGCAGATTACCCTGATAATATTTTACTAAAATTTGCAAATAAATCAAAGGACATTTTTACAATACCTCCAAACAAGTAGCTTTTTTATGGGGAAAGAAGCTAAATTCATTTAGAACTTTTCGCATGTATATATTAAACATTTTTTAAAATAAGTCAACTTTAATAAATGCATAAGTTAAAATCTTGTTTATAATATTATTGTAAAATCTTTTTAAAATTAATGTGAAGAGGTAGTTTAAAAAACAGAATGGAAAAAGATATAACTCAAACAGTAAAGGAAACAATACAAAATTACTCTCTAATCAAAAAAGGAGAGAAAGTTTTGATTGGAGTTTCCGGAGGGTCAGACTCAATGGCTTTATTAAATATACTATTCAAATTAAAGGAAGAGTTAAGTTTTGAAATTGCGGTTGCCACATTTAACCATATGATAAGAAGGGAAAGTAATTCTGAGGTTAGATTTGTTGAAAAATTTGCTAAAAACTTAGGTATAAGATTTTTTAAAGGCAAGGCAAATGTAAAACAAATATCATCAGAAACGAAAAGATCAATTGAAGATACAGCGAGAGAAGAAAGATTCAAATTTTTATTTAAAATTAAAGAACAGGAAGGGTTTGATAAAATTGCACTTGGTCACAATTTAGATGACCTTACAGAAACAATGCTTATTAACATTTTCAAAGGATGCGGAGTCTCTGGTATTGTTGGAATTAAACCTTTAAGCTTCGATGGGATAATTCATCCTATTATTTATATAGAGAGAAAAGAAATAGAGGAATATTTAACCGAAAATAATATACCCTACAAAACTGACTTTTCAAATTTTTCCTTGTGCTACCTGAGAAATAAAATGAGGTATCAGGTTATTCCACTTATTGAGTCAATTTTCCCTGAAGTCAAAAAACAGCTGCTTCATCTCTCTTTAATTACAGTGGAAGAAGATAACTTCATCGATCCTATCGCAAAAGAAGAACTTGGAATGGTAAAAAATAATGATCATTACTCTCTTGTCCTTTTAAAAAGATTGCCAGTTGCTTTAAAAAGAAGAGTCATAAAAGATATTTTAGGAGAGGAAGCAAATTTCGATAGGGTCGAAAGATTTATAAATTTTCTCGAATCAAGCAAAAGAAGAATTAATATTGCTCAAGATATTTTTATTGAGAAAGATTTATCTAGCTTCTGGTTTGAAAGAAAGTCGCCATTCTCAATAAAACATGAAAGTACGATAAATATACCTGGCGATACTTTAATTGAAGAAGCAGGAGTAAAAATAAAAACATATATTGCATCAAAATTGCCTCAATTGAATAATTTCAGGGTCGCATTTGATTTAGACAAACTTAAATTGCCCTTAAAAATAAGATTCAGGAAAGAAGGAGATACAATTCAATTAGAAAATGGGATTAAAAAACTACAGGACCTTTTCGTAGATATGAAGATTAGAAAAGACCGAAGATATAAGACCCCGATTTTAGTGGATGGTAATGACAAAATACTATGGGTTGTAGGTGTTAGAAGAAGTTCTATCTCAAAAATCGAGAAAGACACCAAAAATAAAGTAATTTTAGAAGCTAATTTTAACAAAAACTGAAAATCTGATATAATTGTAAAATGGATGAGGATGTAAAAGAAATACTTATAACCGAAGACAAAATTAAAGCAAGAATTAAAGAACTCGGGATTCTAATAAGCGAGGATTATAAAGAAAAGTTTCCTTTGCTTATATGTATTCTCAGAGGTGCCTTTTTATTTCTTGCAGACTTGATAAAAGAGACCAAAATCCCTTTATCAATAGATTTTATGGCAATTTCAACCTATGCCGGGAAAACAGAATCAAGTGGAGAGGTTAAAATTTTAAAGGACCTCGACACATCAATTGAAGGACGACATGTACTTATAATTGAGGACATAGTTGATACTGGTCTTACAATGGACTCCGTAACAAGATTACTTAAAACGAGAAAGCCTAAAAGCTTAAAAATTTGTACTCTACTTGATAAAGTCGAGCGAAGAAGAATAAAAGTAAATATAGATTATTTTGGGTTCAAAATTCCAAATAAATTTGTTGTGGGATATGGACTGGACTACGAAGAAAAATATAGGAATCTTCCCTATATCGGGGTATTAAAGGAAGAAATTTATAAAGAAGGGAGTATTAATATATAATGGCACAAAATAATAAAAACAACAAAAAATTGATAATAAGAGAAATCATAACTTGGGGGATAATGCTAGTGCTTCTTTTTGCAATTTCCAGGATTTTTACATCCTCTAAAACACCGCAAGCTCAAACTGTTCCGTATTCTGAATTTATTTCAGATATTAAAAATGAAGAAATGCAATCTGTTATAATAAAAATGCAAGATACTTCTCCTTCTGGGGTTATTGGAGTATTAAAAAATGGCCAAAGTATCCAAGCAAATACTCCTCCCGATGTAAACTTGCTGATAACACTGTTAACTGATAAAAACATTACTTTCAGTGTTCAACGTTCTAATTCAACATTCTGGTCAATTTTCTGGAGCATAGTTCCCTGGGTGTTAATTATAGGTTTTTGGTGGTTCATTATGCAAAGAATGATGCAGGGTGCAGGTGGTGGAGCTAATCAAGCTTTTAAATTTGGAAAAAGCCAAGCAAAATTATTTGTAGATACTAAGCCAAAAATAACATTTAAAGATGTTGCAGGAGCCGAAGAAGTTAAAGAAGAAGTTAAAGAAATAATAGAATTTCTGAAAAACCCAAAGAAATTTTCAAAATATGGTGCGAAAATGCCAAAGGGAGTACTGCTTGTAGGACCTCCTGGTTGTGGCAAAACATTAATTGCCAGAGCTATTTCAGGTCAAGCTGATGTTCCATTCTTCTCTGTTTCTGGCTCCGAATTTGTTGAGATGTTTGTAGGAGTCGGAGCTTCAAGGGTAAGAGATTTATTTACTCAAGCAAGAACATATGCCCCATGTATAGTATTTATTGATGAAATAGATGCCGTTGGAAGACACAGAGGCGCGGGTATTGGCGGTGGGAATGACGAAAGGGAACAAACACTAAATCAACTTCTATCTGAAATGGATGGCTTTGATCCACATACCGGAATAATTATTGTGGCAGCAACTAATAGACCTGATATTTTAGATCCAGCCCTTTTAAGACCTGGAAGATTTGATAGGAGAATCGTCGTTGGACTTCCTGATACAAAAGAAAGAGAAGAAATTCTTAAATTACATGCAAAAGGTAAACCATTTGCAACCGAAGTTGATTTAAACGCTATTGCACAACAAACTGCTGGTTTTACTGGAGCTGATTTAGAAAACCTCTTAAACGAAGCAACTCTTTTGACAGTAAGGAAAGGCACTGATCAAATAACTCAAAAAGAAGTCGAAGAAGCAATTGACAAAGTAATTGCAGGACCTGAAAGAAAATCTCTTGTCCTATCTCCAGAAGAAAAGCATATCGTAGCAGTCCATGAAACAGGTCACGCAGTAGTGGCTAAAGCATTGCCAACTGGAGATATCGTTCACAGAATTTCAGTAGTCTCAAGAGGTATGGCGCTTGGTTATAATCTTCAGCTTCCAGAAAAAGATAAATACTTGCAAAAAAAATCAGAACTTATGAATCGTATTTCGAGCTTGTTAGGAGGACGGGTAGCAGAAGAAGTTCTAATAAGAGAGATTTCAACTGGAGCTGCAAATGACCTTGAAAAAGCTACAGATATTGCAAGAAAAATGGTCAGGGCTTATGGAATGAGCGATAAACTTGGCCCTCTTACTTTCGGTAAGGAAAATGAACTCATTTTCCTTGGAAAAGAGCTTGGAGAAGAGCGAAATTATAGCGAAAAAACAGCAGATCTTATTGATGCTGAAGTTAAAAAGATTGTAGAAAGTTGTTATGAAAAAGCAAAAAGGGTAATAAAGAACCAGATTAAAGTAACGCAGCTGATTGCTGAAACGCTTAAGGATAAAGAAACCTTACAGGGAGAGGAACTTAAAAAGTTTTTAGATATGATAAAAGTAGAAAGTGAAGAGGAAAATCCAAAAATTATACCAACTAATGCTTGATGCTTTTGGAAAACAAAATTGGTGGCCTGCGGATTCTTCTTTTGAAGTAATAATAGGCGCGATACTAACACAACAAACGTCCTGGAAAAATGTAGAAAAGGCTATATCTAGCCTTAAAAAGGAAGGGGGGTTAAATCCAGAATTTCTTAACTACATCGAGTTGGGCAGACTTGAGCAACTCATAAAGCCTTCTGGTTTTTATAAGATAAAAGCACAAAGATTAAAAAATTTTTTGGATTATTTCCTCAAAGAATATAATGGTAAAACTGAAAAAATGACTGAAGATAACACAATCAAGATTCGCAAAGAGCTTCTTAATATAAATGGAATAGGAAAAGAGACGGCCGATTCAATCTTACTTTATGCATTAAACAAAGAAATTTTTGTAATAGATGCATACACAAAGAGAATTTTTTTCAGGCTTGGTATTGTAGACACAAATGATTATGAAAAATTAAGAGAATTATTTGAAAATAGTTTAAAAGAAAAAGATCATTTGAATACGATTAATAAATTTAAAGAGATGCATGCTTTAATTGTAGAATTAGGAAAAAATTACTGCAAAAAAGATCCAATATGCAATAATTGCCCTTTATTTTCTTCATGCAAAAGAAAAGGAGTTAAAAATGAGTACAGTTGGAATTAAAAAGTGCAAAAGTTATTCAGAGGGAGATATAAAAGAGTCTTTCAACGAATTAATTGCGGGTTTTGATAAAGAAAAAATATACGGAAAGAAAATTATCATTTTTTTCGACTTTCCTCAGCCAGACATAGAAATTCTAAAAATAGTAATCGAGTTCCTAAAAGAAAATGGAGCAACAAAAATCAGTGCAGGAACATCAATATTTATTAAAGACTTGCCTGAATCAATTCAAACACTCTTTAAAAATGAAAAAATAGAATTTATAGACTTCAGGAAAGACAATTATGAAAAGACAGATGTATCGCTTAGAAAAACTCCAAATCTTGAACATTTCAGAGGATTTGCCATTCTGTCACCAGTTCAGTATGCAACAGAAAAAACAATAACAAAAATGGAAACACCCAGCATAAGAACCTTAAAGAGCGTTTTCCTTCCCGCTTCTTTCTCGGAAAATGACTATGTTGTTGCAATAACAAAAATGAAAGATTCACCTTTAGCAAAATTAGGTGGGTTTGTAAATTCAATGACATCTCTTATAACTACAAAAACGAGGGCCGAAATTTTTGTAAATGCAATGCAAAACAAACAACACGAGTCTTTACTTGAAATCTTTTCGCTAATGAAAAACAAGGTTCTATTTGGTGTTGTTGATGGCGTTAAAGCTTCTATTTCCAATAATAAAGAAATCAATCAAATGAAAGTTCTACTTTTCTCCGATGACCTTTTATCCCTTGATTCAGTAACTTCAGTCTTAATTGGCTTCAGATCAAACGAAATCGAAACAAACAGGTTAGGGGATATATTCGGATTTGGAAGTGGAACTTTTAACCATATAACGCTTTATGGAGACGACTTTGTTGAAATAAGAAAAGAAGTTACAAAAATGTTGAGATACTCAAAAGTTTTTGGCAAAAGAAACCAACCAATTCCAAAAATTACTAAAGAAGACAAACTCAAGATTAATAAATCAATGGATTTTTGTCCAACAGGAGCTATTATTGAAAAAGAAGGTTCTTATTTAATCGATAAAAATAAATGTATAAAGTGTTATTTTTGTGTAGAAATTGCAGGAGAAGTATTTAAATTATAAACTTTATCATAAGCGCTTCTTTATGATTTATTGGACATAGGCAAACAAAAAGTGTCTATTTTCTCTCATGTTTATTATTAATTGTGATTCAAATTTAAACTCACGCAATAAAACTTACGGCAGACTGATCTCCAAAATAATTGGTTCTAACATAGGGACAATCTCTATAAAAATTGAAAGTCCGATTGCAACAAATAAAGCTGTTGCTGTAAAAGCAAAAATTAAAAACTTCTTATCCTCGGGGTGGAGTATTTTTTCTTTGAGTCCTTTCGGCGGCTCAATTTCCCCGTAAACCATATTAAAGTACTCCTTAATTTTTTCTTCCACTTTCCATCAACTCCTTCAATTTCCTTTTTACATTAAAAAGTCTTGATTTCACTGTCCCTTCTGGAATATCAAGGATAAAAGCTATCAGAGCCTCACTCATATTATCAAAAAACCGCAAGTAAATTATTTCATAATCTTCTCTATCAAGAGATTCCAATACATCATGCAAGTCTAAATAATCTTCAGTGGTCAAAGAATACACTGAAGAAAGAACTCTCTCGGGAAAATCTCTTTTTTTAGAACTGAACTTTTTTGTTTCATTAACTGCAATCCTGTAAATATAGGTAAGAACTGAGGAATCTCCCCTGAAATTTTTAAAATATTTTCTAACCTTAAGGAATGTTTCCTGGGTAATATCGCAGGCATCGTTTGAATTCCTTACCATTGAGAGAACAAATCGATAAACTGCCTTATAGTAAGTATCTACAATCCTCTCGAAATCCCATTTCATTTAACCAATCTCAAAAGTGCAATTGAAAAAGTGGAAAGGACAAAACCTGCAGTGCAAGAAACTACCAGCGTAAGGACCCATAAGAGGAAACCTTTAACATAAGAAGTTTTAGTGAATTGAGAAGTGATAAAACCATTCAGAAAGCTTGCAATAATAAGCCACAGGAATCCAAAGAAAAATATCCTTTTACCAAAAATTAGAGCAAAAATCCGTGGAAGAAAAAACGGTAAAAAAGCAACAATAAAAAGAAGGAGGGAGAGCACAAGGCTCTTGAGATAACCTGCCTCTCCCTTAATTTCTTTTTCTTTAACAAGCTTTTCAACTACAAAGGGGGCAATCAAAACCGCTGCAAACCATACTACAAGTCTTATCGTGAGAAGCCCCTGCAATGGCGTGAGATTTGGAAGTTTCATCAACTTAAACCAGCCTTTATTTTATTTAAAAGTTCTATAACCTTGTTTATATTTTCCTTCTGTTTCTTAAGTACTTCTACAGCTCCTTGTACTTTTTTGGTCGCACCATCAAGGAGTTGAATAGCCGTATCTTCTTTGCCGCCATTCTTGAGCTTCTCTGACTCTAAAATCACCTTATCTGAATTCTTAGACATTTTCAATGGAGAAAAAGGCATAGCATTTCTCATTTCTTTAAACTTCTCTTTCGCTCTCCTTACAAGAGGTTCAAGTTCTTCCTTAGATGCACCATTTTCCTTCATCTCCTTAATAAGACTTCTTAGATCCCTGAATTCCTTAAATTTGTCCCTGGCAAAATCAAACCTCGCCTTCCTTATGTCTATACGTCTTTCAACGCTTTTCCTTATCGACGTCAATTCCTTCAAATACTCTTCCACTACACTTAAATCCGCACTACTTTCCTTTTTCTCTTTAACGAGCGCATACATCTCTTTTGATAATGAACGTATCTGTTCGCTTAATCCCTTAACTTTTTCTAATTCAGAATTCAAGCCTAAAACGGTATTTTTGTAATTTGAAAGTGCTTCATCATAGCTTGAAGACGCAGCAATTGTCCTGGGGAAGAATACAATCACCATTGCTAAAATAGCAACAAGTAAAACAATAAATACTTTTTTCATACTCTTTATTCACCTCCTATATATTAGATACTGGGAATCCAAAAAAGGTTCAAAATATTTATTTAAAAAATATAAGAAATGCAAACCCGGCAAGTAATAAATCCAAAAAAGTAATCGGTACAACAACTTTCAGATAATCTTTCCACGACACTTCAACTCCTGCTCTTGAAAGAGTAGCAATACCCACCACATTTGCAGACGCTCCAATAGGAGTAAAATTACCGCCAACATCTGTCCCAAATGAAACTAAAAGGCCAAGAGAAACAAGAGTTATATTTGTTGTAATTGAAGTAAAATTTTTTAATAAAGGCACCATTGCTGCTGCAAATGGTACGTTATCTACAAATCCAGATAAAATAGCGGAAAACCAGAGGAAAACACTTTTCGAAAAGCCAATGTTGCCAGAAGTAACTTTCACTAAGAAATTACTTAAATCGTTAAAAATATTCATTTTCACGAGTCCGCCAATGATTACAAATAGAGTAGAAAAAAATATAAGTACTTCCCAATCTATACTTTCCCACACATGCTCCATTTTTCTACCACTCAAAATAAGTGCAAGAGAGGCGCCTATAAGGCCAACAAATCCGATTGGTAAACCTATGTTTCTATGAATGAAGATCAAAACTATAGTAATTAAAAAGCTTATAAGGGTAGAGACCATCAGCGAAAAATCCTTTACTTTTTCTTGTGGATTGAGGTTATTGAGGTAACTCTCTTCCATTGGCTTTGCCGAAAGAAAGGTTTTCTTATAATACAAAACAAAATATAAAGTATTTAAAAGGAGAATAAAAACTGAGATAGGAGCAAGGTGTTTTATAAATTGCGCAAGAGAAATATTTAAACCTGTTCCAAGAATAACATTTGGCGGATCGCCCATTAAAGTTGCGCTACCACCAATATTTGCAGCTGTAATTTGAGAAAGAACGAACGGCAAAGGACTAACTTTAAGTTTTTTGGAAACCTCTAACGATAAAGCACTCATAAAAAGGAGAACTGTAATACTATCCATAAACATGGCGAGAAGTCCCGAAAGGATCGCAAAATAAAAAAGCATCAAAATTGGTATACCTTTTGCTATCTTAAGTGCTATTACGCTTAAAAAATCAAAAAAGCCACTTTCGTTAAGAGTTCTCACAAGAACAAACATTCCAAATATAAGCCCAAGTGCTTCCCAGTTAACGTAAGTTACCATATCTTGAGGCGTTAGTACCCCAAACAAAATAAGTATAACAACACCTACAAGAGCAATAATCGTACGAGGAATTATATTAAAAATAATAAATACATAAACTCCAATAAAAACAATTAAAGAAATTAGCCTTAGTGACATACAGTCCTCCTAAAACAAAGTTAGTCGCAGACAAGAAGAAGCGGCTTTGGTAAAAATGCAACTGCCAGTCTAACAGTTGGATCAAGTGCAAAAGAGTGTACTAAAAACCTAAATTTGTAAGTAGGCCTCGGCGAGCCTCTGCTTCCAATAATAATATCGTTACTTTTCGCAAAATTAATTAGCGAAGGAACTTCATCTTCTTCGGAGGAATAAAATTCACTCTTAACCTCAATTTGATCGAAGATTTCAATCACTCTCTTTTCAGCTATTTCCTTATTGCTTTTAAAAATTAAAGTTGTTAAATTACTCTGCCAAAATTTTGCAAGCTCTCCTGCAATGTAAGTGGCTTTTTCCGAATATTTACTTCCACTTGTAGGGTGAAGGATCCTTGGACTTTTAACAGGGGAGAGATCTTCGCCAACAAGGAACAAGGGTATATGAGAATGCTGGATTACTGAAAGAGTAGTTTTGCCTAATTTAATTTTATTTACTGAGAGTCCAGCATGAGTTTCAAGTACAAATAAGTCAACTTCATTCTTTCTTGCAAAGGCAAGAGATGTACTAACAGGATCTCCCTCATCAAGGAATAAGTTAAATTTTATACCTTTTGATTCTAATAGTAAAGATAGAGTTTTTAATGTTTCTGAGCTGATTTCTCGCATTTGTTGAGATACTATTCTGGAATAGTACCCGGAGAACGCCCCAAGGTTAATTACTCCATAAAGATAATAAAAAGCATCGGGAAATAGGTTTGTCACATATTGAACTACATCCTCCATAATGGAAGAGTTATCAACCATAATCATTATTTTTTTAAACATTTTCCTCGTTCCTCCATGGAAATAATTAAGCCTTTCCGAAATAAAGTTTATTCAAAAGCAGATTTTTGTCAATTTCAAAGAGTTATTGTTGATTCCAAGCTATACATGCAGGTCCAGAATATGGGTTTCAACACAACTAAAAATTCTCGCTGTTTTCCAATGCTAAGAATTTGAAGTTTTTTAAATTTGATCAAAAAATAAACAAAAAGATTAACAGCTCTTTACCTTATAGATATTTTAAGAATTGGCTGGAAAAATTTTTAATTTTCATTTGGAACTTTTTGCAAGTCTATACAGTCTAAATTATGAAAAAAATTAAGGAGGCTGAAATGAAAAAAAGAGTAATAATTCTTAGCGTAATTGTATGTATTGCCCTAGCTGTTATTCTACCAACATTACTTAAGGCAAACGATGCAAAGAAAAATGGCTTGTACGACTTTGCAACAGCCATAAACAGCAGTTTAAGTATTGAATTAGATGAAAACCCTTCCACAGGTTACTCCTGGCATGTTACCATCTCAAATCCTGAAATCTTAAAGGTAGCAAAGGATGATTATACGCAAACAGGTGACCTTCTTGGCTCCGGTGGCATTCACAAATGGGAAATCAAGGGTATAAAAGAAGGATCAACTACAGTGAAATTCGAACTGTTCAGAAGCTGGGAACCCTCAAATATCATTGACACGAAAAGCTATCAGGTGATTGTTACTGCTCACTAAATCAGGATAATAAGTAAAGTATTTGATATCCATTTACGACATTGCCAGATAAAGCAATGTCGTAAATATTTAAGGATCAATCAAAACCCTTATAAGTGAAATTTAGAATAATCTACAATATAGAAGAGAAATAAAAAAATGTGATACAATTCAAGTAGAAAAAGATTCCGCAAGACCTGATCGAAAGGTATGTAATAAGGAGGAAAAAATGAAGGTAGAAAAAACACTACAAGAGCTCGGTTTAGAATTACCTGAGCCTTCTAAGCCTGTTGGCTCATATGTTCCCTGGGTAATTTCAGGAAACTTTCTTTTTATTTCAGGTACGATCCCTTCAAAAAATGGGGTACCTCAAACAGGCAAATTTGGTGACAACCTGAAGCTAGAAGACATTGAAGAGCTTGGAAAAATTGTTGCTCTCACTTTAATAGCAAACATAAAAGATGCTATAAAGGACCTTGATAAAGTAAAGAGAATCGTTAAAATTGAGGGTTTTGTGAATTCAACACCCGATTTCATAGACCAGCCAAAAGTTATTAATGGAGTTTCCAATTTACTTATAAAAATTTTTGGAGAAAAAGGAAAACATTCAAGGATAGCAACAGGAGTTAACTCTCTCCCGCTCGGAGCAGCTATTGAAGTGTCGGCTATAATAGAAATTGAAAAACTTCTTAACAAAAACCACTAAGTTAAATATTTATTATAATCTTTTCTCTATGTATATCGGTTTTACTACTTTGCAGGAACTATAAAAACTGGGACTGGAGATATTTTTAGAACATTCTGAACAGTGCTGCCAAGTAAATTTGATGCAAAACCCGACCCTAAAGCCCCCATAATAATAAGTCCAGCCTTTTCTTCTATTGCTTCCTTAACTATTATCTCGGAAGCTATTCCATATTCCACAAACACTCCGACATCAAGACCCACCTCTTCAAATTCTTTCTTAACGGGTTCTAAACGTTTAATTGTATTTTCTTTATATTCGCTTAATTCAACACTTCGCGAAACAAGCCTTGCAGACAAACCCTCATACTCCAAAGCTGTCACTAAAATTACTTTCTCTGTCCCAAAATTTTTAAATTCCTTAACATAGGGAATAGCCATCTCACTAAATTTTGAAAAATCATACGAAAGAATGATAACTTTAAACACAGAACCTCCTTATGTAAAAATTAACCCTATAATTGAGATAATAACACAATAAATTGCGAAAACATAGAACCTGGTTTTTTTGATTAACGAGAAGAAAAGCTTGATAGAAAGAAGACCTACGATAAAAGCCACCAAGAAACCTATCAGAAGTTCAACATTGGATACTCCCGAAACGGATGCATTAAGCATGTCTCTTAGCTCAAAAATACTTGCCCCAAAAATTATGGGAATAGAAAGCAAGAAGGAAAACCTTGCTGCATCTTCACGCTTCATTCCCGAATAAACGCCTCCTGCAATCGTTGAGCCAGAACGCGAAACCCCTGGTAGAAGTGATACAATTTGCATAAGCCCAACAGATATAGAGTTTTTGAGCGAAATATTTCTTAGGGAAGTCTGTTCTTTTGAAAAATCGAAACTTGCAAGGAAAAGTATAAAAGCGGTGATAAAGAACAGCCATGAAACTTGGTGTGGACTTGAAAATAGTTGTTCAACCTTCTTTGAGAATATTACTCCCATTATCCCTGCAGGAATTGCAGCAATAATAATATAAACAAGTAATCTAAGGTAAAAAATCTCCTCCGGAGTACGCACCTTTTTAAATATTGAAAGAAACCCTTTTACGAGCTTAATGACATCTTTAAAATAGTAAAATAGTACTGCAAAGAAAGTCCCCATATGAAGCCCCATTGTAAAAGACAATGTAGGTGTTTGCCATCCCAGAAGTGCAGGGATAAGGACGAGGTGTCCAGAGCTACTTACAGGTAAAAATTCAGTTCCCCCTTGTATTACTCCAAGAATAATTGCTCTAAATATCGTCATACCATTCTCCTTTCACGAGGATATTTTAGCAGGATTTGGAAAAAGTGTATGCAAGAAAATCAGCTTAACAAGAATTAGACATTAAAATATCGAAATTGAGGAGAACCTTAAGGCAGAGTAAAAAAACAATCTTAGAGTGCCAAATCTATTGTCAGGCTTACTCCCTTTTCCTCCTTGAAAGCGTCCAGCAAACAATAAAAAGAATAGCAGGTATAAAAAACACAAGCTCGACAAGTACAATCCCTTTAATATAAAAAGCAAAACCTTCTCCTATAGAAATTGAGATAGCCTGCGCTAACATAGCTACAATAGAGATTATCGCTCCAATTAATTCCCATTTCCAGGCAACAAGAAGTCCTAATGCTGCAACAGCATACAAACTCAAATAAAAGATTTCAATTCCTGATGGAGGCCCTACTGCATAAGGGTCTGGCGTAACCGCAATCATAACAACGACAAGAGCAATTATTACCCCCCAGATCCTTGCAATCCACCTCAAGATCTTAATAGCTCGAGGATTTACAGTCGAAGCACTCATAAAAACACCTCCTCTTTATGCAATATCCCCCAACAATAGTTTAAGGCTTTTTTCCTTCTTACATAATGTAAAATTTATACATTATTTTTGCAACTTTCATAAAGCCTGCCTAAAACAATGCCCCACGCCTCTTCGAAGTATTTGTAAACAGAGTCCCAAAATTTATCATCAGACCAGCTCAAATGTGTTAAGAGAACTTCAGTTCGTCTATCAGATACAGCTTTAAAATTAACTATAACCCAGGTGTGGTAAACTGATTCTCTAATTTCCTTAAATTCTGGTGGGGCATTCCAGGTAAATGAAAGCATTTCTTTCGGCAAGAAAGATAGCACTTTACATCCTTCCCCTCCTTTTAAACCCACTGGATTATCCATAAGAAAATATATTTCATATGCCCCGCCGGGTGTAAGCTCGATTTTGTTGTCTTTGCCGAAGAAAGTTAGCAGTCCTTCATGCGTTGTCCATTTCCACCACACAACATCTAATGGGCAATCAACCACCCTCGATTTCCTAATTTGCTTATCCAATATTTGCATGGTTCTCCTCTTTTGTATGCTCACTTTCATAATAAATAGGCTCTTGTCACTTTAAAGAAGCTTTCCAACAGTTACTTATGTTCATTGCTAAACTTTTCAAATAATTTTTCGCTGTTTTGTAAAATAACAGATTATTACCTTCTACTCTTTTAAAACCTAACTTTAGCAATAAACCTCTTGAAGCAAAATTCAGCGGATTCTCAATTCACATATTATTCTCAGCTATTATTTGGAAGAATGCGTACATATGTTCACAATTATTTGGATAATAAAAAGTGCTAACATAATAATCCCTTTCGTCAATGAATTTTTCCAGACCATTACAACAAATCCATAATTCATAGCATAATAAAGGAGCAAATATGGTGTTAATAGTATCCAATTCTGACGAAAGGGAATTTTCAAAATAAAATCATACAAGCCTTCTAATGTTAAATATGCCAAAAAAATCCCCAAGAAGATACGATATTGGGCTGCTTTTTGTTCCTGTCGGACTAAAAAAATCTCATAAACCGCTGGAATCGCTAGAAGTAAATAAGCAATCCCCACTCGTTGCAAAATGTCCATTTTACTAGTCTTCCGGATCAGAAATATAAAAATCAAAAATAAATTATTCAAAAGTCCCAGGATAAAAAATAACTCCTTTACCATCTAACGACCCCTCCTTGATAGGAATAAATTTACCCCTTACCTATTTCAATATTAAAACTCTATTTATTTAGACTATACCTTTTGGAACGTTTTCAGAATAATGTATTTCGCCATCTAACACATATCTTTTTAGTTGCTGGCAAACGAAAAGTGCATCTGAACAATAATCCAATTATTATCTCTTTTTTCTAGTACTCCTGTCCATCTGGTATTTTCCCAATTAGCAGGTTGACCCTTCAATTCATTAATATCATCCAGCATACAGAAAAACCAAGCAACATCGCCTGATTTTGAGAAGTTTATTGTTAAATCTTTTATTTCATACCTTATTGCTTTAAAATCAGGATTCATCCAAAATATTTCGGCTTTTTTGAAATCTTGGAATCCTTTCACAATCCTATCATTGGGATCTACTTCGATATAATTTGTGTCATTCGCAATTACGCTATATAACAAATTAATATTTTTGCTCTTTGCCCAACCAATACTACCGTGAATTGCTTTTTCTACAAGTCCTTTTTCAACTTCAATATCGAAAGTATTCATCTCTTGTACCTCCAGGAGTAAACAATGGCTTTCTGTATGCAACCATCAATAATTAGGTATGGAGAGAAATAGTCCATAATGATTGGGAACAATAAAAATGAAATCAGGATGAGTGTCCTTCTTACTTTTTGTCTTTTAGCCATAAACACCCCCTTTTTTACATCTTTAGATTAATAATTTATTCTATAATTTTGACTGTATATGTAAAGTAGTATTGGTATAATTTTTATTAATCATTGCTTTTACTCCCCATAGAACCTCTTCAAAACTCTTAGAGCATTTAATGTAACCCATTTGCTCGGTTTGCCTTTTTCTTCGATATTCACCTGGAAGCGTCCGTTGAAAGTATTTTCCAGGATCCACCTTCCCTGGGTATTCTGTTTCGAGACTACAAAATCTACAGCTTCCTGCATTCGCTTATCTTTATAGCCAAGTTTGGTAAGTATCCCCAAGATTTCTAAAGCATCTGTCTGATACATTAGAGGAAAACCAAATCGTAACCAACCAGGTTTAGAAATGCTACTTAAATCATGACTCTTCTTATAAATATGGTGAATAAGCATGCATTCTGAACCTATTTCGATCATGTTTTTAACTCCCTCAGATCTTTTGTCTTTCGGAATTTCTGCCAAAGCTTTCAGTGCTTTAACAGCACCCATATGGCAAGTGTGTTTACCCCAGCATACCTCTAACTTATCATAGGGCCAGCCTGTTGGCGCCTCATGAATTCCATCATCAAACCGTTGGTATTTAACAATCCAATCTATTCCAAGCTGAACTCTGGAATCTTCAAGATTACCTAATCTAATCAAACTCCGAATCATATTTCCAGTTAAACAAGGTATTACTTCACTATGTCTACCTCCACCAGTTTTAGCACTTGCATGCATAGAAAAACCACCGCTTTCGGTGTCTTGAGAGTTTTTAAGGATAAATTCACAGGCTTTTCTAATGCGTTCGTTTCCACCATCGACTCCTAATTCTGCGAGAATTATGAGTTGCCATATGGTTCCATTGTATTTTTTAGTATAGAAACCTCCTGCAGTCTCCCAATACCCTTCGTTATTCTGTTTAGATAGAATAACAGGAACTACTCCAACTGTCATAATTTCGCTCTTTGCTTTCTTAACCTGTGAATCGTTTTCAGGGAGTTCCAAAATTTCAGTAAGCGTAAAATATCTAACCGAGGGGTTATTTTTTTCTAACAACCAGTCAGTTGGATCGGCTTTAAGCATGGATTTCCAATTTCTCATTTTTCTTCACCTCGCTTATAAAAGCTATTCAGGCTTTTATAAAGACTGCCGATTAAGACATTGACCCAATGCTGAAAGTAAAATACAATTTAAAATTAATCCTGCGGATGAAATTAGTAAATCACTCATCAAGGCTTTCTACTCATTTAATTATAAACTTTTTCTTATCTCTTCAAGATTATTTTTTGCTTCAAGTGCCATATTGAAGAACTCATTTAATTTACTACAGGGATAATCATCGCAATATGCGCAGTTTTTAAGATTCTTTTCAGACGCACATTTTCTTATCTCGCAGATAGAACAATAAGCAACATGCCTTTCAGTTGCTGCCAAACATCCATCGCAGTTAATATCTTCTGGTTTTATTTCAGATTTATACATTTCGGACCACGTTTTTGCTACTTTTACTTTTTCCTCATAATCATTTTTTTGCGTTGCAATAAATGCAGGGCATTCACTACAAATTAAACCACAATAGGCAATCATTTTTTCCATCACTTAGCCTCCTTTTATTTTTAATTTAAATCTATTAAATTTATACTTTTTCCGATTTTTTTTCAAAAGTATGCACAGGTTACATACTTTTCATATTTTAAACAATATTATAGTAAAAAGTCAATATGTAACAAATTATTCTAATATACACCCTTGACTATATAAGCTGCATGGCAAAAATAAAAAAAATTTTAAACCAACTAAACGCTTATAATTTATTAGTATGAACATTGAAAATCTTAAAAATAAAGCTCGGAGACTTAAAAACGACACTCTTGCTCTGTATTTTGCGCTTCAAGACCCAAGGGTGCCGTTTTTTGCAAAGACAATTATCATATTTATTGTGGGATATGCGCTATCTCCGATTGATCTTATTCCAGATTTTATTCCCGTCCTTGGCTATCTCGACGACCTTATCATTGTACCTCTAGGAATTGCTCTTGCCTTAAAAATGATACCTAAAGAAATTCTTGTTGAATGTCGTGAAAAAGTAAAAAACGGGACTCTTAATACGAAAATTAAATGGATTGGCGCAATAATTGTAATATCTATCTGGATTTTGATAATCTATATTTCAATAAAAATAATCATAGCTCACAAAAGTTAATTTTTTGATAAAATATTAAAACAGGAGGTACAAAATGAAAAAAATTGCAGTGTTAATTGAAGACAATTTTAATGAATTTGAAGTCATTTACCCCTACTACAGACTAAAAGAAGCAGGATTTGAATCAATTCTTGTCGGTCCGGAAAATAAAGTATATCACTCAAAAGTTGGTCTACAGATGAAGGCGGAGAAATCAGTTAATGAAATAAATTTCGATGAATTCGATGGAGTTGTAGTTCCCGGAGGTTATGCACCAGATCTATTAAGAAGAAATGAGAAAATTCTTTCATTCGTAAGAAAAATGTTTGACAGTTCCAAACTTGTTGGAGCAATTTGCCATGCAGGATGGGTTCTTATTTCTGCAAAAATTGTCAATGGTTTAATGCTTACAGGTTTCTCTGCGATAAAAGATGACCTCAAAAATGCAGGTGCAAAATACATCGATAACGAAGTAGTAGTTGATGGAAATGTTATCACTTCAAGGATGCCTTCCGACTTACCTTCTTTTATGAGAGAAATTATAAAGTTCTTAAATATTCAATGAAGATTATAGCCGAAAAAGTAATCAGAAGAGCACACATTAAAGTGATAGAGGGCGATATTACTCTGATTAATGCTGAAGCTATTGTGAATGCAGCTAATTCATATCTTCAGCATGGTGGAGGAGTAGCAGGTGCAATTGTAAGAGCAGGTGGAGAAATAATTCAGGAGGAAAGTAATGAAATCATAAGAAAAAGAGGCCCCTTAAAGACAGGAGAAGCAGCTATAACAAGCGGTGGAAATCTGCAGGCAAAATATGTAATACATACTGTAGGTCCCGTTTGGGGGGAAGGGAACGAAGAAGAAAAATTAAAAAGAGCTATTATTTCTGTTATGGAAATTGCAAAAAACAACAAACTAAGAAACATAAGCATACCAGCCGTGAGCTGCGGTATATTCGGCTTTCCAAAAGAAAAGGGTACAAAGATAATTTTCGAGACCGTGAAAAATTTTATTCTTAACAACGAATGTTCACTTGAAGAAGTTTGTCTCATCGGGGTAGGTCCTGAAATTCCTGAACTTTTTAAAAGGGTCTTAGAAAATGATTGAAATTTATACAGACGGTGCTTCTCGAGGAAACCCTGGAAAAAGCGCATGCTCTTTTGTTTTTGTTGAAAATAAAGAAATTGTCTTGATGCAAGCAGAATATCTTGGTATTTCCACAAATAATGTCGCTGAATATAAAGCAATAATAAAAGCTTTAGAAGAAGCTAAAAGATCATTCTTTGACGAAATAAAGCTAATTTCGGACAGCGAACTTGTAATCCTTCAGATAAGAAAAGAATACAAGACCAGGGCAAAGCACCTTGAGGAGTTAAACAAAAAAGTTCTTGCAATTACAAAAAGTTTTAAAAAAATAGAATTTAAAAATGTCACGAGAGAAAATAAATACATCCGTCTTGCAGACAAACTTTGTAACCTGATGCTGGACAATTCCTAAATTAACTCTCTTAACTTCAGTTGAATTGAATTTTTTATATCATCAATCTTTACTCTATTATTAAATTCGAAAAACATGAAATTCTTCTTTCCCCAGGATCTTAAAAGAAAATTATTAAACTCCTTTTTAATATCTTCAAAATTGAATGTAACTCCAGTATTTGAAACTAAAACTCCAAAAAAATGATCTTCTTTGCCTAAAAGAAAAGCTGTTACTTTTTCCTTGCTTGAGATGATTTTTCCAAGCAGAGAAATATCATCTCTCGTATAACTCTCTAAAACTTTGAAAACAAATTGAAGTTCACCAATCTTCTCGGCGTTATTAAGCAAATCCTTAGCTACATGTTCGAGTAGCATTTCTTTCTGGATTTTATTCTCTTTTAAGAGAGCCTTATTCTCCCCTAAAAGGTTCTGAACTTTTAAAAAAATCTCTTCTTCACCTGTTGTAAGAAACTGAGAAATATTAGATATTATTTGAACTTTCTCTCTATAATCCCTCAAAGCCCTTAAACCTGCAACAAAGAATAATCTCGTATTTATTTTCTTTACTTTTTCCTGCTTAATTACCTTTATAAGTCCTATTTCACCGGTAGAATTAACATGGGTTCCACCGCACATTGAAAGATCAAAGCCTTCGACTTCAACTATTCTTATATTACCTTTTAAATCTTCTTTCTTCCTGAGATTAAGATTTTGAAGATCACTTTCTGATACAAAATAATTCTTAACTTTAAGATTTTCAATTACGATTTCATTTGCGAGATTTTCTACTTTAAAAATTGATTCTTCGTTAATTTTCTCGATGTTTAAATCAATAGTTGTGTAATCCTCGCCCATATGGAAACCAACGGTTTCAATACTGAACAATTTTGAAAATGCTCCCGATAAAATATGCTGGGCAGTATGCTGTATTGATATATCTTTTCTTCTTACTCTATCTATTTTGCATTCTACAGTATCAGAATCAGGATATTGATCTACATAATGAAAAATTATATTATCAGTACTTTCCAAAACTTTAATGACATTTGAATTTCCTATTAAGCCTTTATCGCCGAGTTGTCCGCCTTTTCCGTCTGGATAGAATTCAGTATGGTCAAGAATTACAAACTTTCCTGAAGTATCTGCCCCTCTTTTGAAAACTTTCACACTGAATTCAATATCATCCATCTAATCTGAGAGCTATCTTGCCTTTGAATACAAACCTGGCTTCACCTGTTTGTAAAATCCCCTCATCTGTAATCTTAACTCTCAGAATTCCGCCTTTCGTTTGAACATTAAGTTCGGGAGGCAAATTGAATTTAGAGTGGGCAATAAAGGCAGAAGACACTGCACCTGTACCACACGAGAGAGTCTCACCCCAGATTGCTCTTTCAAAAGTCCTTAATTTTATAAATCCTTCATGTATTTCAAAAAAATCCACATTTATTCCATATGGAAAAATATCGCGATTCTTCGAAACAGATTCAGCATTTTTAATATCAATTGAATCTAAATCTTTTACCAATGTCACTGCATGAGGCTCTCCCGGAGAAACAACATAAAATTTTCCGAGATCGAAATCTCTTTCTTCAATAGTTTTATTAGAAGGGGGCTCAATAAAATTTCCTATATTCTGCATCAAGCCCATATTAACTGTATAAATATCAGGCTCATTTTTTGTGACTGTTTTAATACCTCCCGCTGTTTCAACCTTAATTTCGTTTTTCCCTGTTTCTTCCGTTATATAATTTCCAACGCAACGCACACCGTTCCCACACATCGAAGATTCGCTTCCATCAGGTTCACAGATTCTCATTTTTACATCAGCAG
>Ga0315274_10003148_pt1 | contig 24564 bp, 16 predicted proteins | sample YL17G02_20_MG_FD_203700 | JGI IMG/M metagenome (GOLD analysis project Ga0315274, IMG submission 203700) | Sediment microbial communities from Yellowstone Lake, YNP, Wyoming, USA - YL17G02_20 | ecosystem: Environmental > Aquatic > Freshwater > Lake > Sediment | place: USA: Wyoming | collected...
CGACGTATTAACCAAGTCAGGCCCGTAAAGCGAAAGCTTGTTCACGTTTGGAATATCCACATTGTCAAAAAACGTGATCTTCGTATCCTCAGAATTCTTCAAATGAAACTCCCGCAGCGTTTCAGGGCTAATCCTAGCCTCAACAATCCCGCCGACCTTTTCAAACAGCAACTCACTAAGCTTGTTGGCAACAAAATTAGCAACACGCTTCTTCTCAACCACCGTCAAAAACGTAGTGCCCTTACTCTCAGCAAAGCTAAAAACAGCCTCAACCGTGTGGGGCTGCGGAATCACCTTGCCCCTGTGAAAAACCTGCATCACATGATCATGCGAATAAACCCCGCAAAGCATGTTTCCCTTCGGAACAAGCCCAACAACCTCCGTCACAAGCGTAAACTTGTAGTCTCCCTCCTCATACTCCTCTTCAGTGTGATGACCGTCAAGCGCCGACGCAATTTCGTCTATGGGAAGTGGTTCTGAAAGCTTGAAAATTTTGCCTGCAACGACCATAGTCTCAACCATCCTATGCCTTAGTTAAGTTTCACCTTTCATATGAGACTTTGGCTTAAATGCTTAACTCTGTCAATTTACATGTAAAACTTCAACGTCACCATCATCGGCTTTGAGTGGAACTTTGCCTAATTGTTTTGATTCACCCAGAAGTGGAGACGTCTCCCGCACAATCCCCATTTTTCTTGCAAGAATCCAGTCCAAATATAGTGGCATTACATGCAACTTCATGTGCCAAGTTTTATCAGTCAGCCACGCAGAATCGCGCGCGCTTATAGAAGTATGTTTCTCAAATGCTATATAGTATTAGCAACGAAGATTTACTAACAAAGGAGAAAGGAAAATTGAAAAGAAGAAGAATCTTGACAATTGTTTCTATAGCAGTTTTGATTTTACTAGTTGTAAGCATAGTTGCATCACCTTTGTCCATGCTAGCTACTGCTGAATCAGAAATAGAGTTGGCATACGACGACGGTTCATTTGAGACTTTTTGGGGGGTCACTCATGGATGCAAACATGCGGTCAGGTTTTCTCTTCCTGAGGGGTGGACTGGCGCATTAGTTACGAAGGCAAGATTCTATATGGGTGACAAAAACCTAGCCTTCAAGGTTCACATCTATGGCAACGATGGCACCACTGAACTGGTCACGCCCTTCAATGTTACGCCATCTGCGACGGGCTGGTTTGATGTTGACCTCTCTACATTAGCCATATGTGTTTCAGAGGACTTCTACATCGCCAAAGAACAAATACTAAGCGGTGGCCCGCCATACCTCGGCGAGGATCGCAATGCACCGCTTGCCGGACGAACATGCTTTATGGCTGAAGGTGGGACTTCATGGATCATAATTTGGGACGTTAATCTCGGAATCCGTGCGGTTGTAGCAAAGCAGAATCCTCCAGAAGCATCATTTGTGGCCACACCAGAAACAGCTGACGTTGGACAAACGATCACTTTCAACGCCTCCGCTTCAACTCCAGGATGTAATGACACCCACACAATGCCAATAACGGAATATCGCTGGAACTTTGGTGACGGCAACGAGATAACGACACCTACTCCAATGGTGTACCATAGCTACAGTGATCCCGAAATATATTATCCGACTTTGACCGTCTACGCACCAGGAGCAACTCCAGAGACAGACTCAACAACCCGCAACGTAACCATTACAGACAATTGGCCAATGTTCCACCATGATTTGACACACTCAGGTTACACTGACTCAAAAGCACCAAGCACAAACAGCACAATATGGAATTACACAGCAGGCTGGCTATTGTCTTCTCCTTCAGTTTATCAAGGATTGGTCTACTTTGGCGGGGGTCAAGATGTGCTTGCTCTTGACGCTCATACAGGGCTTGTTGAATGGAGCTACCACACAGACACGGGTGTGTCTTCTTCTCCGTTTGTTTCTGAAGACAGGCTTTACATTGGCAACGACAATGGGTGGATCTACTGCCTGAACGCCACAACAGGTACGCATATCTGGGATTCATGGATAGGGGGTCAGATATTCGCATGTCCCACTGTTGCATATGGCAGAGTATACGTGGGAGGGCTGACTAGCGGCGGTGAGAACTTCTATTGTTTGAATGCTACAACAGGAGAATGGCTTTGGCAGATTGGGCTGTTTACCTATATCGGTATCTATTCATCTGCGGCTGTTCTGGACAACCGAGTTTACGTAGCTACAGCGGAGGGGGGCGTGTACTGTTTGAATACAACGACAGGAGATGAGATTTGGAGCTATGCAGCAAACACCGGAGGTGCTTCCTCTCCTGCAATAGCAGATGGCAGACTCTATATTGGAGGAGACAGGGTGTACTGCTTGAACGCCACAAATGGAGTTCTTATTTGGAACAATACTGAAACGATGGGTTGCTACGATTCGTCTCCTGCCATTGCGTATGGCAAGATATACATAGGCAGCCTCATCGACTATAACGTCTATTGTCTCAATGCTACGACTGGAGAACACATATGGAACTATGGAACGGGCTACCAAATTTCCTCTTCGCCTGCAGTCGCAGACGGCAAAGTCTATGTGGGTTCATATGACAACAAGTTTTACTGCTTAAACGCCACGACAGGAGAATGCATTTGGAGCTACACGACAGGTTTCTGGATAATAAGTTCTCCTGCTATCGCTTATGGCAGAGTATATGTCGGATCCATGGATGGCAAAATGTACGCTTTTGGCGAGATACGCGATATTGCTATTGCAGATGTAGCAACGTCTAAGACTGGGTGTCTGCCGAAACCTACTGTCGGACAAGGGAAAATTGCCACCATCAATACTACAGTTGAGAATCGTGGCGAATACACAGAAACTTTCAGCGTGACCATCTATGCTGACTCAACCCAAATCGGACTACGGCAAGTGACCTTGAGCCAAGGCGAAAACACGACTCTATCCTTCGCATGGGATACCACAGGCTTTACTTATGGTAATCACTCACTCAGAGCGGAAATAGGTATAATTCCTTTCGAGACAGACACTGGCAACAACGTAATGGAAAGCTGGATAATAATAACCATTCCAGGAGACATCGACGGAAACTACAACGTCCAGCTGGCTGACCTTGTACTGCTAGCCAAAGCCTACGGCTCAGAACCTGGCGACCCCAACTGGAGCCCCAACTCAGACATAGACAACAACGACGTAGTTGGACTGAGCGATCTTGTCATCCTAGCAACGTACTACGGACAACACTACCCTTAACCTCTTTTCTTGTTGAGTGCGCGCTACCTCAACCCGAAACCATAAACCCTAGAACCACAAGTGCAACCCAAATCACCATTCTCCCCATATTTGAATAAAAACCCCTCTTTTGGAGATGTCTCCTGCAAACTCCTTTTCCATCTCTTGGAAGGACCGGCGTGTTTTCTCTTGTAGACTATGCCTGCCGACAGTGTTCCCAACATGAGAATTGTCAGGAACGCGATTGACGGAAACTCCTGAATCATTGTCTCTCCGCTGACCTCTATTGCGTGTTTGCTGTGAGTGTAGTTCATGTAAATGCACGTGTAGTTCTCGTTTGAGGCTGGCAGTACGCGGAATTGAGGCTCTGCAATCACTTGTCCATCAAACATGACTATGTAGGAACCATTGATCAACGCTGTTGGAATGCACAGCCTGCAGAAGCCCTGTGTTCCGTTCTGTCCAGCGACTGCAAAGGCCAAAGTCCCGGAAGAGTTGGCGACGCTGAAGCTGAAGCCGGTTACGGAGGAATTGCTTATGAAATCAACTTTCTGATCGTTGGTCTCGTAACTGGTAAAAATGCCCATCAACGGATAATTGTCTGTGTTGTTCGCGTCTATGATGTAGGGTGTGTCTCCTATTCCGTCCATGTTTGCATCGACTCCAGTGTAGTTCCCCCAGAAGTTCCCTTCCACGCCGTTGTCCCAACGGTTCATTGATTCGTGGCTCGAAACGTCGCGGAAGTTTTCTATGAAATCGTTGTCGTATATGAGATTGCCGTTGGATTGACGGAGGCTAATTCCGAAAGAGTCCTGCTGGAAATGGTTTCCGCAGAAGGTGCTTCCCTTGGAGTTTTGGATGACCACTCCTTCGCCACTGCCCAAGAGGATATTGTTGGAAAATGTGACGTTGCTGGAGTCTGTGATCTCTACCCCCTGCATAAAACCCGTCATGTTGTTGTCAGTTATCATGATGTTTGAGGAGTTCGAGATAGACATGCTTGAAACATATTCTTGTGAGAAGTTGTTGTGGGCTATGAGAACATCATGTACCGATGTGGCGTTGATGCCAACGCTGCAGGTTACTATCTCGTTGTCTACTAGGCTTATTCCTGAATGGTGGTCTTCTATTAGAGTTCCATAGTTTCCTTCGCATGTACATCCAGGACGTTCTATCGTGAGGTCGCTGATTGACACGTTGTCGGACGCTATGTCGAGAATCGTACCGCTATTGCTGCCATCGATAATCGTCGTGTATCTGTTTTCCCCGACCAGGGTTATCGATTTATTAATCATTAGATGCTCGCTGTAGAATCCCGTGGATACCAAGATTGTACTACCTTCAGTTGCGTTATCGATGGCTCCTTGTATTGAAGTGTAGTTGACGTACTCTGGGTATCCAGCCGAACCCCACGCGGTTATTCCGCCGATCATGTTGTAGATGTGAAGGAAGTTGTTGTTGACGAGTGTTTCACTTGCGTTTGTGCTTCTGACGCCTGCCTTGCAGTATACCAAGATAGTATCGGAACTGTTCAGTTCATCTAGCCTCTGTGTTAGATTCCAGACTGGAATCAGCTTTGCGTTTCTGATGTGACCCGAATCATATTCGCTCTGATTCCTCACGTCCAATATCACCAACGAAGGGTTAGAGTCAATCATCGCTTTCGCTTGCTGAACTGAGACGTTTGTATAATCAAAAGCCAAGGCAGATCTCATGGTCGAAGAGAATAAGGATATCAGCAGTAAAGCGGCAAAAATGGCTAGAAGTAAAGCTCCCTTATCCATAGTGCATCATGTATTAACTCCTTTGCCCCTTCTTATGAGTTATGGAAAAATCAACTGCTGAATTCTTCTAGTAGCGAGCGCTGTGATCTAGTGAGCGAGTTGATGAATTCTGCAGCGTGGACAGTTGATGACCGAAGATATTGAATGTAGGAATGGTCTTTGCCCAATTCTTGAATGGGTTTCTTCGCTTTAGTAGTTCAAAACAAAACCCATCTTGTCGGTGCAGTGGATTTCAGTAGGTGAATGCATCGGAGGGCAGACCTATCCGCTTGTTCTTTCCTCTTTGGCTTTGTTCTCTCGCAGAGCAAGATATTCTTTCAGCACCTCTTTGACGTCCCGTTGAGCATAGCCGCCGACCACGGCAGAGTTCCACCAATTTATGAACCTGTCTGCGGTGACTCTTACAAAAATCACCAGAATGACAACGGGAACAACACAAACCAAGAAGATGTTAATCGGGAAACTAAAACCAATCAGAAAGTAGATGTTCAGAAAAAAGTCCAGAAAGACAAAAATCGGAAAAATTATCGCATAGAAGATGCCGCTCGGGATATCTATAGATGTGCTGATTGCTGGAATTGGAATCTTCAAGATAAACCTATAGAATAATGGCAGCTTCTCCCTGTCTATCCTCTGGAATTTCTTCTCTTGGCTCATGTTTGACCTTCGTGGGCGATTGAATAGTCTGTTCCAATGCGCCCACTTAAGGTTTTGCGCGTTTCAACATTGCCAATCTTGCCGAGTCTGTCAAGCATTTTGCACATGCGTAACAGAGAAAAGTACACCGATGGCGGCAAGTTCTCACAGATACTCTGCTTAGCATTCCATTTCCAACAATGCAGTGTTGACCAACAGCAGGACGAGTATAAGCTACTCGTAAAGCAACAAGTAAACCTACTCCTATAGGGCATTGCAAGAATTTTTCCTCCGATAATATCAAAAATCTGCTATTATTCTTTTACAATTCTCAAAAATCTAAGCCGCCAACCAAAATCAACAAACCCTTCATATTAATACCTATCGACTACAGCAAAGAGATTAAAGGCAACTTCATTCCTTTAGAAGAGAGACTTCAAAAATGTTAGTGCATACTGGACATTATTGCTGCCAAAATCTCTGATGCGGTGGCTTCGTCCACCTTCATGAGCAAATCGTCCAGATTGATGAGGTTGAGCAGCATAGCCAAGTAGGCTCTGGCGGTTAACTCGTATACAGAAGCTTGGAAGCCTGCTTTGATCTTCCTAACACCTATCTTCCTGATGTAACCTGATTCTTCTAGAGATCTTACTCGTTTGTTCACACTTGCGTACTTAGTGTACTTGAGACCTCTTTGTGGTCTGACTTGCCTATGGTTGTCGTAGATTGTCTGTGGGCCTTTCAGGGTTAGAGCTTGGAAGACTGCGCGGTTAAGTTTGGCGTCTCTTCCTTTGAAGACGGAAAGCTCTGCCCCTCCTTCTTGCCACAGCATTCGCTCACCAGAAAGGTCTGCAAAAGAGAAAATAAGTGCAGAACTGGCTTATTACATTAATTGGGGCACTTTTCTGACTCCTAGCTCAAGGGAAAATGTTTCTGCGCGCAGAAAAGCGACTAGTGAGAAAGTGTTTCGGCATGCCGACATATAAACAAAATCTGAGTTTCAACGTTGGAATCAAGTGTCCAGGCGGGTGTTTTCGGCGTGCCGAAACGTTTTTCCGAGGATTCTAACGGGCGAAAGAGTAATACTTCTAGGGTTCAGATAGGTGCACGTCTATTATCTATTCTGGGCGTAATATTGTCGTTCAAGAGATTTGTTCATGCTGGAAGTGAAAAGAAAAACAGGTGGGAGTTGAAAAAATGTTGTTACGGGAATTGTTGTCCGTAGTGGTTGGCAAGGATGACGAGGTCTGAGAGGCCTACTACGCTGTTGCCGTCTATGTCTGCGTTAGAGTTCCATCCAGTGTCGCCCGGTCTTGAGCCGTAGGCCTTGGCCAAAATCACTAGGTCTGCAAGCTGGACTTTGAAGTTGCCGTCAACATCGCCAGAAATAGTTACTGTAACAATTCCGTTAATGAGGGTGTTGTCTTCAGTATCTATTTCGCCTAGAACCGTGTCTGCTATGGCTCTTATAGTGTAGTTGCCCTTAACAAAGCCAGTAGTGTCCCATGTGAAGGTGATGGTTATGGAGTTTCCGCTAGCTAAGGTGGTGTTCATAGACATGGCGATGATGGTTTGGTTAGCATAGACTGCAGTGTTGAAGGTTTCTGTGTAGTCGCCTGGGTCTAGTACCGTGACTGTTATGTTTTGGCTGTAGTTTTGACCAACAACAGTCTTGGAAAGCCTAATGTCAGTAATGGCAACATCGTGCACGGATGGTGTTCTGTAGTGTGCTGTGTATGTGCCTGCTGAACTGACCGTTATCGTTGTGCTGTTGCTGCTTGTGCTCCACTGCTTGAACGGGTCGCCGTTTGCGTCGCTGCTTGGCACAGCGAATGTGTGGGTTCCTGTCAAGCCGGTGAAACTGTGGGGTGTCGTGTAGCCTGTAGGCGAACCATCCATCGTTATGCTAACATTTATGTCTGCACTCTCAGTGATACAATGAGCCCTTATAGTGATGACGTTTTCAGGCAAGACAATAACGGGTTCACTGACTGCTGACCACAGACCATCACTGCTCGTCACATTCAATCCTACAACATAGGTGCCCGCCTCTGCGAAAGTATGGTTGACAAGAAGGTCTGGCGGGTTCGTGCTGTTGCCTGTTTTCACTATGTACTCTGGGTTGTATGGGTCGTTTATTGTCCATTCAACCTGCGTTATTGTGTCGTTGAGGCTTCCAGCAGAAGAAGCGGATGCGTCGAACGTTACAGTCATGTTCACATAGACTTGGAGCGGATGGTAAGTGAAGGCGGCATTGGGTGCGCTCCCAGTGAAATTGCTCTCACTGAAATACACGCGGTTTGTCGGTAATCCTCCTAAGTAGCTTACGCTTGAAATGGTATTCCAGTCGCTTGAAAACGTAACGTCATAAAGCCCTGGCTGAGTAAAATTGTATGTAGGAGTGCTTGTGCCACACTGAAAACTTATTGTGCCAGGAATTTGAATGGCTAATCTCAGCTTGTGCTGTTGAAAGTTCAAGTTATACAAATCAGCATCTATCATGTTAAACGTATCTTCATACACGTTTTCCGAAATAGGCATGGCTAAACTACCAGTGCCAGGCACGATTCCCTCCCTAAGTTAAACTGCATGCTGCTGCCGTTGCAGAAGCAGAATCCGTACCACCACTTACCCATCGGAAAAGACCGCTTGACGCGTTGTGAAGGCCAGAATTGTCATAGAGCATTTTCCAAGCTGGTTCGGAACTTCCATATCCAGTGAGTAGGCCAGTCAGGTTTGCTTGTTGCGCCGTGGTTAAGTGGTAATAGTTGCCCAGCAAACTTGACCACGCCATAAGAGTGTTCTGTAAACGCTTCTGAGGGTTGCTAGGACAGTGATGCACTACTACGCTGTCGCTCCATTGTGGACTAGCCCATCGGTTAGCAATGTATCTGTTTACCATGTCCTCCGTGACTCTTGTTATGTTGCCAGCGGAGGGAGCGTAATACTTCAGCTTCAAAGCTATCTGCGAGAAGCCTCCGCTTTCACATTCCCAATTGGTCCATCCGTAAGCATAATTGAAATGGTCGCCTGCCCACAGATTATTGTTTACCCAGTTCCAGACGTTCAAGGCGTCAGTCAATGCGCTTTGTATTCCAAGCTCGTAGAACCGTAGAAAAACATCCATTGTCTCCGCACATTCATCATAGTATCGTCGTCCATAACTAATCGTGGACGTAGTGTTATCTCCATAAAGCCAGAGGAACGAGTAACCAGTAGAATGCTGACTTGCCCATTGAAAGTTCAAGTACGCATTAGTCGAATTCCATTTTGACGTTTCATAATTGTATTCTTGAGCATAGTAATAGCCTTGGATGGCATACCTGTCATGTACTAGATAGGTTGGCGTGCTGCCATAATAGTATGTAACTGGCAAACCGTTAGGCAACATAGTAGCGTTATCTAAAGCCCATTTGATCACTGTTTGATTCTTCACAACATTGTATTTCATCATTTGAGCGTACATGTAGAATACGAGACGCCAGTCGGTTTGACTGTCAACGTATGCTTGAAGCTGAGCCAGCGACAATTTGCCAAAGTTGTAGCCTATTAGGCTTGTGGTTGGGTCGGTGTTCCAAACAACCTTGTTATCCACTAGGTTCTGCAAGTTTGAGATTAGAGTTCTACTTATAGCTTCAGCTGGCTTTACGAAGCTAAAAGCGAAAGTCAGAGTTAGCATGGTGACTAACAGGATGGTGACGATTCTCATTTTACCATTTACTCTGAACAACTACAACCCATCCTCTACAGTTGTTTGAGCGGAGCGCACCTAACGCTTGGAGTAGGCTACGTTCTCCCTTGCCTATCCTAGGGGCGCACGCGCCTGTTTTGTCATACAGGCTTGAGACCATTACCCGGCAGCTGCACGTGTTATCGCCCGTATCATTTCTCCTTTCTCTCAGTCAAACTATTAGTTCAGTTGGAGGGTCAATTTCTCAATTATGGAACTATATCATAGAGGACGGTTCTGCCTTTCCTGGTTTCATAAGAACAGAAAAAGAGGGGTTTTGCGGGAGAACTCAGACAAAGCACGCGCCAGGATTGCTGTACGTATGCACGCGCAGGTTTAAGGAAAAAAAGTGGATGTTGGATCGCCGACCTGGTCGGTGTCCTATGTGCCAGGTGTGTGTTTTATGGGTAGGTTTTACTGTAGTTCAATGCGAGTACTACGAGGTCTTGAAGACTTATTCTATTGTCTCTATATACGTCGCAGCAGGCGTCCCATTTTGGGCTTCCAGGTGTGGAGCCGTATGCATTTGCAAGTAACACTAAGTCACTGAGGCTCACTTTTCTGTCGCCGTTTATGTCTCCTGGTATTGTCAAGAGCACTTTGATTTGGTTGAAGCCTTGGCTGTATGTGAAGTTCAGTATGTAATGCGTGGCATTCTCAGTTTGCGTGTAGGCAATGGCTGTTCCGTTGACGAGGACCGCATAAGTTCCATTCATCACTTGCTTCGGAATCGTGACGTTGCAGAAGCCGGGGTAGCCTGATGGTCCAGTGAGGTTGAAGGTTACGGCTTTGTTTGAGTCGTTGTAGAGGAGCTGTTCGCCTACCGGGACAGATGAATTGCTCACCATCAGAATCGTGTACTCAGTCTCGCCAACCATGACATTGCACGTTGCCTGTGCAACGTCTACTACTGTGATGCTGCCTTCTTCGGTGTCATAAGGCTGTATCAGATTCACGTGGGAATCAGACAGTTCGGTGCCGTTCTGAAATGATAGCACGGACGTGCCGTTGTTTACTAAGTCGCTTGTAAAGGTCACTGTAAACAGGGTTCCGCTTCCATTGACACCTGTTGGTGCACTCAGTAGCGTCACAACGTATCGCAAGCTTCCTTCTGTCTGGTTGACCTCGTTCAGGAAGACTTGCGTGGTTCCACCCGATTTCAGGAATGATCCTTCAGTCACGTTGTACACCTGCAGCAAAGACGGGTCGAAGCGTAGAATTATGTCGTACGCGTAGAGGTCTGTCACGTTTAGCACACCTATGTCGACGTTGAAATTGACTCCATGAGTCATCTGGGCTTCACTGGGGGCAACGTAGAGATCCGGTACTCCCGCCAGGTGAGGCAATATTTCACAGTAACCGTCCACGTGGAAGTGGCTTATCGTGTTGTAATTGGCATCTACCATATCGGTGAGGGCAAATTCTATTGGACAGCCGACTGCAGATTGGGGCACATTAGGTTGGTAGATGACTTTGAAGCTGAGTTCCGCAACTGTGCCGTTGTCTCCCCACCAAGCGTTTCCTGTTGATACGGCGGCGACTACGAACATTGTTGCGCCTGTATAAGGTGGACTGAGCCGGTTAAAAGAGTCGCCATAGAAGCCTGCTTCACGCCCATAGAGCAATGGAGTGTTGAGTACGCCTCCAGAAGTGCCGAGTCTGTCCGTGAAGCCTGCTGGTTGAAGGAGGCTGGTGTTCCATCGGACGATCACCTCGACACCTTCAAGGCCGTTTGGAGCTTTGTCCACCGTCATATTGTGGATTCTGATGGCCACTGGGAAGGTTTTGTTTATTGCGTTCTTTGGTCCCATTGTGACGTTCTGGGGTTCTATGCAGAAATATGGGGTCGTCGGTTGAATTATGTATTGCCCGTTCTGCCGTTGAAAACCTATACCATTCCCCCCTCTGTCAACAAGCTCTGCGTAGCCAAGCTCTAGAGTGCAAGAGGCTGGCGGAGGAGTGCTGGGCTGATGAATTGCTTGGAAAGTTATCTCAGCAACCGTACCGTTCCCCCACCATGGACTAGTGAAGCTTGCGGCAGCGACCTTATAGTTTGTGGCGCCAGTGTAGGGCGGCGTCGTAATACTGTTGCCTGCGTCATCGAAAAATCCAGGGCTTATACGCAACAACGATCCTGCGAGCACACCGCCAGAGACGCCGAGTTTGTCAACATAGGAAAGCGGCTGTAACAGAGTTGCATCCCACGCTAGATGAACCTCGACGCCCGACAAACCTGCTGGAACATTCGTTTGGGTGACATTTTGCACTACAACAGCGACTGTGAAGTTCTGACCAACCGAGTCTGCTGGACCTAACTCCACCAGCTCTGGAGTAACACTAATCAGTGCACCGCTTCCACCGCTGTCTCCACCGCCGCCGACACCACCACCTAGGCCCGAGCCCCAGTGCTTGCCAAAATTGAGACCAAGCGTTACCCAGTCGGATAGTCCGACGACGCCTGCTGGTGGTGCGATGTCGCATCCTGGTTCCCAAACGTGGAGTCCGCCGAGCTTGAATGGTACGGCGTGGCCGTTTCCGCTTGTGCCGTATGCGTTACCGAGCAATATCATGTCGCTTAAGCCCACCATGTAGCTTCCGCCCTGTGGGGCTGGGCCTGCGTTCCAGCTGTATTTGAAGTCGATCTCGCCTGGGACCGAGCTCATCCAGAAGCCGCTGTACGGTATGCAGACTAAGCCTCCTCCTGTTCCTTGTACCAGTGTGCCTGGACTGTACATCCACATGCCTGTGCCTGTCCACGTATACTGTTCACCGCCCGCGCCTGTGAGCTGCGAGAAGGTGAAGGGTGCGCCTGGAAGGATTTCGCTTGGTTCTGCGGCTGCGCCTGGCCAGTAGCCGTGGTGGCCCGTTGTGGATGTGCCGTCTCCTGCGCCAGCTGGGATGGCGATGTACTTGTAGATGTGCATTGGAACTTGGTCGTAGTCAGCTGTGTAGAGTGCCCAGAACGTTGGAATGTCGAAGTACACTGAGCACGTCCAAGCGTCAATCTTCACGAAGTTGACAACGTGAATCATGTCGCTGTAACCCCATGAGTCACCGTATGATTTCTGCAAGAATATCGTGAAGTTGAAGTCGTCTACAGTGAACGGTACGCCGTCCTGCCATGTGATGTCATGCCTGAACCAGAACGTGACGTTCGCCATGTTTGTGTAGGTTGTGTCAGGGTCACCCTGCCCTCCTCCGCCTGTGAACGTGCTCTGCTGGAAGTTCCAGTCGTCAGCCATCCACGGCTGGTCCGCGCCTGCAGGGCTCTTGCCTGGAACTGTGGGCTTATAGGGGTTGGTGGCCATTAGCCCGTTGAATATTCTGTCCGCGACTTCGTAGTCTTGGACCCCGCTGCTGAAGATGGGGTTAATCTGTTCTGGCGGGTTGAGTGTGCCGTATTTGATTGTCATCGGGCTGCTGTAGGGTGCTGTCTTGGCGTTCAAGAACGTGTATTCCAGTGCCGTCGTCAAACCGTAGCCACGGAAGTTTATTGCACCCACGACGCCAGTTCTGTAGCCCATGTATGACGCGGAACTGTAAAGCGTAACGTAGAAAGCATTCTTGACCATTATGTCCTGGCATATCTTTGCCTCGGCTAAAGATTGAGCTCCGCTGGTGGCATTCGGATACTCCAATGTGGCGTGCAAAGTCATGTTTGCGTCGTCAATCATGTAGAGGTTCGATCCGCCTGGGTAGATGCCTACCGGCGTGTTCATCGAGTAGAAGTGGAGCGGGAATCTGCCGAAGCTCCAGCCTGCGGTGTAGAAGTCGTAGTCGTGGTTTATGAACACTGGGGTATAGCAGACACTGCTTGCTCCCAAGGTTACCGATGTGCCTATGCCTATCTTGGTCATTTCAGCCACGAGGTTTTCACCCGCCTGCTTTCTTGGCAGGTGGTCACTTCGAATGTATGCCTTTATGGCGTCGATTGTTGCCCCAGCTCTTAGATGGCCTGTGGGATACACTACCGAGCCTGCGGGTAGTGGTCCGCCCGCGAAGGCTGTGAGCAAAGCTGAGAGTGTTGGGTAGGTTGTGTGGCTGTACCAGCCGTTATTCCACAGGATTTCGAGAGCGTGCGTTTCGTTGTAGTCCCATGGATAGTTGTTGAGCAACGTTCCGTCCGAGGCGTATTTGGCATCGTCGAAGTTCACCCAGGGGTCCAATGAGGGTCTTGCCATCGAAGTGTCAATTCTTGTTGCGAAGCCGTTCACGGTTGGCCCGGCGATCAAGCCGTCCTTGTCGACTAGGCATGCCATAGCCTGCCTGAACTCCGTGTAGTTCATTGCTTTCCTGTCAGCCATGTGCGACGGGTCGGTGGCCCAGTTGTTGAAGGCGATCTCGCAGTCACCCAAGTCGAAGTAGGGTGCTACTGTAATGTTTGTCGTGGTTATGGCCGTCATATACTGAGTGTATGTCAACGGCCAAGCCATAAAATCAATATCGCCGGAGAGCAAGCCCGTGAACAAAGCTTCCTGGCCTTGGTAGAATTTGTATTGCAGTTGCTGCGTAAGCGGACCGTTAACAGCGAATGAAGGGATCAATATCATCAGAAGAATCGTTAGTGATGCAAGAAAAACTGAAAGTACTTTTTTCATTCTTTTCCTTTCTCCATTCATGCGTATTCTGCAACACAATCTATAATATGATACTGAATTTAAAACTAACTGAAACAAAGTTCTTTGGAAACATGCGTTCTTGGAAGATGTACTAAGTTGAGGATGAACGAAAGAAATAGACCTCATCTGCAAAGCCCTCAAAGAGCAAGCAAACGAAACAAGAAAAAAGAGGGAATTGTGCGGGCGACTTCTCCCATGCTGTTCTAAAATGTAGATTTTATTTCAAAGCGTCAGTTACTTGTACCGAGTCCGAAATTCTAGTTTGGCATGAAGATTGGAGGGTGCTTTGTTTGCTCGTGGCACTCTAAAACTTTGTGGAGAGTGTTAGAGGCAGACTGAGCCTTTACTCAGACCTGCACGCCACCTTAAGCCAAGGCGTCCTAGACCATCGTTGGTTCTCATCAACGGATATGCTTTTTGCTGGATTCTCACCATGTGCAATTACACTTGATTGCTCTGAAATTAAGACCTAACTCTCTCCACACTGAAAGCGTGTCCTTGCAGATGCCAACCTCGATCCCGCAAGACTCCAGCTGATCACCCACAGCCCGATACATCATCAGCCTCTCTGCGAAAGGAGGCTTCTTGCCCCAGTTGCTCTTCTCAGTCAGATACTTCGTCCAAGACTTATCTTTGCAGTAGATCAACGTCGTAGTCAAGCCTCTGAGACAGCCCAAAGTCACTCGGCTAGGCTCCACCTTACGGATCCAGTCGACCAGAGTTTTGTATTCGCCCTGCCATCCCAGAATAGGAACCATCGGATCAATCCTAAGCCTTACTTCGTAGCCTGCCTCCCTAGCTTCCCTAGCAGCAGCCAGCCTTTCTTGAGGTGTAGGTGCGTACAGTTCCCATTTCTTAGCCACTTCCTCCGAGTTGACGCTCCACGCCAGTATAGCGTTCTCCTGCCACTCATGCTCCAGGAATTTCTGAATGTTTGTCGACTTCGTAAGGAACAGGACCTTGTGCTGTGTACCATCAAAGAACTGCATAATCCATTCGCTGAAAGGCAAACCTTCTCGAGTACCTTCATCCATCAGACTGTCAGACAGCTCTCCAGTATCAATAATTTCAGGCGGCAGACTCTTGTCCGCTACAAACTGGCTGATGCCTTTGCCGATTCTCTCTCTTGACTTGAAGACCATCGGTACTCTGCCGTTCGGCTTCTCCCCGTAGAACCTGAATGTGCCTTTGAGATAGCAAAAAGCACAGTTGTATGGACAGCCGTTTGCCCAAGCCAAGAGCATGAAGTGAAGACACACCACGTCTGTATCGCTGACTGGATAAGGCGTCTTGTCGAATCTTCTCAGCAAGCCCTCGCCTACTGCTGACACTTGTTTCCGAACTTTTCCATCTAACTGCCTATACTCTTTGAGTTTTATCATTTCTTTCTCCTCTCTGCTTCCTTTTTCATTTCAAACACTCTCCACCGCGACTTCCTGCTGAAGTCTGCCAACTGCTTTCGATTTGTTGTCCATCTACCCATTGAGGTTTTGAGGCAACTTTCACCTTGAGAGCTAACTTCTCCTCTTTCTGCTTCTGAACTTCACAGATTTGCTTTGCCGTTTCCTCGCCAACTAGAAAGTCCAAAGTTATCTCGCCAAACTTCTTATGAATGTCTATGATTGTCGGAGTCAACCCAAGCACTTCTCCAGCTATGTTTTCAAGCCTCCAAGTCAAGTCCCTGTCCTCTACATCCTTGAACATGGCATTGGCTGATGTTACAAATTTGAACCCGCCATGAGTCCTCACCCAACTGACAGCCTGACTGAAGCCCCAGACGGTTTCATCTTCGACATGCTTCAAGATTTGCTCGACAACATAGTCTGGCAGATAGCTTTTGCTCTTCGCCTGATAAGCCCACAGAATGTTCTTCATTTCGTTCCTGTTTAAAGCACTGTGAACGCTCTGGTTGATGACTGGAGTTATCTTTTCCATAGCCTTTATCATGTTCGCAATTTCGCCTGACAGCTCCTGCTCGAACCCTTTAAGGTCAGGCCTGAGATGGAACTGAAGCATCTCGATGTCTTTGACGTTTTCCTTGCCGACATAGTTGATGATGCTGTTCAAACTCTTCAATGGAACTTTGAACAACTGTTCTGGAAACTGCCACATTCCACACCAGTTGTGACACGCAGGCTGCTTGATGCCATCGCGCTTTTCAGACTTTTCAGTTCTGAATCTTGAAAAGATTCTCACGCTGCTCTTGCCTTTGATGATGTTGTTGCCAGCATGAACACCCACCCAGGTGCTCACATTCTTGTTGCCCGCCGGAACTTGATAAGACCACTTGAAAGGATGCTCATGGTTTTCTGGCTGAATGACTTTGCCTGTCAACTTTTGAACTGTGCCCTCTATGATTTCTCGGATTCTCTGCCAGCTGATCTGCTCATGCATGGTCGAAGCGATTCCTTGCAGTCTGCCTTCAGCGTCGTACATGGCTTTGATTGCTTTGTTGCGTTTTGGTATGGCAGTGTTCAAAGCTTGCTCCAGAAGGTTTGGAGCCAACTTTCTCAGATCTGCAACATTCCCGAAGTCCGTGTATTTCGCCAAGTACATTAAACATCGAGAAACTAAACGCTCTTCAGTCACTGGAAGAGTCTGACCGTTCTTATCTTCAAACACCAGCTTCTACAATTCGCCTTTATCGTTGAAGTCAACTTTCACCTTTTCAGGTCCGAAGACCTTTTCATAATACATGCCTTCCTCCAAGGAGGGCTCTGACTGGGCCTGACTTGCGCCAGGCTTTCCGCTTTCTTTTCGTTTCATTCTATCTAACACTCTCCAAATGCGAATTTGATGACGATAACCTTAAAGCTATCGCTTAAACGAATCGTTCACAGCAGATTCACTGACTTAAGAAAGTCGACAGAGGCTTGGTTCATCCCCTTACGGTCTCCAGAACTTACAAGCCTGATACCTAGGCTCAAGCTTCATATCAATACAGTCAAAGGGTGAAGGATGGGGGCACTCCTGCTGATAGTTCGGTGACTTCTTGTTACCACACTTCAATCTTGTCCCTCCACTACAGTTTGCTGCACCAACATCACTTCTCCAGAAATGTAGTTAACTTTCCCTGTGCTTCTATCCCAGCCAAATGCTCACGCACTTTAGCAACTAGACTGAAGTAGTACTCAGAACGATGTGGGTTATAGACTATAAACATTGGATGTGGCAAAGTTATGTACCAGCGACCGTACTTTAGTACAGCCTTTGCTTCCAACGAAGTATAAGAGTCTAATAACTCACTGACCACCTCTCTACCAAACAGTAAGACAGCTTTAGGCTGCCTTTCTCTTCGTTTCATTCTATCTAACACTCTCCAAATGCGAATTTGATGACGATAACCTTAAAGGTTTCGCTAAGCCCATCCAGTTCAATACTCCCTTATGCTTATCCCAATACGCCTTCTCAGGTTGCTTGCTCACTTGCATCGCCTCCGGAAAACAGTAGAGGTTTGACCTTATAGTTATAACCTCAAAGCAATATATGCTCTGAGCCGAACGACTTCAAAATCGGACCCTTCTATAAACTTCTAGCTAGTATGCGAAATAACAAAGTAATATTCAGCTCACCTGATCTGGTCCGATGTCTTCGATGCATGCTTTCTTGTCTACTCTGTACCCGATTATATGAGGACTTTTCAGTCTCACCAAAGTTTGCTCGCCAACTTCCCGAATTGACTTGCCATCTATGACATAGCACTTGTTCTTGCGCGCGACGGAATACAGTTCTTGAGCCATCGTAAAAAGGCCATCAGGAATTGTGCCGAAAACGGCCTATTCCTGAGGCCTCCTTCGGTGATTTCTTCGTCTCCTTGCCTTGCAGACAACGAGGCCAAGGGTCAGCGTGACTGACGCCAAAGAGTATGGCGCTAAAGGATTCATCGAATTGCCGGCAGACTTTACGACAAATGAGTAGCCGCCCACTGTTAATATCGGGCGGACCTGAAAATCGATTACGTCGGAGTAAGTCACTTGGTCTAATTCAACAGTTGCGAAAGCTGTCCATGTTCCTATATTGGAGCCGATTTCAGGCAGTCCGAAGCTTGTCACTGCAATTCCATTTGGATCTGTGAACGCTACGTCTATCACAGCAGAAGTATTGCTCGGGTCTAATACTTGGAAGGCGACCAGCTTGTTTGCGACTGGATCACCAGCAAAGGTTACTTGAGCGAACAACAGCACTGTGTCGCCGAGCATGTAAAATCCGCCCCCTCTGTCAGTGTATTCTTTTATTAAGCCTTGCCCCGGTGGGTCAGGTCCTATCGATTCCCAGAAACACACTCCCCCGACACAGTCGCTGGAGATCGGCGTTGCTGAAGAGTCCAGCAATGTGACCTGATTGAAGATTATTGCGCTGACTATGCATGATGTTGGTTTTTGATTGATTTTGAAGGATACTCTTGCAAGAACGCCGTTGCCGCTTAAGGGAGACTGTGATTCAGCAAGCGATATGTTGACCTTCAGTAATCCAAGCGATTCGTCAGTTTCGTACCGAAAGCTCGAAGCTGGAGGCGAAGGAAAGAATGACTGCGGCGCAACGCTGAGAAACTGTAGAGTCGAAGCGTTGAAAGCAATGGTGAATCTTGCAACGTCCAGGTTCTGCACATTATAGACGTCAACATAGAAATCGTAGTTTCCTCCGACAGTCTGTGCAACATAGACGGGTGGGGTGATGCTCACATAAGCAGTTCTCTCTATAGCATTGACTCCCCGAACTAAGCCTCCTGACGTTAGAACGATCAGGATTGAGGCTATATGAAAAACATTCGAAATAGTCATATTGTAGCATCTGGGACAAACTTGGATTAGATTCTTCTAGAAAAGGGTTATTCCGGCAATGAATCAAAATAGATAGCCGCAAGCACTGACGTTGCGCTGAGTATGCGTTCGCATTCAGGAAGATGCATGTAATGCCTAAGGCGGTTTGTCCATGAGAACGCAACAGTGAGAGCATGCCGATGGGGTAGGCCCAAACTAGGAATTGCCGCCGAGGAGGTTAGGAAACTCTTCAGACTTCAAAACTCTGCAAACGTTGCAAACCGCGATACGGTCCGCAGCTTCTGCAGGCATTTCTACGACCGAAGCCCTCCATGTGAGACGTAGAATTCATTCTTTTCTGTGCAGCCACAATCCGTAGAAAGACTAAGGAAAATGCTGTCCGTAATGCGTCGCTAACGTGACAAGATCAATCAAATGAACGCCTCCATTGCCATCCAAATCAGCGTTGCTGTTCCAGTTCGCGTCAGCTGGCGTGGAACCATAAGCTTTAGCCAAAAGCATCAAATCCTTCAAATCCACTGAGAAGTCACCGTCGATATCACCTGGTGTCGTTACAAGAACCGAGCCTCCTATGCGGTTATTGTCGGCCACGCTCATTTCCTCTTCAAGCGACGTGACGGAAGCTCTAAGACTGTAATTACCCTTCGCGAAGCCGGAAGCATTCAAGCTAAAAACACAGGCCACCGACTCTCCGCTTCTGAGCAGGAACGACTGCGACGCAACAAATGAGAGATTGGCATACACGCTAACCTCACAGTTCTCAATCTTGTTGCCACGGTTTCTACAAAGTGCCGTAACGTTCACTACGAACCCGTCACCGACTACGCTCTTGGAGGTTTCAAGGCTCAAGAGCGCAAGGTCAGGAGCAGCCCACGGATTCATCAACGGAAAATTATCCTTGCTGTTCATGTCAACAATGTACGGTATGTCGCCTATGCCATCAGAATCAGCATCCGCTCCGGTGTAATCGCTCCAGAAGTTGCCGCCAGAAGGATAGCCCACATCCCAAATGCTTGAATTTCCTGAACGTGCGCTAATTCCGTTGCTAGCAAAGCTATTGTGGAAAACCATGTTTGGGCCATCGCTCAAACTAGCCCCAACGGCGTTACCTACGATCTGGTTTCTCGTAATGTTGTTAAGGCTCGAACCGACACCGATAAAGATACCGCTCCCACCGTTTCCAAGGATAATATTGCGATCGATGCTGCAGCCTGAAGTGCTGTCCAGAACAACTCCATCCAAAGAAGAATTCGCTATCAGACTCTCATATACTCTGATGTCTTGACTGTATCCAAGGTAAATTCCACGATTGCTACAGGCTTCAATGACTGTTCCAGAAACCGTCACATTGGACTCCGACAGCAAAAGGACACCAACGGAAAACGCGCTGACTCTTATGTTCATAATAGTGACCATGTCCGCTTTCACTTCAATACCTGATCCCGCACCGTTGCCAACGAGAGAATAGTTCGACCCATCCAATGTTATGCCTTCTCTCTCTATCACGACTCCGCCCGCACTGCTCTCAAAAGCGTCAGTGTCCAAACTGTATGCGTTGCCTTTTCTGTGCACAGGAGCGCCTGATGGATCAACGTTTCCGTCACCACGAATGATTATAAGTCCGTTCTCAAAAGGCACCCAGGGCCTAACAAGCGGGTAGTTATCTCGATTGCTCGCGTCTATGACGTAAGGCGCGTCAGATATTCCGTCGCTTCCACTCTCGTTCTGACCAGGCCCACTGCGTACATCAGCGGTGCCTAGGTCGCTCCAATAGTTCCCGCCCCAAGGGTACCTGTTGTTCCAAACATTGCCAGAACTCGACATTTCCACGAAAACCTGTGTTGAATTGCTCGTGAAATTGTTATGAAGGAACTCATTATTGCTTGCCCCGTTAAGCCAGACGCTGTATCTGTTAAACCCAAGGCTGTTCCCTGTTATGACGTTGCCTTGGGAAGAGAAAAGACCGATGCCATACTGCCCATTGCTAGACATGTTATTTCTGAAGACTGTGTTGTTGCGAGCATCAGCCCCGGCAATTCTGACTCCGTTCAAGTTTCCCGTCATAGTGTTTTCGGAGACTGTGTTATTTGAGGATGATGAGAGTTCAATTCCTATCGTGTTTTCCATGATGGAGTTATCGTGAATTTCGTTGTTGTTCGAAGACACGTTGGCACATATCGCAGCGCTATTGCTTTTGAAAATATTGCGCGAAACATCGCAGCCTGAGGAATTGAATAAGTATATGCCTTTCGTGTTGCTCGCTATGTTATTTGCCTCTATAGTGTTGTTTGGAGATTGGGATAGGCTTATGCCTAGGTAACAGTTTGTTATGCTTGTGCTTGTTACGGTGCAGTTCTCGACTTTGTCAAAAACTATGCCGGCAAAAGGCGCTTGATTCCCACTGTTTCTAATTGTCAAGCCTGCAACCGTGACGTTGTCTTTGGTCACTACTGTAACGTTTCTGGAGGCATCGCCATCGAGGATCGTTTGAGTGACGCTCTCTCCGAGAAGCATGACTGAACTATTCAAAAGCACGGTCTCGTGATATGTTCCTTTTCTTGCGAAAACCGTGTCAGCTGCGTTTGCATGATTTATCGCCTGTTGGAGATTCGAGAAGTCATCTGGAACCACTACAGTGTCAGGAATAACAATTATCGTCAGCTCGCTGCTCTCAGTAGTTGATCCTTCTGGTTCCCTCGATGCGGCAGGCAAGAATCCGGACGATGACGCCAAGGGGTTTCCGTAGTAGATGAAAACGGTTCGTGCCTCAAAAGATGACAAATCGATTGAAAATTCGACGGTAGCATGTGTGCCATTTACTGCTCTTATTGTGCATGGAATTTCTGAAGTTTCTGCAACAACTCTGATGTCACTTCCATCTGGCTGCACATCGCCCCCATGTTCAAATGTGACTTCTACTGGGAGCATTGTTCGGCTGTTGCCGCTGTTATCGCAGATTTCGACTTTTTTCCTTCGATCCCAGCTGTGGTTCCACCACTGCTGGCTCAAGATCATAGTGAAATTGGAAACAGAAGGACACATCGCAGTTCCGCCTTCTCCCACAGGTCGCGAAGTCACGACAGCTTGCAGCCTAGCAGTGCCAGCCCTTGTCGACGTCGGTATGCGCTCCAAGCGCATCGTAACATTCTCAGTTGTTTTGCCTGTCTTGTTGTACCAGAATCCACTGCTGAAGAAAGGATATCCCTGTGCGTCAAAGTAATCTACACTTAGGTAGACGCTTTGCGACGAGAAACAGATGCTTGCCAGTGTCACCATGACTTCTAAAGACTCCAGCTTATGGAACAAGCTCTTCGTATACCAATCCCCGTTGACATGTGTCCCTGGTTCCACTGAAATTACTTTCACGAGCCAGCCACATAAAAACGTCACAGAATCCGACGCAACGTTCCCGTCCCATTGCGCTGTTGAAATCACCGTCCAATTTCCGAAAACTTTTGGATCTTCTACTGGAGGAAAACCAGACGTAGGCAGTCGGAATAAAACAGTCGCGATGCCAGAAACGTCAGTGTAGTTGCCCAAGTTTGCTTTTGCGTTCCCAACAGGGTCTTGTATTTCAAAAGTCACCAACTTGTTCTGGACCGGAGAATCATTGTACGAAACGTTTGAATATAATATCAATAGCTCCTCTGGAGCAAACGCGTCGCTAGGCGCCAAGTTGCCTATTCCGCCTTTTTGGGTAAACACGTCTAAGCTGGGTCCGGCCTGAAGGCTGTGCCATTCCCTCGACTCAGAAACAACTGACAAGGCGAAAACTGAAATCTCATTAGGCGCGAGAATGGAGATAATCAGTAGTAAGACAAGTATCCCTATTCGCCCTCTCATCCCTTCCCCATATGTGATTAGCGGAATTCAGTAGATATGATTTTCGGCTCCACTTCGTTGCTCAGAGGTGTCAATTCTATCAACGGTTTTTCGCTGCCAAACTACGCCATAGGTGTAATCGGAGCGCCACCAAAGATAGTTCATTAATGGAACGTCGATAGGGTGATACGCAAAAAGATTAAGAATCTGTTTATGACGTATTATTTTGTTGAGCGAGCGCACGTCCTTCATAATTCGTGAAAAGTGGATTTGGATAATCATAGGCACATGCATCCTAATATTGGTCGGCCCATACGTGTTGTTGTTGGCGATTCTTGAGATGCCAGACATACTGAGGCCTATCGTTGTCTGGTTTGTTATATTTGGATGGGGAATCGCTGCGGGCTATAAAGACTGGCTTGCGGATGCGAAAAAACGGGGCAATCCGAATTCGTCGGAGTAGATTGTAAGTTTGCTTTTGAAGGGTCAATTTGGGCGGGCGCAAGCTCCTCAGCGTTCCACTTTGATGTCCATTGGTTGCCGGATGCAAGGTGCTTATCTTTTAGCGCGCGCTAAGAGTTTTAGTTCCAGAACGACAGTCATGGTTAGTATCAAGGGCATAAGCATGAAGAGCATCGGTTGAAATTCTGGAATCAGTTCACAGTCTGGAATCAAGTTGGAATCGTAGGCTTCTGCTTCTAGTGCGTAGTGGTCTACTTGGCTTGCTTTCGAAGTGTTCAATAGAATCGAGAAAGGCGCTGTCTGATTGATGTCGAGAGAACTTGGATCTGAATCGTTAAGGATTGCATCAATAGCGTGTCCGCTTGAGTTGTAGAATGTTGCTATTGCCCGCACGAACGTAGCGCTCTGGTTCCCTATGTCTTTTATCGTGCCATTGATGCGGAATCCATTCGATTCCAGCGATGGGCTGTTTGATATTATTTCGAGACCGACCTGTCCGTTCTGAGTAGTGGAGTTATTCACGATGCGGACGTCCAGATATGTGTCAATGTATTCTATGGTTGCGATAACTACTGGCTGCACAAACACTGTCTGACTGTCTTCTCCCAACTTAAACTCAGTCAAGCCCCAAAGCTCCCCGGCTTCCTGCTCGCCGACGCCTGAACAGTCTCCGATCTCCACGAAACTTCCATCATCATTCATTAATGCCAGCTTCAAGCTCTTCGCTTTCTTCAGTTCGAACCCTTTGTTGTTCTTGTTTATGCCTATGATGGCAGCGTCCAAATTCACGTTTGGCTTAACCTTCCAGACATCACCATTGAACCTGATCACCAGGCCCTCCCACTTGTCCGTTTCAACTTTGCTCTTCCAATACTCTTGCACCTGCTCAAAGTTTGCTGGCTCAATCCAGTCCAAAACATGAACCAACGAACCGCCCTGAACCCAGCTTTGCATGGTTTGAAACTTAAATGGATATATCAGCTCGCTTCTTGTTCCGTTCAGAGACACCAGCTCGAACAAGCCAATCTTGACATGTTGCTGCAGTTTTGTGTCTGAGCCTTTCAAGTAGTGAATCAGTTTTGGAAGAGTCAAAGGTTTACCCTGCTCATCAACTGCATAGAACTCGCCAAGCATCTCAGCTTCAACTATGTTCCATTGCCTCATTAACTCAGCTAACTCTTTCAACGCTGGCAGCCCAACAGTTTTTCTGCCAAACCTGTTCAATGCAAAAGTTTCTCCTTCCCGAGAATATTCGATGTAATTGAATTCTCCATCAGCTTTAACTTGGGATCTTGCCGCTGACAAACTGCTCGACAATGGACATCATAGACGGAGTCCACATCTACAGAAAGAGGAAATAGGCATGGACGCAACATCACCACTATTTAGCGTTTGTTGTAATATTTTAGTGTTGATATTGAGGGTGAATTATTAGGTTTTGTCATGTGTGAGGATTCGTAACCTATAAGTCAGAGTATTGATTCTTGATATTTGCGATAATGATGACTGCAAACA
>Ga0315274_10003149_pt1 | contig 24564 bp, 24 predicted proteins | sample YL17G02_20_MG_FD_203700 | JGI IMG/M metagenome (GOLD analysis project Ga0315274, IMG submission 203700) | Sediment microbial communities from Yellowstone Lake, YNP, Wyoming, USA - YL17G02_20 | ecosystem: Environmental > Aquatic > Freshwater > Lake > Sediment | place: USA: Wyoming | collected...
GGTGGTGTGTCCGCACAGACAACAACCGCACAAATGCGCATACGAACACGCCTCGAATAGCACTTCAGGCGCCTTCAGGCCACTACATCGTCTTCAGCCAGACGGGAGTGTGAAATAACCGGGCTAGCCTCTAGCCTGAGTTTACGTGTTAGGGGGATTCGGTAGCAACCCGGCGCGTGCAAGTCATTGGTGGCGAGACGCTTAGCGTTTGGGGTCGTTGTATTACCCTTCTTTATCAATCCGACAGCGTGTTGGATCGAGCCATGTAGTGGGGAGGAATGAATTTTTCTCTTGACTTTTGACCGCAATTGTATTACCCTACTCTCAGGAGAAAGGAGGCGCTATGGCCACCATCACGCACAAGATGAAGAAGGGGCGTCCGTACTACTACGCCGTGCAGTGCGCGCGGGTCGAAGGCAAGCCGCGCATCGTTTGGCAGAAATATCTCGGGACGGTCGAGGCCATCGTGGCCCGGACGGAAAGCGCTAAGCCGCCCAAACCCAAGGAGGCGGTCCTGTTCGAGGCCGGGGGTGTGGCGGGCCTGTTGCGTATTGCCCAACGGTTGGGCCTCATGGACCTGATTAACGAGCAGGCGCCGAAACGGGACCAAGGTCCCAGCGTCGGGCATTACATCGTGCTGGCGGCGCTGAACCGGGCGCTGGCGCCGTGCAGCAAACTGGCGATCGGCGATTGGTACGAACAGACGGTCTTGCGGCGGCTGTGGCGGTTCGACAAAACGGCGTTCTCCTCGCAGCGGTTCTGGGACCACATGTCGATGGTGTCCGAGGACGCCATCGACGCGGTCCAAACGGCGCTGGCGGCGCGTGTGCGGCGGGAGTTTAGCTTGGACGCCGAGGTGTTGCTCTATGACACGACGAACTTCTTCACGTTTCTGGCTACGAGCAATGACCGGTGCACGCTGGCGCAGCGCGGGCACAACAAGGCCAAGCGCCACGACCTGCGCCAGGTGGGACTGGCGTTGCTGGTCACCCGCGATTTCCAGGCGCCGTTGTTCCATAAGGTGTACGACGGCAACATTCCCGACGTGAGTCTGTTTCCCTCCCTGGCCAAGGAACTCATCGCCCGCCATCGCGCCGCGTGCGGCGCAGAAGGACAGGCCACGCTGGTGTTCGACAAGGGCAACGTTTCGGACGACGCCATGGAACAGCTCGTGGTCGCCGGGCAGCCCTTTGTCGCCGCGGTGCCGTTGAACCGGCTGCCGGAACTTGCTGCGACGCCGCTCGACCGTTTCGAGGACATCCCAGGCTTTCCCGGAACCAAAGCCCTCGTGGCCCCCGCGGAGGCGTGGGGCGCGTCGTGCCGCGCCGTGCTGGCCTATACCGAAAGCTTCTTCACCCAGCAACTGCAAGGCGTCACGCACAACCTCGTCAAATGCCAGAAAAAACTCATGGACCTCGACAAGTCCCTGCGTAAGTGGCGCGAAGGCAAGCTGCGCGGGAAGCGGCCCACCGTGCGCCAGGTCCGGGCCGGCGTCCGCGCAATCCTGTCCCCCCAGTTCATGAGCGAACTCTTTCAGGTCTCAGTGGCGCAAGAAAAAGAAGTTCCAACACTACAGTACGCCGTCGATCATGCCGCGCTCGACAAACTCACCCACGAACGCCTCGGGCGAACCCTTTTGCTCGCCGTAAAGACCCAGGGCGACGCCCAGGACATCATCGGCACCTACCGCAGCCTTACCGAAATCGAGGATGTCTTCAAGAACATGAAGAACGTCGACTTCCTGCGTTGGCAGCCCGCCTATCATTGGACAAACCAGAAACTCAGAGTCCACGGACTGTACTGCGTGCTCGCCTTGCTGCTCGCCACGCTGGCCCGAAAGATCGCGGCCCAGGCCCGAATCGAGCTATCTCTACCCGCGCTCCTCGAAGAACTCTCCGCCATTCGCGAGGCCGCCGTGATCTATCCCCAAGGCACTCTCGCTCATCGCAAGGATCACATCACACTCAGCCGGATGTCCCCCACCCAACGCAAACTCGCCGACGCCCTCGAAATCGCCACCGCCCTAAAGGGGTAATACACCCTTCTCTGCGCAAACCTTTGCCCCACAATCCGTTACTTGCCCCGTGCACGGATAAGACGTAAACTCAGGCTAGCCCAAGGAAATTGCTTGAAACCTGTTGAGCGGTATGGTATTACTAAACGGCGGGGCATTGGGCTTTTCTCGCTCGAACTAAAGTTCCGGCAGGGGTTTGCCGATATCGTAAGTAGGATGTAAAGGTGAAGCGAACGAAAGGATCGTTCGAGGAGAACGCAAATGGTTGGTATTCAAGGAGTTGGCGGGATTCCCGAGCCAAAGCCCGAACGACCGGCCAAGGTTCGTGAAAAAGAACAGGATGCGACTCAGAGTTCACTCGTCAAAGATGGCGTTCTCATAAGTAGCGAGGCGCAGGCTGCGGCGAAACTTGCAAGTACAATCCAAGCACAGGTTGGGTCGTCCGATGTCCGCACCGAACGCGTGGCCGGCGCGAAGGAACGCATCGAGCGCGGTGAGTATCGAAACCCTGAGGTCGTAGCGAAGGTTGCCGAGCGCGTAAGCAAGTATCTCCCGTAAAGGAGACTTGATGGCATCGAGGCACAAGTCTGCGGGCATGGTGGTTGCCATGCTCGTTTCTCTTTTTATTGCGGCCGGTTGCAACGGCGTCAAGCGCGTTGAGAAGGGCAAGGCATGTTGGTACGGCCCGGGATACGAGGGCCGGCGTACGGCCTCCGGCGAGGTTTTCAATCCGGGTGCGTTCACGGCGGCCCATCGCAAGCTTCCCTTCAACACAATTGTGCGAGTGACGAATCTCAACAATGGACGGGAGGTCAAGGTCCGGATTAACGACCGCGGACCGTTCAAAGGGGGCCGCATCATCGATCTTTCAGAGGCGGCTGCCCGCGAACTGGGGATGATCCGGGAAGGCGTCGTCCCCGTCCGGATTGAGGTGTTGCGTCTTGGCCGACAGCGGTGAGGCTTTCCCGCATCACCTCAGATAGCGCTGCTCTTGTCCATGTACTGCTTTCGCGCCTGGCGCAGCTTGAGTCGGATGCCCGGATCGTAAGAAGGGTCGCCGGTCCGCCGCCACGCATCCATGAGTTGCTCGATGCGGATGTCATATGACGGAAGGTAGTTGTTCAGCAGGTACATCAACTCCGCCTTGTATTTCTTTGCCGCCGGATCGCCGGCTTCCGCGCCCAACTCATTGAGTTGACGCCGGCCAGCCTCCACGCCCTCGCGATAGTTGCGATCGGTTCCAATATTCGACGAGGCTGGACGCACCTTCCTCTTGGCTTCATCCCGAATCTGAAGTTTCAGGTCGGACTTCTTCAGTGCGCGCATATCGCAAGTCTCCTCTTGCCGCGGAAAGCTTTACCCGTTCCGGCGCGTATTATATCCAAAACACGGACACGAACTTCCATGTCACCGGTATATCCGAAAACTCCGTAGAAGGCCAGTGCCTGGGCGCCCACGATCACGTATTCAACGGCATGGGCGTTCAACAACTCGAGCAACTCTTTGAAGTCTTGTTGAATCGCCATGCCGCTGTCTCCTGAGCTCTTCCACGGCCTCAACGCGTTCCGAAGGACTGCGCGACAGCCAGTAAGCGAGGTTTTCTTTCGGCTCCGAGAAACTCGCCAAATCGGCCTTGCGAACCACCTTCTCGATCATGAGATCGCCACCTCTCTCTTCACTGCTGTCCGTACTGCAATCATGATAGTGCATCAGTTTCTTTGTCAGCAACATATATGCGGGGGTGTTTGAAAAGGCTTTCCCGCGCTTCTATCATGGCGAGTGTGCGGTAGCGTCCGATGGGATTGCACGCGGCGGCTGTGTTGCGGTGGGTCACGGCGCTGGACAAGGCGCTCATCTGCGACGGACTGTCGCTGATCCACGGGCCGGTGTGCTATCGTTAGCAGACCCAGGCACTGCGCCACAGCTTGGGGCTGTGACTTGGAGTGTATATTCAGCCAACCTGGAGGATAGAAAGATGGCAGTAGCGTTTTTCACGTTGATAGTGTACCTGGCTATCGTTTGCTTCGTGGTCTGGCTTGGGATGCGTCTTGTCAACGCGCACGAGCGAATGGCGGCCGCACAGGAAAGGTCGGCAGACGCGCTTCTTGAGATTGCGAGAAAGCCGGGAAGCCAGACCTAATCTGGAAGTCAAGGCGCCACCCGTTGCCTGAGGTCTCCCTTGCTCGATCGGCACTTAGGTGGCGCAGGCTGTCAGTCTGCGGGAAGGCAAGGTCTCGTCTCGAAGACCTCGCAGACTAATAGTCTGCGCTACGATTCCGGGTGGATCTCTTTACAGGCTCCGGTAAATCGGCCTACTCGACAAAGGGAGCCGGACCCGGCGGACTGATCAGACCGGTCTGATGGCTGCCGGATGTTGTGATGGCGCTACTTGCCGAGGATCTCGTCGACGTTCGACTGATCGATCATCTTGACGGGGGTCTCGACTTTCAGTTGGACGGGATTGCCGTCGAGGCGCTGCTGGATCGTGTGTATGGCGATGCGGCCCATCTCCCCGGGATAGACGGCGCACGAGGCCGTGACGACGCCGTCCTTGATGTCTTTGAGCGTGTCGGGATTGCCGTCGATGCCGATGGTGAAGACCTGTTTGCCGGCCTCGCGCCCGGCTTGCGCCGCGCCTTGGGCCATGGCGTCGGAACAACCGAAGAAGAGGTCGAGGTCCGGCGTGGCTTTCAACGCCGCGAGCGCGACGTTCATGGCCTGCTGACGTTCCCAGTTCGCCGGAGTCTGCGCGACGGCCTTGATGGCGGCGTGCGGCTTGAGCGCATCGAGGAACCCGCCCGATCTCTCCGTAGTGTGCATGCCTGGGATGCCGAGCAGCAGATACACCTTGCCTTTGTAGTCGCCGTGCTTTTTGTTGAGGAGTTCAGCGCCGTATTCACCGCAGAGCTGTCCAGCCTTGCGTTGGTTGTAGCCGATGTAGGCATCGACTCTGCCCCCGGCCAGGTCCGTGAGAGAGTTGTGAACGAACACGGGAATGCCCGCGGCGTTCGCCTGTTCGATGGCGCCGACAATGGCGCTGTCATTGATCGCGCAGATCGAGATCGCATTCACCTTGCGCCGCACGAGCGCCTGCACCATGTCGACCTGCGCCGCGAAATTGGTCTCCCGATCCGGAGCGAGCGACTCGACTTTCCATCCGAGCCTCTCGCCCTCCTTCTGCGCGGCTTCGATGAGCGTGACGTGGAACGTGCTCGTTAAGGCCGGAGAAACAAATCCGACGACAACCTGTTTGGCCGAGTCAGGGGCACCCGGTTGTGTCGAAGCGCCCGGCGTGGACGTCGGCTTGCCGCAGCCTGCAAATGCAATCACAGACATCAAACCCAGAATGAAGACTTTCCGCATGGTTGGTCTCCTCGCCAAGTTAGGCCACCAAGCTATTCCTTTTATCACGTCCGGCCGAAGCCAGGACTATGTCTGGGCGGAGTTTGCTGGCAGAAAGGTCGGAAAAAGGAAACCGCACGAGTACTACCGAGCCGGCTGAAGATGGGACCATGCCTCGTCTTCCTCCGGCCGGCTCCAGTCGTCTGCGAGTGCCGCCTCACTCAGAAGGGCCGTATCCGGCACTTCCGGCTCGGCGTCGATGATGGTCACAATCGCCCGGCATGCGTGCGGAAAATGGACCTGCTCCTGTAGGTGCACTTCCCCGTCGGGTCCGATCGTCGCCTCGAATGACTTAAGCATGCTTCTATCACCTCGTGCAGACAAGATCATATGGTATCGAAGAAGGCGATGCAAGCACGCAAGCGCCTACCGCCTGCCAAACCGCTTTGCGAACACGTCGACGCAAACGGCGGCAATGATGATGCCGCCGATGACGACTTTCTGGACGTTGTAGTCGACGGCCATGAGGTTGAGGCCGTTGCGCACGACACCCATGATCAGCGCGCCCAGCAGTGTACCAACAACGGAACCTTGGCCTCCAGCGAGGCTCGTCCCGCCGATCACGACGGCCGCGATGACATCGAGCTCGAATCCGTCTCCCTCTTGCGGCATCATCCACGCAAGGCGGCCCGCCACGATCAGGCCGCTCACCGCCGCTAGGGCGCCGGTCACCGTGTAGACCCAGATCTTGGATGCGTGGATCACGATGCCGCTCAGACGTGCGGATTCCTCGTTGCCGCCGATGGCGTACACGTTGCGTCCGAATCGCGTATGCCGCAACGCGAGCCAGCCGAAAAAATAGATCGCGAGCATGAGAATGATGGGAAACGGGACGCCTCCGGGCCGCGCGAGGGCGATCTGGCGCATTCCTGGGATGACCTGCACGGGGGAGTTGTGCGATATGTAGTAAGCGAGGCCGCGCGCCACGCCCATCACGCCGAGCGTGGCGATGAAAGAGGGCAGAGGGACCTTGGTGACCATGATGCCATTTGCCAGCCCGCAAAGGGATCCAACAAGAATCGCCGCAAGAAAACCCAGAGGGACGCACATGCCTGACGCAATCATCCAGGCTGGCCCTGCGCCTGAGAGCCACACTCCTGCAAGCGCTCCGGCGCATCCGGACAACGCGAGCACGCTTCCGACGGACAGATCGATCCCCCCCGTGAGGATCACCAGCGTCATCCCAAAGGCGGCAATCGCGATGCCCGAGATCTGGACCAGCACGTCTTTGACGTTGTCGACGGACAGGAACTCGGGGCGTTTCGATGCCAAGGCGGCGCACAGCACAACAAGGAACAACACCACACCCAACTTCCGCAACAAACGGAGCGCCTGCGCCATCATCATCGAAGCTTCCGCGATCGCATAAGGTTCTTGCTCCCCATCAAAGCAACATAGTACCGAAGGATGGTTGAGATTTCACCACGAAGAGCACGAAGACCACGAAGAGAAAGGAATCGAGCTTCTTAAGACCCCTGACCCTGATTGTGTCTCGTCAAGCTATTGCAGATCATCGTTCCATGAGTATTGTTTCTTTCGTGGCCTTCGCGTTCTTCCAGCGCACCTCGGAGCGGATCTGGATTTCCTGTGATGGCGCATCAGCGAAGCGCGGCGCGATAGCTGTCGAGCGTCAGGCGCGCAGTTCGTTCCCACGCAAACGTTGCGGCGCGGGACGTACCTTTCCCCGTCAGCGTTGCGCGCAGCGCCGGGTCGGTCGCGGCCCGCAACATGACATCCGCAAGGGCCTCGACGTCGGTTGGATTCACTTGCAGTGCGGCATCCCCAACCACCTCCGGCAGACTCGACACGTTGGACGTCACCACGGGCGCTCCGCATGCCATCGCTTCGAGGGGAGGCAATCCAAAACCCTCGCACAGACTGGGCCACACGAAAACATGCGCGGAGGAGAGCAGCGCGGGCAAGTCCTCGTTAGCCACGAAACCGGGGAAGTGGATGCGTTTAGCGTAAGGAGACAGCGCGGCGGCAGTCCGCACAGGCTTGACTTTCCACCCGTCGCGCCCGGCGATAACGAGATCGTGGGGGCACTTGGCCGCAATCCGATTCCACGCTTCGATGAGGTTTACGAGATTCTTCCTGGGTTCGATGGTGCCGACGTACAGGAAGAAGGCCTCGGGCAACTTGTACCAGGCCCGGACGGCCGCGCGTTGCTCCTGTGATGCCGGCCGGAATTCCTCTCCGACGCCCAACGGGATCACGTCGACCCGATCCGCGGGGATACCGAGCAGTTCGTTCAGATCCGCCGCCGTCGCATGCGAATCGGTAATCACGCGCGCGGCAAGACGCGCGCTTCGTCCGACGCTCCACCGGTAGTACGCGGCGCGGTCAGTGCGAAACCAGGAGGCATTGCGCAAAAAGCTGAGGTCGTGAATCGTGAGAACCGCTCGACGCATCGGCATCAGCGGGCCGATGTTCGCAGGGAAATGGACCACGCCGGCTTTGAGTCGCCTGCGCTCAAATCGGATGATGCACTGGTCGTAGCCGATCCGCCTCCAAAACCTGCGGGCGTCGACTTGCCGCAATGCGTGCTGCTGGCCCGATACGAGGTGGGGTTCCGGGACGTGGCGGGGCCATAGGATGGCGCATTGGACGTCTTCCGCCATCCCTGGGAGGCGCCGGGCCAACTCGACGGTGTAACGCCCCGTGCCGCTCAGGTTTCCTGCCTGAAGACCGTTCAGTAGGACCAGCATTGATCTACAACCCCGGAAAGAGTCAACGCGATATCGTGAGTCCGGTGAAATACAACGACTCCTTCCCGAGGATAACACGTTCGGTGTACGTCGAGAAAGAGAGGGCCGCGCGGGTTTCTGGCCCGTTTCCGGAAATGGGCGGGGACGTGGTATCTTCTTTCTGATTCCATCCAAGCATGCCGGAGGATACAATGAGGGAGGCGTGTCGGCTTGTCTTGACGGCACGGGAGGGGCCGCGGTGATGTGTTTAGTTTGCATGCTGTTCTTTGGCGTCAGTGCATCGGCAGGAGCGCAGAATGACATGTGGGAGCTTGCCACGGACGACACGCGTCTGACTCTCGAGATGTCGGGCGATCAACTCACAGTGCGGGATCTGACCGGCGCGGCGGATGGCCACGAGTGGCTTGCCGATCCCATCCCAGTCTCTCTGATGTCGAGGGCGTGGCTTGGCGAACGGGAGATTCCCACCCAATGGCGCTTTGTCAAGGCGATGCGGGATGACGCGGCGCACACGGTTGCCTTTCGCTTCACCCACCCGGGACCTCGGCTTGAACTCCGCTCGATTTGGCGCGCACGCCCTGGCCGCGGTCCCGTCGAGCACTGGATCGAGATCGAGAACCAATCCGACGTCGTCGTGACGCTTGGACACCAAGACAGCCTCTTTCTTTCCGATCTGCGCCCCTCGTGCAACGCAGCCGTGTGGTGGATCAAACGCGGCGGGAGCAACGCGAGCACCGAAGGGGGAACCTTCACGGAGCCCGTCGGACCGCAGATGGACCTGTCGCTCGTCACCAACTGCGATGACGGCGCAAGTCCCTGCCCGTGGCTTGCCGTCCAGATGGACGGCGAGCACGGCCTTCACGTGGGATGGGAATTCTCCGGACTCGGCCGCATTCAGGCGAAGGCGGTGAGGGAAGGCAAGGGACTCAGCGTCGCCATCGGCAACATGCCGGAGTTCAAGACGGATCTCTGGCCGGGCGAGACGTTTGTTGTGCCTCCCGCCTTCGTCGGATGTTACGTGGGGGATATTGACGAGGGCGCGTATGCCCTGCACCAATGGATTCTACGCTATCTGCGGCCGCCTCTGGCCGACGGCATCCCCGACCCGATTCTTGCCTATAACCTCTATCTTGACGCGGGCGGGGCGAGCGCCAAGGAAGCCGGCGTGTTGCGCAGCGCCGCGTTCTGTCGAGACCTCGGATTCGAGGCGTTCATGCCGGACGCAATGTGGTTCCCGGAGTGCGGCGACTGGCGTCGCGACCCGATGCGGTTCCCCAACGGCCTCGCGCCTATCGAGCAATTTGTGCACGCCAACGGAATGCGGATGGCCCTGTGGTGCGCGTGGACCAACGGCGGCGTCTCCGAGCATCCCGACGCACTGAGTGTGCGCGGCCCCGTGGGCAATCCCCGGTGGTTTAACGAGGACTTCGCGCCGGATTGGCAGCCCGGCCCTTTCTACGGCGCCCGCATCTGCCTGGCATCGCCCGAAGCCAAGGAATGGGCAATAGAGAAAACACAGCGGCTTGTGAGGAATTACGGGCTCGATTATCTGAAGCATGATTGCGGCCCCATCGTAAACGCGTGCAACAAGACCACGCACCGTCACCACTACGGTGTCGATGCGAGTTACTGGGCCACGATGGGCTACTACGAGGTGCAGGAGAAGCTGGGGCAGGCGTTCCCGCGGATCATCCTCGAGAACTGCTCCGGCGGCGGCCACATCAAGGACTTCGGCGTGATTCAGCGGACGCATTACACCGTGACGACCGACACCCTGTCCAACTTGCCGGATCGGCAGAGCATCTACGATTCCACGTTCGCGTTTCCGCCCATGGTCCTCCAAGCTTACACGTACGAGCGTGAGTACAAGGTCCCGGGCGACGACCCTGGCCCGTTCCTGTGGCGCAGCGCAATGATGGGCGCGTGGCAGATCGATCCCACCAATACGCGGATCTGGACGGACGACGAGCGCGAATCCGCGAAACGCGCCGCCACGGTGTACAAGGAATGGATACGCCCCATGTTTCGGGATGTGAAAGTGCATCACATCCTGCCCCGGCCCGACGGCGTGCATTGGGACGGCATGTTCTATTGGAGCGCCTCACTGAAACGCGGCACGCTGTACGTGTTCAGGCCCGACGCGGAAGAGGATTTCGAGACGGTTAGACTCAAAGGTTTGGATGCTGAAAAGAACTACCGGGTCTGGAGTGAAGATGGATCCGTCGAACCCGGCGAGCGAAAAGGCTCGGATCTCATGCGCTCGGGCATCGGCGTCACATTGCCGCAACGGTACACGAGCGATCTCATCTACGTGAAGGAACTCTGAACTCGGCAAAGCCATTGGTTCTTGTCCCTTCCATCGTATGGGGGGATAAGGGGATGACAACATCATGCTGACGCGCTAAGGCTGCACTTCGCGGCGGAACTTCTCGACGCAGCGTTCGCCTTCTTTGCTCATCTTCAGACCTCCCGCGCGAATCATTTGGAATGCTTCCGGGCTCATCTCCGGAGTGTACTTTTGCAGCGACGGCGGAAACTGGCTGACGTGTTTTGCGGCCGCTTTGATCTTCTGCTCGATGATGTCGGTGATATCGACCGTGTAGTTCGGTTCCGCCGAGTAGTAATAGTACGCCACCGGCACTTGGTATGGTTTCAGGCCTTCGACGAGAAGGTCCTGAGGGTAGTAGAGGTGCCACTCGGAGGCGATGAAGGCGTCCTTGGTGATGAACGCAGCCATCCGGTGGTCGGTCTTGTGCCACTGTTCGTACTTGTCGCCTGGGTCAATGGTGAACACCGCATCGGGCCGATATTTCTTGATCAGCCTGCACGCCTCGCCCCGCAAGCGCTGCGGCTCGGCATACTCGAGATTCCCGTCCTCGTAACCCAGCCAGATGATGTTGTCCTTTGGGATGCCCAAAACGTCGCAGGCCGCTTCTTCCTCAGCCTTGCGGATTTGCGCCAAGCGCTCGGATGTCATCTCGAGGTCCTGCGACCCTTTGTCGTCATTCGTGTAAATGACGATGATGACTTTGTTCTTGTTCTTCGCGAGAATCGACATGATCCCGCCGCAGGCAAAGGTGTCATCGTCGGGATGCGGCGTGAAAATCATGACCGTCTTGCCCGTCCACGACTCAATCCGATCCCCGTCGGTCGTCTGGCCTCCTTGAGCGAGCGCTCCGCCTGAAAGGACGGCCACGATAAGAAGGTAAATCACGATATCAAGCGTTTTCATTGTCGTCTCCCTGATTTCGCGTTGCGCGCGAACGCGATGGTTTACTATACGGAATTGCCCGCGAATGCCGTGGGCACGGCTTTCGATATCGTAGATGCAATGGCACTCACTGTCAAGAAAGCCCCTCGATGCCCTTCGGGAAAGGTTGGACGTGCCGCGTCTGACCGACGAGATTCTCCGGCAAGCTAAGAAGGCGGGTCGGCCTTGATCCTGTGAACCGCAGGTGCGTCTCTTGCAGCGGCGTTTCTACGAAGCCGCCGCATCCGTCGACACGAACGTCGTTTCTACTTGTCCCATTGCCGGCCAAGGGTTGAGTCTGCCGCGGCGAACGGGTAGATTCATTCCTGACGCGAAGAGTCGCCCCTCCGTTGGAAGTTATGAGGAAAGGCTGAGAGATCATGGCTGCAAAGGTGTTTTCATCTTGTTGCGCGTACGGGGTCCCGCCGTGTGCCGTCTTGCTGGCCTTGATGCTCTGCGGCATGAAACCCGCCGCAGCGCAGGAAAACGTCACCCAGAAGACGGCCGCGCCGGAATCGTTGCGCGCGGGGTTCGCACGAACCGAGGTTACGCCTGCCGTGGGCGCGGAGATGCCCGGCGGCTTCCAAAAGAATTTCGCGCAGGGCGTCCACGATCCATTGTGGGTCGAAGCGGCCTTTTTCGCGAATGGTTCGACGGAGTTGGCGGTCGTGGGCGTCGACCTCATTATGATCCCGCGCGACGTGGTGGAAGGGGCTCGGCGGCAGGCGGAGACGCGCTGCGGCATACCCTCGCGCAACATCCTGATCGCCGCGAGCCACACGCACAACGGCGGACCGGTCGTCGAATGCTTCGAGGTCGAGTGCGACCCCGCGTATTGCCGCCTCGCGGCGGAGAAGATCGCCGAGGCCGTCGTGCAGGCCCACGACAAGGCCGTCGAAGCGCGCGTCAGCACGGGCGTGGGCCGCGAGGACTCCGTCGGCTTCAACCGCCGGTTCAAAATGAAAGATGGCTCCGTCAAGACGCACCCGGGCAAGATGAATCCCGACATCGTCGAGCCCGCGGGACCGATCGATCCCGACGTCGGCGTCATCGCCGTCGAGAACACCCAGGGCCAACTGCTCGGATGCATCGTGAACTACGCCCTCCACGGCACGACAATGGGCGGCAGCCTCATCTCGGCCGACTGGCCGTGTTACCTGCGCCAAACCGTTCGCGGGGGTATCGGCTCCGGGATCCAAGACTCGTCTGGGGACGCGGCCTTCGTAGGCATCGTGTTTCTCAACGGCGCTTGCGGCGACGTCACCCAGGTTGACAACCGGAGCCTGCGTCCTTCCGAGTTCGGCGAGGCGTGGGCGCGGCGCGTGGGCATGACCGTCGGCGCGGAAGTTTTGAAGGTCCTGGCCCGGGCGGAATTCAAGCCGGACGCGCCGCTGGGCGTGGCGACGGAATCCCTCGCGTTGCCGATCCGCGACCTTGCCGGATCGGATAAGGAATTGCTGGCCCGAGAAGCGCCCGATTCCGGACTTGGCTCCGGCGGCGGCAAAGTCTACCTCCGCGAGGCGCGTCTCGTCCGCGAGATGAAGGCCAAGTCGCCCACCGTCGACGTCGAAGTCCAAGCATTCCGCATCGGCGATGCAGCCATCGTGAGCAACCCCGCCGAGTTCTTCTGCCAACTCGGCCTGGACATCAAACGCGGTTCGCCCTGGAAGCCGACCATGGTCGCCGAACTCGCCAACGGCTACTCCGGCTACTGCCCGACCGCCGAGGCATTCAAGGGCGGCGGCTACGAAGTCCGCACCGCCCGCAGCAGCTTCCTGGCCCCCGGCGCCGGCGAGCAGATCGTCGAGAGCTCGGTCCGCCTCCTGAACGGACTCGCCGGCAAGTAGGCGCGACTGATGCAACAACCTTATCTTTGTGTTTTCCAGGAAGCAAAGGCCGGAAAGAGGCTGCCCGTTTCCGGGCAATAACTCTTGTTTCTGCTTACAGGGAGTTTGTACTGATTCCTCAACTCTTGTAGGCTTTGCGATGAAGTCCTTGCATTGAGAGAGGAGATCGCTATGTGCCGCTGTTGCATGAACCGCAGAGAATTCCTGGGTACAACCGCTTTGTTGACCGCCGGGGCCGCGGTGGGTGTCGCGGTTTCCGGCAGAGCGTCCGCCGTGCCGCTGTGGGAGCCGGGGCGGTTCGATCCGCTCCGCCCTCTCGTCAGGATCGGAAAACCGTTGCGGGTGAAGCCCGTGCTCATGTACAGCCTGCCGAAACGCAGGGAGATGGCGTCATGGAAATCCTGGGGCGGCGTTCAAACCGAACAGGCGGTGAACGAGGAAGCCGAGCGGATTGCAGGAGAGCTGAATGACCTGGCCTCGAAGGCCGGCTTCGCGTTCGAGGTCATGCCGGTGGCGCGCGTCACGACCCCCGATGCGTCGGGGGCGGCAAAGGCGCGCGATGAGGGGGACGTGACGATTGTCTACCCGGCCACGGGATCGGGAAACCTCCTGAACGCGTGTATCCCGGAGAGAGGTGGCATAATATTTGTGCGCCATGCGTCCGGTCCCGTCTACTATTGGTATGAAGCCCTCAGCGTGCGCCAACTCAAGACCGATAAGAACGCTCCGGATTCCGGCAAACGCGTTTCCGTTCACGACGTGGTCGTTGACGATCCCGAAGAGCTTCTCTGGCGGTTGCGGGCGTTGTTTGGCGTCAGGAATTTCATCGGCGGGCGAGTCGTCGCGTTGGGCAGCGCGCAGGGCAAGTATGCCGAGGAAGCGCCGGCAAAGGCGCGGGAACAATTCAAGCTGGATATCGTCGAAATCCCGTATTCCGATCTCGGGAAACGCATTGAAAGTGCGCTCGGCGATCCCGCTCGGATGAAGTGCGCCGAGGAATGGACCCGGAAGTATCTCGCGTTACCGGGTACGACGCTCGAGACGGAGCGCCCGTTTGTGCTGAATGCGTTTGTCCTCTACGGCATCTTCAAAGACATTCTCGAGGAGTGCAACGCCGAATTGTTCACGATCAACGAATGCATGAGCACGATTCTGCCCATGTCAAAAACAACCGCGTGCCTCACGCTGAGTGTCTTAAACGACGAGGGCTACGTCGCATTCTGCGAGTCCGATTTCGTGATCGTACCGGCGGGCATTTTGCTGCGCTACATCTCCGGGAAGCCCGTTTTCATGCACAACTCCACTTTCCCGCACAAAGCCATCGTTACCTGCGCCCATTGCAGCGCGCCGCGCCGCATGAACGGCGACCGGTATGACCCCGTCCGCATTCTCACGCACTACGAGTCCGAGTATGGCGCCGCGCCCAAAGTCGAGATGCCGTTGGGACAGGAAGTGACCTTCATCGATCCCGAGTACGCTACGGGCCGGTGGGTAGGCATAAAGGGGGTTGTCGAGAAGAATCCCTTCTACGAGATCTGCCGCTCGCAACAGGACGTTCGCATCCTCGGAAACTGGAAAAGGCTCCTGAACGAGGTTCGTGATTCGCACTGGATGATGGTCTGTGGGGACTATCTGAAGGAGATCGGCTACGCCGCCCCGCGAATCGGCGTCGTCTGGGATGACATCTCGGTATAGGCCATGAACATGCTCCCCCTATTCGTGGTCCAGGAACATTTCGCGCGCTCACACCATTATGATTTCCGCCTCGAGCACGAGGGCGTGCTGAAGAGCTGGGCCGTGCCTAAGGGGCTTCCCGAAGAGTCAGGCGTCAAACGCCTTGCTGTCCAGGTGGACGATCATGCGCTCGAATATGGCGACTTCGAAGGCGAGATTCCCGAGGGCGAGTATGGCGCAGGCAAGGTGTCGATCTGGGATAGGGGAACGTTTACCGTCACAGAGTGGGGGAGAGACACCATCGTCGTGGAACTGGCCGGTCAAAAGCTCAACGGCTCGTACTGCCTGGTCCGCCTGAAGGGAAAGAAAGGCAACGAGTGGCTTGTCTTCAAACGAGGCTGATCGGCGGGGCGATAAGGAAAGACACATGACCGTTTCTATAGCGCACGTCGCCTATGGCGCGTCACGGATTCCGCTGCAACTCGACGGCCGCCTTGCCGAGTGGCACGTCATTGCACCCAGCTTCGAACCGGCGTTGCCGGATCCGCATGCGGCGTTTGTCCGCGGGTGCGCCCGTCCCATCTATTCTTCCCCGTTACGGGATCTCGTCAAATCCACCGACCGGGTTGCCATCGTGACTTCGGACGGGACGCGGCCCGTGCCGAACCATCTGCTCATCCCTTGGCTGCTCGAGGTGCTGCCCGTTCCCTCGGAGCAGGTAACCGTGATAATTGGCACTGGCAGCCATCGGACGGCCACGTCCGGCGAGATCGCCGCCGCCTTCGGCGTCGCGTCGCGGCGCGTGCGTATCGTCAGCCACGACGCCTATGACAGCGAGACGCACGAGCGCGTGGGTGACCTCGGGCCTCGGTTTCCAGTTTTCCTGAACAAAGCCTATGTAAGGGCGGACAAACGCATCGTTGTAGGCTTCATCGAGCCGCATTTCTTCGCCGGGTTCTCCGGTGGTCCGAAAGGCATCGTCCCCGGCGTGGCGGGAATCGAGACCATTCTCCAGACCCACGCCTATCCCTTGATCGCCGATCCCCGAAGCACCTGGGGCGTTCTCGAGGGAAATCCCGTGCACGAAGTCATCGCCCGGGCCGCGGCGCTGTGTCCGCCGGATTTCCTGATCAACGTGGCCATGAATGCGGACAAGGCGATTTCCGCGATCTTCGCCGGCCACTACCTTCATGCCCATCGTGCGGGGTGCGGCCATGTTCGCGAGAAGGCTACTGTGGCCGTTCCGCACGCGTTTCCCGTGGTCGTCACCTCAAACAGCGGTTATCCGCTGGATCAGAACCTCTATCAGTCCGTGAAGGGCATGTCGGCAGCGGCGCGCATTCTCGATCCCGGCGGGACGACCTTTATGGCCAGCGAATGCCGCGATGGCCTTCCGGATCATGGCCTCTTCGGTATGACCCTGAAGCGTGCGGCTTCTCGTGAGGCCATTGACGCCGAGTTGCGGTCGCGCGTAACGCCCGAACTTGACCAATGGCAAGTGCAGGTACTGCATCAGGTGCTTCGCCAAGGACAGGTCGCGCTCTATTCCACGCTCGACCCAGAGACAGTAAGAGCGTGCGGCCTCATTCCCGTGGCAGACCTCCAACGGAGCCTGACGCAACACCTCAAGACCCTCGGGCCGGGCACACCGGTGGCCGTGATGACCGAAGGCCCGCAAACCATCCCATACATTGCCTGACAGTGTTTCCCTATGACGGAGTTCTGGCTTTTCCTGTCTTTTCCCGGCTCAATAGACGCAGGCATCGAGCACGGATAGGACCTCTTCAAGCACGGCATCGGAAGCTCTGCCGATGCGTCTGGCGTTACGCGCGCGGAAATTGATCGACTTGACTTGTTCAACCATGACGAATCCAGCCACATGCGCGTCGTCCGCAACGGCAACATGAAAAGGAAATCTCCGATCCGTACTCGTGAGAGGGCAGACGATGGCGAGACCCGTATGTCTGTTGAAGAGCGTGTTGCTCACAACCAAGGCGGGGCGGCGGCCTTTCTGCTCGTGGCCCGACTGAGGGTCGAATGCGACAGAGACAAAGTCGCCTCTTCTCGGAACGTAGCTTGTCATTACCACGCCTCCCTGCCGATGGGCTTTCCCCAGTCAACTTCCCCGGGTTTACAGTTTCTTGGGATACGCGACACCAGTTCCCGAAGGCTCCGTTTGCCGCGCACGCGCCTCACTGGGGTGATGACGATCAGGCCGTCCCGTGCAAACACCTCGACATCATCGCCAACCGAGATGCGGACATCCTCCAGCACTTGCTTTGCAAGACGGAGCCCCTGGCTATTGCCCCATTTCTGGACCTTGGTAACCATGCTTCCACCTCCTTGGGATATACAAGGTATAGCCTGATGATGCGCCGTTGTCAAGCGGAAAAGGACTCAAGTCCGGCGATTGTGTTCAAAACCATGCTGGACTCGCGCAACGTGCTTTGCGATCACGCGGGCGGGGCGGTATTATCTTTGGAGTGGAACAATAAGGGAGAGACATCATGGAAACGTCACCGTTATCACGAAGAGGGTTCTTAGCGGCATCCGGTTTGGCCGTGGGCGCGGGCATGGTGCTGCACCGATCGGCTTTCGGCGCGAACGACCGGATCTCGGTGGGCATGATCGGCACGGGCGACCGCGCGGGGTCGCACATAGGGGAGCTGGGTAATCTCCGCGAGGCGCACAAGGTGGAAATCGCAGCGGTCTGTGACGTGTGGCGTCCAAACCGCGAATCCGCCGCCGCGCGTGTCGAGAAGATCTTTGGCAAGAAGCCGTTCCAGACCTCGCGATTTGGCGAACTGCTCGCGCGAAAAGACATAGACGCCGTGGTCATCGCCACGCCGGATTTCGCGCACACGCCTATCATGATCGAAGCGTTGAAGGCGGGCAAGGACGTGTACGTCGAGAAGCCCATGTCGCAGACAATCGAAGAGGCGAACGAAGCGATGGACCTTGCCCGCAAGAACCAGCGCATTGTTCAGGCGGGCACGCAACGGCGCAGTGAAGGTTGCTGGAAAGCCGCGCGCAAGTTCCTGGCCTCAGGACAACTGGGCCAAGTCACCCGGGTATCCTCCGCGAATAACTTTAACGAGGCGCGGTGGGCGCGCGATTTCAGCAACTGCAAAGAGGAAGACGTGGACTGGGACGCATACCTATTCAACCGCCCGAAGGTCGCGTTTGACCCCCACCTTCTCCGTCGCTGGCACCTATACAAAATGTGCACGAACGGCATATCCGGCCTCTGGATGAGCCATCTCGTGGACGCCGCGGCCAACGTCATGGCCGCTTCCTATCCGAACAGCGCCGTCGCGCTGGGCGGAATCTACATGTGGAAGGACGGACGCGAGCATACGGACGTGTTCCACGCGCTGCTCGATTATCCCGAAGGGTTTCTGTTCGACTGGGGTATGGGCCTGACCAACGGCGCAGGCACGCACTATACCATCCACGGTCGCTACGGAACACTGGAGCCGGAGAAACTCGCCTATTCCGGCGACGGCGGCGAGAAAGGCAAAGAGGTTGCCGCCGGCAAGATCGAGCCCGTGCCCGACGAAAACCACATGGCGAACTGGCTCGAATGCATCCGCAGCCGCAAGCGCCCCAACGCCGACATCGAGTTCGGCCACCAACATTCCGTCGCCACCATCATGGCTGCCGCCGCACTCGAAACCGGCCAACGCATGCGCTACGACCGCGACCAGCGCAAGATCCTCCCCGGCTGACTCGCAAGGTAGGAGAAGCTGCTATGCTGGAAGTGACATGCGCTGAGTATATGGGTGGTTACAGGATTCGGATCGAGTTCAACAACGGAGAGGCCGGTATTGTTGATCTCTCCGACTCGTTGTGGGGGCCTGTCTTCGAACCGGTAAGGGACACCGAAACATTCAAGCGGTTCACGTTGTCGCCGGTGCTCCATACGATCTGCTGGGACAACGACGCAGACTTGGCTCCCGAGTATCTGTACGAGAAGATGATCGAGCAAGCATCGACAATGGCTGGGGCTGGTCCGACCAAGCGCTGAAAGCCTCCAAAATGAGGACCCGAATTCGCGACGGCGAGCGTGAGCGGTCCACGCTGGCAGCCAGGATTAGACCCTTGGCGACAGATGTGTTTCTTGCGGAGGATGCGCTGCACGTTGTGCTCGCCGATGGCAGGGAAGTCTCTGCTCCGTTGCAATGGTTTCCCCGCCTCCTGAATGCAACCGCCGAGCAACGCGCGGTGCGGGAGCTCATCGGCGACGGTATCGGTATTCACTGGCCGCTCGTGGACGAGGATATCGAGGTCGAGAGCTTGTTGGCGACGTAAGCGGGATCACACTGTGCCTGACAAGAATCACATGGCCAAGTGGTTCGAGTGCATCCGCTCGCGCCAGCGCCGCAACGCCGACTACGAGGATTAGCGGCGCAAGTAACGATCTCGGTTGAACTGGGCGCGGAAACAGCCATGAACACAGGCGATGCGGTATTGACGCAAGGGGAGCGCGGGTTTCGTCTTTGGATGTGCATCAGCTTCTGGATGTACCTGTTCGGCGCGGTGTTCTTCTTCGTGGCGGGCAAGTACATTCCGCCCCTGATTAACGCGATCTCCGCGCGCATTTGTTCGCTGCCGCTGTATCCGCTGCCGTTCGAGGCACGTGAAGGGGCGTTCTGGCTGGTCCTGTCCGTTTCGATGATGGCGATGCTGACGTGGATCTGCCGCGCGGTTTACATGGACGTGCGGGGCAACGGGAGGCTGGTGGCGCTGCTGCTGCTCTCGAAGTTGTGCTCGACGGCGCTCTATTTTGTTTTATTCGTCAAGTATCACTATCTCGCCTATCTGGTCGGCGCGCTGACCGACGGTCCGATCTTCGTGCTCACGTGGGGGCTCTGGTTCCTGGCCTCGCCGCAGGACAAGCTCCTGAATCGAAAAGAGGAAGAGATTCTCGCCGCGGTGGGCGACGCGCTGATGCCGCGGGACGGCGCGTTTCCGCTCGGTTATCTGGACTTGCAGCAGGCATGCCTCGCGGAAGTCAGGCGGATGCTGGCGGCGCAAGGCCCGTTAGCGCGGGTGGCGGTGCGGTTGTCATTGCGATGGGTGAACCTCGCGCCGGTGTTCGTCACGTTGCGTCCGGCCCGGTTGTGCGGGATGCCGCCCGCCGAACGATCCGCCTTTCTGCGGCGTGCGGAAGGGCACTGGTTTCTTCCCGTTCGACTGATGGTGCGGTTGGTCAAGGCTCACGTCATTATGCCGTTTTTCAATCAGCCTGAGGCCATGCGCGCCATCGGCTACAACCCGGAAGCCCATGCGAACCCGGGTTGCATTGCGAGCGAGGGATCGGCCGAGGCGACGGGCGCGACACAAGGCGGGTAGGGGTTTCGCGATCATGACGCGATATCAGTGTAAAGCGGCGGTAATCGGCACGGGGGCGGGCGGCGCCGTGGCGGGCGCCGTTCTCGCGGAAGCGGGAATTGACACGATCCTCGTCGAGCAGGGCAAGCACTACCGTCCGGAGGATCACCGGGACGTTCTCTCCGGGATCAATCGCATGTATCTCGATGGCGGGATGACGGTGACCTTCGGGAACCCGCCGATTCCGGCGCCGTTGGGGCGCGCCGTTGGGGGAACCACGATCATCAATTCGTCGACGTGCTTTCGCCCGCCCAGCGACAGGGTTGCTTCGTGGGGAGGGCCGGCGTGGGAAGAGCTTGAGCCTTGCTGCGAAGAGGTGGAGCGGCGCATCAACGCGCACGAGGTGGACGCCGAACTGCTCGGGGGCAATTGGCGCGTGTTGAAACGCGGGTGCGACGCGCTGGGCGTCGAGATCAAGCCGCTCAAGCACAACGTGAAGGACTGCAAAGGACGGGGCCGGTGTCAGTACGGTTGCCAGGAGGGCGCGAAGCAAAGCACGGACCTCACCTTTGTGCCGAGCGCGGTTGCGGCGGGGGCCAGGCTCCTGACGGAACACCGAGTCGAGCGCGTCATCGTTGCCAACGGGAAAGCGGTCGGGGTGGCCGGCGTATGTCCCGAGGGCGACTTCGAGATCCGGGTCGACGCGGTTGTCCTGGCGTTGGGCGCGTTTTGCACGCCGGCTTTTCTGTTGCGCCAGCGGCTTGCGAACGGCTCGCGGCGCGTGGGGCGCGGATTGCGGATCCATCCCGCGTCGCGCGTCGTGGCGCTGTTCGACGAGGTCGTGGACGGTTACATCGGGCTGCCGCAGGGCGCCTACATTGACCGCTGGGCGGACCGCCGCGTCATGCTGGAAGGCGTGTTCGCGCCGCCGGGGCTGATGATTGCGTCGTTGAGAGGGGCTGGACATGAACTCAAGGATCTTGCGGCGCGCTACCGGCAGATGTCGGCGTTCGGCGTGATGGTGTCCGACACGTCGCAGGGGCGGGTACGAGCCGGCCGTTTCGGACTGCCGTTTTTCGCGACGTATCAAATGAACCGCGCCGATGCCGCGAACCTCCGCTTCGGGATTGCGCGGTTGGCCGAACTGTACTTCGCCGCGGGCGCCGGGCGCGTCTACACCGGGTTCCTGCCTATGCCGGTCATCGAGCGCCGCGACGCACTGCCGCGCTTCGAGGGGATTGCCGCGAAACCGGTTCACTTCGAGATGATGGCGTTTCATCCCGTGGGAACGTGCGCGATGGGCGGTGACCCCAAGACCTCGGTCGTGAATTTCTCCCTCGAAACCCACGACGTGCCCAGCCTGCACATTATGGACGGTTCCGTGATACCGGGGTCTCTGGGCGTGAACCCGCAGATCGCGATCATGGCGCTGGCGATGCGGGCCGCCCGGCTTCTGGCGGACAAGTTGCGTTGAAAGCCGTGGCGCGAGTTTCCTGTTGACATCCCTATGATTGCCACACTTTGCGAGGGTCGAAAACGGTTCAGCAACGCTCTTCGCATTCCGTCTTCAGTCGCGGGACACGATTTGGGATAACGACGGATTCGCATTACGGCTTGGTCGAGTTCGACGAGAAACTCGTTACCCAGTCCTGGGGTTTGGCTTTCGTACCAGTCGAAAGCGTCGCGCAGCTCCTTCTCGGCTACCGACAGGAATCGCACCTTCATGTCGGCGGCTGGACGGCAGGAAGCCGCCTCCGTGGTGCTTCAAGCTTTCGATTATCTGCTCGTAGTCGCGAGCTTCGAGGCGGCCTTCTCGATACGCTTGCCTGCGCTTCCGTGCCTCCTCAGCCCAGACAGTGTCCAGATCGGGGTCCGGACGGTCGAGCTGCATCAGCAATGCATCCACCAGGGCCAGTTTGTCGGTGTCGGGCAGCTCTTTTGCCTTCTCACATATTTCCTTGACGCTCGTCGGCATGGTGTTCTCCTGCTCTTATGCTTCCTCAGACTATGCCACCCCGAGCGGATACCCGTCAACTCAACCCAACCGCTCTTTAGATCCGGAAGCAACTCGCAATGTAGTCACCTTCCTGGTGATTCTGCCGCGAGTCGGCGGCTGGACGGCAGGAAGCCGCCTCCGTGATGCGCTCAATCAGATCAACGGTCCCTTTCTGTTTTGGCTAACGACACGTTATTTCTGAACGCGGCAGCCGATTGTGTCCTGGGGAGGGGCGTGATAGGCTTGGGTTCACGGTGGGGCGGGTTGTCTCAGCCGCCGCCGGTACGAGCGAGCACACCGGAGGTGGCTTCCTGCCGTCCAGCCACCGACATGAGGGAGGACATTCACATGCACCGCACGAGGCACGCGAGCGCTGCGCACTTCTCGGCTTCACTCCTGGTTGCCGTAGTGACGTCTGCCGTCAGTCTCGCCGCACAGGCCGAGCCGCTGTATTCGGTGGAGCAGATGACCGGCGTCGTGTATGGCACGGGCTTCGTGACATCGCCGGACGGCACACCCGGCACCAAGGCGTTGACCATGGACATCTATCGCCCAAAGGGCTACGACAAGCCGGACAAGATGGCGCTGCTCGTCATCCACGGCGGGGCGTTCACCGGCGGCAAACCGCGCGACCTTGAGGGCGTGTCCCGCTACTTCGCCGAACGCGGATTCGTGTGCTTTACAATCAGCTACCGCCTGGCGGGCGATAAGGGGCCTGATGTGCGCAAAGCTGCCTACTCGGATGCGAAGAGCGCGGTCCGCTGGGTGCGTGCCCATGCGAAGGAGTTCGGGATTGACCCGAACCGCATCGGCGCCATCGGGCATTCGGCAGGGGCGGTCTCCGCGCTGCAGATCGCGGTCACCAAGGCCGGCGAACTGGTCAGCGACGGCCCAGTGCTCGCGCCTGCGAACCACCCCGAGCAGAGTTCGGCGATCCAAGCGGCCGCCGCGATAGCGGGCGTGCTCCCCGAACACGAATATGCCGACGCGCAAGACCCTCCCTTACTGTTTCTCCACGGCACCAATGATCCAGTAATCCCGCTGGACCGCGCCAAAGCGTCGATGAAACGATGCGAGGAGGTTGGCCTGCGTCCTCGGTTCCTCACCGCGAAAGGCGCTGGACACGATCCCTGGAACGAGCGTTACGAGGGGTCCGATCTCCGTCCGCAGGTCGTGGCGTTCTTCGTAGAAGAACTGGGTAAGGTGAAAGGCCCTCTGCCCGAACCGGACGGTGTGATCTTGACCAAGGACGCCGGAAAAGTCCGGCACATCGTGGCCATCGCCCCCTCGGCCAATGGCCACGTGATTTTGGATCCGCCCGACGGCGTCTATGTCGGCGGCTGGACGGCAGGAAGCCGCCTCCGAGATGCCTTCACGCTTGTCCGCGCACTGGCCATGCCCGATGCGGGTTTCCGATTCGAGGGCTGGAAAAGCAGCGGCGAGAACCCCGCGCACTTTGACATGACCAGGGAGGTCTCCATCGAGCCGGTGTTTGCCCCCGTTGACCCGGCAAAGACGTTCAAGCTCGATGTCTCGGGGACTACCCACGGTTCCGTGACGCTCGACCCTTCCGGTGGGACGTATCCCGCGGGCGCCGTGGTGAAACTCGTCCCCCACCCGGACAAGAACTACACGTTTCTCGCATGGGCGGGTGACACGCGCGAGACACTCGCGCCGGGGTACATCTGCATGACCGGTGATCGCAAGGTCTCTGCGGTGTTTGTACCCGCTGACAAAGCCCCGCGCCATGATCTGAAGCTGCGCAAGAGCGAAGGTGGCTCCATCGTTCCTTCGGTCCAATGGTCCACGTTCGTCGAAGGCGATTCTCTGAAGCTGGCGGGGCGGCCCGACCCCGGTTTTCGCTTCGAGGCTTGGACCGATGCGCTAAGCGGCTCGGACAATCCCGCCAAGCTCGTCATGGATGCGCCCAAGACCGTGGGCGCGGACTTCGAATGCGTACTGAAGATCGATCCGCAGGCCGTGACGCTGCCCGCGGATGGCCGCGATGGGACCATCAGCGTCTCAGCCAGTCAGGTCGGCGGCTGGACGGCAGGAAGCCGCCTCCGAGTCGGCGGCTGGACGGCAGGAAGCCGCCTCCGAGTCGGCGGCTGGACGGCAGGAAGCCGCCTCCGAGGTGCGTGGAAAGTCTCGCAGTTTTTCGAGCGCCCTTGGCTGAAGGTCCAGCCGGCCGACGGAGCCATTGGGGTTGCGGTGTCTGAGAACCGGACCTGCTATCCGCGCACAGGACTCCTTCGGATTGCCTCGGACCAAGGCGGCGTCCAGCCCTTGCTCGCCTTTGTTCAGCAACAAGGCCAGCCGGCGCCAAAGCTCCAAGGCCA
>Ga0315274_10003150_pt1 | contig 24563 bp, 23 predicted proteins | sample YL17G02_20_MG_FD_203700 | JGI IMG/M metagenome (GOLD analysis project Ga0315274, IMG submission 203700) | Sediment microbial communities from Yellowstone Lake, YNP, Wyoming, USA - YL17G02_20 | ecosystem: Environmental > Aquatic > Freshwater > Lake > Sediment | place: USA: Wyoming | collected...
TTTTGAGAACATAAGTCAAGTGCTATTTGTCCTTAATAATTTGACACACCAAACTATAAAAAATACCCTGACTAATACTATTAATCAGGGTAATCTTTATCTCTCAATCTGGAATTTGAGAGATTTATGTGGCTGCCCCGTGTGGACTCGAACCACAACACCCAGATCCAGAGTCTGGTGTCCTACCATTAGACGACAGGGCAATGCTTACCAGAGAACTTCCCGCATCTTCTCATCTGCCTTCTTCATAGATTCCCAGTCCTTCTCTGCTCCCTCAGCTGCTCCTTTACAAGCTCCCTTGGTGGTCTCACATCCCGCAATTAAGATAAGAAAAATAGATACTGCGAAAAGTAAGACTCTTTTCTTTAGCATAAAGCTCCTCCTTTTGTTATCCACTGCCTTAATCTTTCTTTGGTGCGCTCCTTACCTAAATAATAGATCACCTCAAATAATCCCGGACCGATAGTTTTACCTGTAAGAGCAACGCGAACGGGATGAATCAGTGCTTTGGCTTCGATATTTAATTCTTTTACCAATTCCCGGAAACTTTTTTCAATATTTACTGTATCAAACACATCTAATTTTTCTAACCTTTCCAAAAAAAGTCTAAATTCCTTTGATAAATCTCGGCTTAAGAATTTCTTCTTTGCCTCCGGTTCAATTTTTAACTCTTTGACAAAAAAGAAATCTGCCCAATCTAAAAAATCCGTCAATTTTGATAGGCGTACTTGAAACAATTTCACCAAAGAAACCAGATAATTCCTATCCAAATTATCTGGCGCGATATACCCTTTATCTCTTAATAAAGGAATGAGCTGCTCAGTTAACTTTTGCGGGTCCGCTTTTTGAAAATATTGGTTATCCATCCAATCCAGTTTTTTCAGATCAAAAGCGGCAGCGGTCTTATTTACATTTTTTATGTCAAATAATTTGCTGGCTTCCTGGATATCAATGACTTCGCGATTATCTCCTGGGGACCAACTAAGCAGCAATAGATAATTAACCAGGGCCTCTGATAGATAACCCATTTTTCGATAATCTGAAATCGCAGTCGCGCCGGTGCGTTTAGAAAGCCTTCCTCCTTCTTGGCCTAAGATTAAAGGTAGGTGTGCAAATTCCGGAATACTAAGCCCTAAGGCTTGATAGAGAAGTATCTGTTTTGGAGTATTGGAGATATGGTCTTCTCCTCTGATGACGTGGGTAATGTTTAGGGTGGCATCATCTACCACACAGGCAAAATTATAGGTAGGAGTGCCGTCGGATTTAATCAAAACTTGATCCTTGAGCACACTGGTATCAAATTGAATCTGGCCGCGAATTAAATCATTGATGACGACCTTCTGTGGCATTACTTTATAGATTATAGCTTGGCCTTTACCTTCGGTCTTTTCTAAATAGGCCTTCCCTTCTTTTAAAAGCCGCCGGGCATGCTCCTCGTAAAGATTAAATCTTTGGCTTTGAAAATAAATTTCATCCCAATGGAATCCCAGCCATTTTAAACTATCCAGGATCTCTTCGATAAATTCGGGTTTTGAGCGCTGTGTATCCGTATCTTCGATTCTTAAGATAAATTTACCTTTTTTTGCCCGGGCATAAAGCCAGTTAAAAAGCGCGGTGCGACTGCCGCCGATATGTAAATACCCTGTGGGGCTAGGAGCAAATCTTACTCTGACCATAAGTTATTTTTTAACTAATGCGGTTCCTTGCGTGAATGCCTGTTTATTAATTTCGACGAGTTCCGGCCTATTTTTCGGGGCAAAATCTTCCATAACTTGAAAGATAGTTTTGGGATTGAGAATTTTATTTTTTTCCAGATAAACTCCCAAGGCCACTGTATTTGCTACTTTTAAGTTCCCCAGTCTTGCCGCGATATCAGTAAAGGGCTGGACAACAATTTGTTTGCTCTGTTTAAAATCCGTCTTTACTAAAGAGCCGTTGAGAATAAAAAGGCCTTTGCTGGCGAGCCTATTTTTGAACTTTATAAATGAAGGTTGGTTCAGGATAATTAAAGTATTGGCTTTATCAATATAGGGTGAGCCGATATCCTCGTCCGAAATAATAACCATACAATAAGCCACTCCTCCGCGCACTTCTGCGCCATAAGCCGGAAGCCAGGTAACAAACTTATTTTCGCGCATGGCTGCTTCAGCCATGATTTTGCCTAAAAGCATTATGCCCTGACCGCCTTCACCGGCAATAATAATTTTTTCGGTCATTTTAATCTGCCTAAGGGGAATTCTTTAATCATCACATCCCTTATCCAATCCAGGGCTTTTTTGGGAGACAATCCCCAGTAGGTCGGACAAGGCGATAATATTTCCACTAAAGAAAATCCGAGGTTATCCATTTGATTTTGCAAAGCCTGCTTTATGGCTCTTTTAGTTTTGATTACTTCTTGGGGAGAATGTAAAGATACCCGCTCTACAAATTTGACTCCCTCTAATTGCGCCAACATTTCCGAAATTTTTAAAGGGTATCCTTCAAGCTTTGCCTCTCTTCCTTGGGGAGTAGTAGTGGTCTTCTGCCCCAGTAAAGTAGTCGGCGCCATCTGGCCGCCGGTCATCCCATAAACCGCATTATTGATAAAGATTGTCGTTAAATTCTCTCCCCGGTTCGCTGCATGTATGGTTTCATTCGTGCCAATCGCGGCTAAATCCCCGTCTCCCTGATAAGTAAAGACGATGTTCTGAGGTCTCACTCTTTTAATCGCCGTGGCCACTGCCAGGGCCCGGCCATGTGCTGCTTCCGAACAATCAAAATCCCAATAGTCATAAGCCACCACTGCACAACCAACCGGCGCAATAGCAATGACCTTTTCTCTAATGCCTAATTCATCGACAGCTTCGGCAATCAGTCTATGTGCTATACCATGCCCGCAACCTGCACAATAATGGGTGGATATATTACGTAATGACTTAGGATGGCTGAATATTTTTTCCATCTCGCTATGTTTTAGCGTTTAGCGGATGGCGTTTAGTGCATAGAAAAACTATCCGCTATACGCTCTACGCTATACGCTAATCTTTTTTATTTTGTTCATAATTTCTTCTTCCGACGGGATTCCTCCGCCAGCTCTACCTAAAAACTCTACAGGGAATTTTCCTTCAATCGCTAATCTGACATCTTCAACCATCTGGCCGTAAGACATTTCAACCACTAAAATCGTTAATCGTTTATGGTTAATCGTTAACCGTTTAAATGCGTTGATAGGGAAAGGCCAAAGGGTTATCGGACGAATCAAACCAAGCTTTATATTTTTCCCTCTTAATTTCTTAACCGCACCTTTGATAATCCTGGCCATTGTTCCGTAGGCCACCAGAACCACTTTGGCATCCTCTAAAAAAAAATCTTCCCAGAGTTGTTCTTTCTCCTGGATAACTTGGTATTTTTTTTGCAATTTAAGATTAATTTTTTCCAGAGCTCCTTCGGCTAGATATAAAGACCTTATTACCTTGGGCTTTCTTCCTTGGCAACCAGTCAATGCCCATTTTTTTTGGTTCTTGGTTTTTGGTTCTTGGTTCTTGGTTGAATAATGCAGGGGTTCCATCATCTGGCCTAACATGGCGTCCGCTAAAATCATCACCGGGTTACGGTATTTATCGGCTAAATCAAAGGCTGGAAACATAAGCTGATATGCTTCTTCAACTGTATGAGGAGCTAAAACTATAGAATGATAATCACCGTGTCCGCCGCCTTTAGTAGCTTGAAAATAATCAGACTGCGATGGCGCAATATTTCCTAAACCCGGACCGCCGCGCATGACATTGACAATTACAGCTGATAATTCTGCTCCGGCAATATAAGAGATGCCCTCCTGTTTAAGGCTTATCCCCGGGCTTGATGAAGAAGTCATGGCTCTAATACCTGCTGCCGAAGCGCCAAAAACCATATTGATGGCGGCTAATTCCGATTCGGCTTGAATAAATATTCTACCTAATTCCGGCATACGTCTGGCCATATAAGCAGTAAATTCATTCTGCGGCGTGATCGGATAACCGGCATAAAAAGCGCAACCTGCCTGGACTCCCCCTTCAGCCATTGCTTCGTTACCCGTCATCAATAACTTCGCCTTAGCCATAGTTAAAAACGTAAAGTGTAAAGCGAAAAACGTAAAACTAAAGTTTAAAACTTAGAACGTTTTAAGTTTTGCGCTTTGCGTTTTGAGTTTTACGCTATTTATACACTTCAATACAACAATCAGGACAAATCACTGCGCACATGGCACAGCCTAAACATGCATTATCTTCTTTTCCCGCCTCTGGCGGGATCACGCTTTTCCCGCCTCTGGCGGGATCACGCTGTGGCGAGAGGGGGGAAAACCTTACGGGTTTTACTCCTTTGCGATTTAGTCTTTCCCCTATGGTGATTAATCCTTTGGGACAAAAACTAATACAAAGCAAACACCCCTTACATTTATCGGTATGGATAGTAATCTTTCCCATCTTCTTGCAAAATGAAGGCCAATAAAACTTAATGCAGGTAACTTCTTATTGTATGCGCAATGCCTTGCGCCGTCAACCCATACTTGTCTAATAAAAAATCTCTCTTGCCCTGGGAGATAAATTCACCGGGCAAGCCCATTCTCACTACCGACCTTTCTATTGTTTCCATCACCGCACTGCCAAACCCGCCTTCTAAAATACCTTCCTCGGCAGTAAAAATAAATTTTACCCTAGAAGCAATATCTTTGAATAAATTACTATCTAAGGGTTTGACAAAACGGGCATTAATGAGAATCCCGGAGAGCCCTTCCTTGGCTAATAAGTCTAATGCTTGCAAACCCGGCACAACCATACTACCCAAAGCAAGTAAGGCGAAGTCTCTGCCTTCTTTCATTATTTCAGCTTTCCCCAATTCCAGCGGACAAAGGGGAGCGCACGCATTAGGCACCGTAGATTTAGGATACCTTAAGGAAACGGGCTTCTGTAAATTTATTGCAAATTCAAGCATCGCCTCTAATTCTTGTGCGTCTCTCGGAGCCATGACTACCAAATTGGGTATATTTCTTAAAAAAGCTAGGTCAAAGACTCCTTGGTGGGTGGCACCGTCTTCTCCCACAATACCTGCCCGGTCAATGGCAAAGATGACCGCGGCATTCTGCAAAGCTACCTCTTCGATAATCTGATCGTAAGCCCGCTGTAAAAAAGAAGAGTATATCGCTACCACGGGTTTCAGTCCCGTAATAGCCAAGCCGCTGGCAAAACAAACCGCATGCTCTTCGGCAATCCCTACATCAAAAAATCTCTCCGGATACTCATCGCGAAATTTATCTAAACCAGTGCCTTCGGGCATTGCTGCAGTGATAGCTACTAAATTTTTATTAGCCCCGGCCAACTCCACTAATTTTGCACTGAAGACTTCCGTGTAGGTCTTACCCGCAGTTGGACTTTTAGACGGGCTTTTGCCTGTAGTTAGGTCAAAAGGGGCGGTGCTATGAAATCTCACCGGTTCTTTTTCAGCCGGAGGATAACCTTTGCCTTTTTTGGTAATTACGTGTAATAAAATCGGTTCTTTAAGATTGATGATGTTTTTCAGGGTAGGAATTAAAAGACTTAAGTTATGCCCGTCTAAAGGCCCGAAATAACGAAATCCTAGTTCCTCAAAAAATATTCCGGGAACAAATAATCCTTTGAGTCCTTCTTCAAATTTATTGGCAATTTTAAGGAGCCGACTTCCCTTAGGTACCCGTAACTGGACAAAATTCTCCAAAGAACCTCTAAAACGATTGTATATAGGTAAGGAAATTAGTTTATTTAAATATGTACTTAAGGCCCCGACATTAGGGGCGATACTTAATTCGTTGGTGTTTAGGATAACTAAAATATCCTTATTTAGGTGTCCGATGTTATTTAAACCTTCGAAACACAATCCGCCGCTTAATGAGCCATCACCGATTACTGCCGCCACTTTGAAATATCCTTTGGGTGTTAACGCGTCTCTGGCGCAGGCTAAGCCTAAGGCTAAGGAGGCTGCGGTAGAACTGTGCCCGGCGGTAAACGGGTCATAATCTGATTCTTCTTTATGGGGGAATCCGCTTATTCCTTGGTATTGACGCAGTTGCAGGAAGATATTGTTCCTGCCGGTTAAGATTTTGTGGGCATAGGCTTGATGGCCGACATCAAAAATTATTTTATCCTGCGGCGTATTTAAACAATAATGCAGGGCAATAATTAGCTCTACCGTACCTAAACTGGAAGCCAGATGCCCTCCGGTTTTGGAAACTACCTCAAGGATCCTTTTCCTGACTTCTTCGGCCAACGCAGATAACTGTTCTAAATTCAGTTTCTTTAAATCCTGGGGAGAATTGATTTTTTCTAAAAACATTATTCTTCTATTTTACTTCCATCGAGGGGCCTTACTTCAAACTCGCCCTTTTTGTTTTTTACCAATACGTCGATTTTTTTCTTGGCAGTTTCTAATCTTTGTGCGCACAGACGGGACAGCTCAATGCCTTCCTGATATTTTTTTAAAGCCTCATCCAAAGAGAGATCCCCTTTTTCTAAATCCTCAACAATCTTTTCTAATTTCCTTAACGTCTCCTCGAATTTTATTTCTGCCATGTTAAAAACCTCCTAGTATAATCTTTCAGAATAAATTATGAATTACACCAAATAATCTGTATAGTCTACGCTTTTCAATCTGTGTAATCATAACATGAGCTTTATAGGATGTTTAATTCTTATTGACCTCCTTGACCTGACTTAAGACCTCGCCCTTATAAAGTCTAGTTTTAATACTATCGCCTATTTTAATAAATTTTGCGTCCTTGATAATTTCGTTTTCTGGCATCTTAAAGGTAATGCTATAACCACGGGATAAGATATTTAAGGGGCTGAGGCTAAATAATTTCTCTGCTGCCAAATGAAACTCTTTTTCTTTTAATTTAAAGGAATACTGTATACGGATATAGATCTGCCGGGCTAAATCCAATATTCTTGTTTTATATTGTAATATTAAAAACGCCGGATTTAATAATTTTAGTTTTTTCTGCAACGCATCAAACTCAGCGGCGTTTAATTCTAAAATATGTCCCATATTTAAAGTGAGGCGGTGCGCTAAATCATCTACTCTTTCTTGAAAATTAAGCCCGAGGCCTAAAAAGGATCTCTTTAAGTCTTGGGTTAAGTCATTTAAATTTGCCCTTAAGTCTTCTTTTTTCGGAATTACTAATTCTGCGGCTACAGAAGGCGTGGCCGCACGCACATCTGCCACTAAATCCGCAATCGTCCAGTCGCGCTCATGACCTACGGCGGAAATCACCGGGATTTTGGAATTATATATTGCCTGCGCTACTATCTCTTCATTAAATGCCCAGAGGTCTTCAATGCTCCCCCCGCCGCGGCCGACAATCATTACTTCAATACGCTCCTGCGCCGGGAGCCTTTCATTAAGGCGGTTAAAATCTTTGATTGCCTCAGCAATCTCTTCTTTCGCGCCCTCCCCCTGCACCCGTACCGGATGAATAATAATGCGTATATCCCGAAAACGCCGGTCTAAAACTTTTAAGATATCCTTTATCGCTGCCCCGGATAAAGAAGTCACCACGCCAATCTTTGCCGGCAAATACGGTAACGGTTTTTTATGCGCAGCGGAAAATAATCCCTCCTTTTCTAATCTTTGCTTTAATTGCTCCAGGGCTAATTGCAGACTCCCTAAGCCTTTGGGTTCTACCTTTTGGGTATATAATTGATATTCTCCGCGTTTGTCATAAACACTAATCTGGCCGAAACAAATTACCTTTATCCCGTCTTTAAGTTCGAATTTTATAGTTTGTAAATCTGAAGCAAAGATGACACACTTGAGAATACTGGTTTCGTCTTTTAAGTTAAAAAAGGTTGTGCCGGTAGGAATCCTTCTTACGCCCGAAACCTCTCCTTCCACCCAAACCTCAGCAAAGGTATTCTCTAAAATTAATTTTATATCATGGGTAATCCCTGAGACCGTATAGATGTGGCGGGTTTCTTTTAGGCTTGTTCCGGAAGCAAAAAGACTGGGTGTTTCCTGAGGCATTGTTTTTTATTATTTTTTGGTTTCGCTTTGGGTTTCCGGCGTTTTATCTGGAGTAGGTTCTGTTAATGGCTCGGTGGCTTTTTTAGTTTCTCCTGCTTCTAAGTTTATGCTCTCAGCCTGCGGCGGTTTCTTTTTTAAGACAACCAAATTTAGCGAATAAGGATCAAGTACCAATGTCTCTTGATAAGGCTCGGAGGTGCCTATTTCCTTTTCTGCTGCCGGAACAAATTCACAGTTTTGGCTGCAATTTGCATCTACAGTATATCTTTGAAATAAATAATTTTCCTTTAGATTTTTAATGCTTAACCTGATCGTCCGGCTTGAATTCATAAATTTTAAAGCTTGTTCATTTAACTCTAGGGCCTTCCTTAAGAGGCTTTTGATCCTATTATTAGCGCGCAGCTTAGCAATATCCAATTGGCGATTCATAATTTTTTCTAGTCTATTAGTCTTAATCAGACTCAAAATAACCTTTCTTTCGCCTTCCTTTAAGCCGGCGATATTGCGGGATAAATAGCTTCTGACTATTTCCGGATCGATATAATTATAAACCAAGATGGTGTAACTATCCTGCGCCTTGGTGGCAATTATCCCTATAAAAGCATCGTTTAGCTTAGGGATAACATACATCTCTGGCCCTAAATTATTTAACATTCTAAAAGTATTATATATGGACTTAGGGCCTCCTTCGTAACTTGTGGTTTCTTTGCCAAACCAAAATATACCGACGTTTCTGACAATGCCTTCTTTATTTGTCTGGAAGTCCTCCAGGCAAAAGTAGAGTTGAGCATCAAGGCCTGCTTCCCACATGTTTTTTAATCGCGCCAAAACATAACTGGCGCAGATATGGGATTTTTCAGAGCGTTCGGGTAATACGTTGGCTTGCCGGTCAAAATTCCATTCATCAATAATCAAAGGAGTGTTCCGGTCAAAATGAAAATAAGAAAGCCAATCCCGGATGAGTTCTATGTAGGGTTTTTTATAAACGGTAATTTCTTTATCTGCCTCGGGGTCGCTAGAGTAGGCATGCCAGGTAATAAAATCTAAAGGAAGTTTATAGCGGCAGCAAAATTTGATTAAGTCGTAGATGAGGCTTCTTCCGGGCGTGGCGCTGGTATTTCTTTCCAGATTCATAAACCACCAACTTACTGCCGGCCCCCCCAAGGGGATATAGACTTTCGTTTCTGCCTCCAATTCCTTTATTCCTTCGGCAATTGCCCGGTACATATTTAAATATTCCTGTTCTCTACCAATAAAGAAATCATCTGAATCCGGGGTACTCCAAACCTCATACCAGATATTATATCTTTTGTTACAGCTTAAATTGCGGATATAACCTTTGACTAATTCCTTAAAAGCCTTAAGATCTACGGGCGCACTTTTTTTATCTAAGACTTTGCCTAGGCCCGCCGGTGTTCCAAAGATATCTAGAATCACTACTCCGCCGGCCTCGGTTATTTTCTGAATAATCTCTTCGTAATTGTTTAATAACTGGCTTTGTAAATTTTTGTCTTTAGCAAATTCATTTATTTCCCAAAGGTTATACTGCAAGCGATAAATACCTTGAAAACCGACCTCCTTTTCCCATCTTTCTAATACCTCTTTTGCGGCTAGGGCCTGCGGCCAACTTAATGCGCGGTTAAAGCCGCGACCGCTTAAATCTACGCTGGGTTTAAAAATTTTAGGCAAAGGCACGGTCTGGGCGCTCACATCCAAAGTAAATTCCGGTTCCTTTTCCTGGGCAAAGCAGATAAATGAAAAAATCAAAACGAAAAACACACAACAGGCAAGAATTTTGAATTTATTCATGTGCTAATTTTTTTTGCAATCTTAGAATTGCGCTGGCTTTCCCGGTATCTTTATCTATATCCAAAACTACTCCTTGCAGTTGAACATTCTCTTTGGCTACCTCAAATCGCGTTGGCACAGCCGTAATAAATCTGGCTAAAACATCCTCTATTCTTCTGCCGATTACCGAGTCAAAGGGACCGGTCATCCCCACGTCTGTAATGTAGGCGGTTCCCTGCGGCAGGATCCTTTCATCTGCAGTTTGGATATGTGTGTGTGTTCCCAAAACCGCGGAGACCTTGCCATCCAGATACCAACCTAAGGCTACTTTTTCTGAAGTGGCTTCTGCGTGAATATCCACAATGATTATCTTTGTCTCTTGAGATATTATTTCTTGGGCCTGGCGACTGGTTTTAAAGGGGCATTCTATCGCCTCCATAAAAACCCTACCCTGCAGATTAAGTATGCCTACCTTGATTCCGCTTCTGCTTGAAAAAACTCCCCAGCCCTGGCCCGGCGCGCTGCTCGGAAAATTAAAGGGTCTTAAAATGCGCTGCTCCCGGTCAATAAACTCCAAAATCTCCCTCTTCTTCCAGATATGGTCTCCTGAGGTAAGCACATCTAAACCGGCAGCAAATAATTCCTGGGCTACTCCGGCCGTAATCCCTGAACCGCCAGCCGCATTTTCTGCATTGGCAATGGAAAAATCCAGGTCGTATTCTTTCTTTAATCCCGGCAAAATTTGTTTTACTGCTTCTCTGCCTGGGCTACCTACTATATCACCGATAAATAAAACATTCATTTTTCGTTCTCGGGCTCTCGGGCTCATGAGTTAACTTAAAGAACTCACGAACCTAAAGAACTAATTATTTGGCATATTCAATCGCCCTGGTTTCCCGGATTACCGTAACTTTAATTTGACCGGGGTACTCCATGCCTTCTTCGATTTTCTTGCGGATATCCCGCGCCAAATTTATCGCGTCGCTGTCGGAAATTCTATCCGGTATAACCACTACCCGTATTTCGCGCCCGGCTTGGATAGCGTAAGACTTATCCACGCCTTTAAAGAGGTTAGCAATTGATTCTAATTTCTCCAAGCGTTTAATGTAGGTTTCGAGAGTTTCGCGTCTGGCCCCTGGGCGGCTGGCACTGATGGCATCTGCGGCTACAGCCAAAACCGCATACAGGCTTTTAGGTTCGCTCTCCTCATGATGCGCCTCAATAGCTGCCACCACTTCTGGTGATTCATTATATTTCTTGGCCAGGTCTGCTCCGATTTTGGCGTGCGTGCCTTCAATCTGAGCATCCACAGCTTTCCCAATATCGTGCAATAGGCCGATGCGTCTTCCCAAGCGATAATCCAGGCCTAGTTCCGAAGCTATTGCCCCCAAAATAAAAGCCACTTCCTTAGAATGCTGCAGCACATTCTGACCGAAACTGGTACGGTATTTCAGGCGGCCCAAAAGTTTTAGTATTTCTACTTGCAAACCATCAATGCCTATCTCAAATGCTGCGCGTTCTCCTTCTTCGCGCACCTTCTCTTCCATTTCTTTTTTGGTCTTCTCCACCAGCTCTTCAATTCTTCCCGGATGTATCCGGCCATCGCTAATAAGTTTCTCTAGGCTTAAACGTGCAATTTCTCGGCGCACCGGATCAAAACAGGAAAGGGTTACTGCTTCCGGTGTATCGTCGATGATTACATCCACCCCGGTAGCCATTTCAAAGGCGCGGATATTTCTTCCCTCTCTTCCGATAACCCTTCCTTTCATTTCATCATTCGGTAAAGTGACTACGCTGACTGTTGATTCTGTGGTATGCTCCGCAGCGCATTTTTGGATGGCCAAACTTAAAACCTCTTTAGTCTTTCTATCCAAGACCAGGCGCAGTTCTTCCTCCTGTCTTTTAACCAAAACTGCCTTCTCTATACCTAATTCTTCGTTTAAGCGGTTCAGCAAAATCTGCTTTGCCTCTTCTATAGACAAGGAAGAAATCTTCTGTAGCCTTTCTTTTTCTTCAGCGATAAATAACTGCAATTGATTTTCTTTGGCCTTAATAGATTCTTCTTGCTTTTTGATATTCTCGTAACGCATCTCGATTTCTTTTTCTTTCTTCTCTAAAAGACCAAGCCTTCTGTCAATATTTTCCTCTTTTTGCCCCAGGCGTTTTTCTAAATCCGTCAGTTCCTGGCGTCTCTGTTGGGTCTGGCGCTCAAAATCCTGACGCATACGATACAAAAGATCCTTGCCTTCTAGCTCTATCTCTCGATGCCGGCCTTGCGCTTCCTTTTTAGCCTGCTCTAAGATATATTTTGCTTTTGCCTCGGCATCCTGGATTTTTCTTTCTGCGACATACCTTCTTAAAAGGTATCCCGCATAAGTACAAACCAGGGCCACTACTATAAAGATAATTATATTTAACATAAATTGATCAACCTCCTTCTGTCTTTCTTTTTTTTAGACAAAAAGTTTAAAGCGTTGAACCCGTTTTGTTCGCTTAGCCTGTTATGTTTTGTTAGCGGAATTAACGCCGGTTGTGATCAAGCAAAGATGATTCTGTCGACGCTGGTATCTCGCTTGGTGGTAGGCAGAAAAGATAAGATTTGGAAATCAAAGGCAAGACCTACAGAAGTAGTTCTTTTGAAGATCTTTTTTAAGAAATAATCGTAGTAACCCTTGCCGCGGCCTAAGCGGTTACCTTGTCTATCAAAGGCAACCCCTGGCACAATCACCAGGTCTAAGTCTTTTCCGTTCATAAATCTTTTAACCGCAGGCTCACAGATTCCATACGGACCCTTTTTTAACTTTGCTTTTTTAGTTAATCTTGCGGGTTTTATAATTCTATTTCTTTGGCAGACGGGCACTGCGACTATCTTACCTATTTTTTGCGCTTCTTTAATCATCTCTTTTGTATTTACCTCGCCATCAAACGAGAAATAAAACATTATAGCCTTTGCTTTTTTAAAAAACAAGCTGCGAAACAGCCTCTCTTTAATGATCTTACTTTTTTTACTCCAGTCTTCCTCCTTCTGTGTTTTAAGTCTCAATAGAATTTTATTGCGAATTTGGCTTTTTGTCAACATCTTCCCCGCTTTTCTGCTTAACCGTACCATAGCGTTACTATTTAACATAAGTCAATTTACGGGGCTTGGTTGTCTTTTTAAAATCTTTGGGCTCCTGTAATTTTTTTAGCGTGTCCAGTTTTTTTCTTTTTTCTAATTCGCGATAAATTAAAACCCAGGCACAATCACGTTCTTTATCTACTTCGCATTTGCCCTTATCCATTCCGCCGCAAGGACCATTTAAGAGTCCTTTTGAGCAAAGTGTAATGGGGCAAATTCCGCCGGTAACATCCAAGACGCACTCGCCACAGAGCGAACATTTCTCTATAAAATTCCCTTGCTCATCCACAGTGGAACCAAAAAGGGTATTGCAAGCAGGTAAAACCACTAAACCAATCCGGTCGTTATCTTTTACTGACTGCGCCCCCAAACCACAGGCTAAGACCAGTATTGCTTCTGCCTGACGTAAAGTTTGCATATTCTTGGCTAATTCGGTTTTGATCTGAGCAGCCATGCAGGGTGCATCAGGAATACAAGTGCCTAAAATAGTCTTACCGTGTTTTTCTAGTTCTTGTTGCATCTTAAGCAATTCATCTTTACCACCAGTCTTGCAGGTTGTAGCACACTCACCACAGCCCACCAGAAAGACCTTGGTGTATTCTTTTAAACTATCTATAATTTCTGGAATGGGTTTTTGTTCTGTTACAATCATCTTTTACTCCTTAAAAATCAAACTCCGTTTATCATATTTTACCATAGAACTGCATTGTCCTCAAGAAAAATGTGTAAGAATGTGTAAGAAAATGCGGGGGCGGATTTATGGCGCTTAAAGAACACTGTTTTGCTCTTTGGTATCTTTAAGTTTCTCCAGGCGTTGCTTAATCTTGGCTTCATAGCCGATATCGGTAGGGGCGTAATATTTAACTTTCTTTCTGGTATATTTCTGTTTTACATAATGACCTTCAAAGCTGTGCGGGTATTGATAATTTTCGCCGTGGCCTAAAATTTCTGCGCCGGGGTAAGAAGCATCCTTAAGATGTTTGGGCACCTCCTGGACTCTTTGTTTTTCAAAATCTTTTAAGGCCTTATCAATAGCCAAATAACTAGCATTGGATTTCGGCGCACAGGCAACATATATAGCTGCTTGCGCTAAAATGATTCTTGCCTCAGGCATGCCGACGAATTCTGAGATCTGTAAGGCAGCATTAGCCAAAAGGAGCGCTAAAGGATCGGCATTCCCCACATCTTCGGATGCGGCAATACAGATTCTGCGGGCAATAAAACGCGGGTCTTCTCCAGCATAGAGCATCTTGGCCATCCAATATAATGCCGCATCCGGGTCGGAACCGCGTAAAGATTTGATAAATGCCGAGGCAGTATCATAGTGCGCATCTTCATCTTTATCGTAAACGACGACCTTTTTCTGAATTGACTCTGCAGCAACTTCCAAATTAAAATTAATTGCACCCTCTTTGTCTTTGCCCGTAGTCAATACGCCCACCTCTAAGGCGTTCAGCGCGCGTCGGGCATCTCCTTCGCAGGTCTTAGCCAAAAAGGCTAATGCCTTCTTATCCATCTTAATCTTATATGCCCCTAATCCTTTGTTTTTATCCCGTAAGGCAGAAGATAAAATATCCAGAACTTCCTCTTCGGTTAAAGGTTTTAATTCAAAAACTAAGGAACGTGACAAAAGCGGTGAGGCTAGATAAAAGAAGGGATTATGTACAGTTGCGCCAATTAAAATGGGATTACCTTCCTCTACATCCGGCATCAGCACATCCTGCTGGGCTTTATTAAAACGATGGATCTCGTCAATAAAAAGGATACTTTTGCCGCCGGTATTTGCCTTCCTGTTTTTGGCTTGCGCAATGATTTTTCTTAGCTCTTCTACATTGGAAGTAGTAGCGTTAATGGCCACATAGTGCGCTTGCGTAACATTGGCAATGCACCACGCCAAAGAGGTTTTACCCACTCCGGGCGGACCGTATAAAATTAAGGAGCTGAGGTGATCTGCCTCAATTGCGCGACGCAAGAGCTTTCCTTTGCCTAAGATATGTTTTTGACCAACAAATTCATCCAGCTCACGCGGCCGCATGCGCACCGCCAAAGGCGCGTCCTTAAAATTCTGCTGAATTTTCTCTTCAAATAAATCCATAATGGATTATCCCTCGCCTTTTATATTATTAACAAAGGCTCGGGATTTTTTCGCACCTATAACTTATGTCGGAAAGGCCTAAAATAACTACTCCCTAAGTTATGTGCTCAAAAAAAATCCCCGCACTGTGCCGTTGGATATGATGTACTGAACCGTTTTGGTTACAGGTGGGCGCTTTCCCTTTGACGCCACAGCGCCAAAGAAGCTCAGCTCCCCTTAAATTGGTGTTGGTTCACTAATCATCAGACTATCCAACTTGCACGGCAGGGATATTTTAAAATCCCGTTTATATTTGTAAAAAAAGTATAGCATATCTTGTAATAGAAGTCAAGCAATATATAAAATATATCGTCGCTAAACTATTCCCGGGCCCTAATCTGAGCGTTGAATTCCTTGGTTAAAAGCAAGGCAATGTTTTGGTGTAGGGGCGTGATTTCTGCTTCGGTTAAAGTACGCTCATCAGAACGGTAAAGGCAGGAAATAGTCAGACCTTTGGAGCCCGGCGGGATCTGTTTGCCTCGATAGTAATCTACGATTTCAACTTTTTTTAGCAAGGGGTCGGCTTTTTCTCTGATAGTCTCTAATATATCTTCTACCAAAATCTCCTCTTTCAAAACCAAACTCATATCTCTGGTTATCCCGGGATATAAAGGCAGGGGCGCAACTTTCTTTTTTAAGCTAATAGAAGGATAAAGCCTATCGAGAGAAATCTCTGCGACGCAGACCTCCTTGTTTTTTATCTCCAGTCTTTCCAAGATATTATTTGGTAAGCAAAGAATTCCTCCTATTTTCTCCTGCTTTACTAAAACCATAACTTGATTATCCTGATTGGGTTTAAAACTGTAATTATTTATCCCCAGGCGCCTAAAGACAACTTCTAATATTCCTTTTACATGCAGCGGTCCTACAGAATCTTTGAGCGTGCCTCCTCCAGAGATAAAGTAGGATTTTGTTCCGCATAAGGCAATCCCTAAAGTCAATTCTTCGCCTGCCCCGCCTTCTTCTTTGAAGACCTTGGCCACTTCAAAAATATTAGCATTTTCTTGTTTCTGATTAAGGTTATAACTAATGCTTTGAGCTAAACTTAAGGCGAGGATTGGTCTTAAAACTGCCTGCTCTTTACTTAAAGGGTTTAAGATTTCTATGGCAGGTAAATCTTCCTTTAAATTAAATTCGGCTAATAGCTCCTTGGCTATCAGACTATAGGTAATTACTTCGTTTAAGCCTAAGCCGATGAGAATATTTTTTATTAAAGAGACCGATTCCCTGATAGTGTAAGTGGCAACTTGCGGTTTTATGGCCGGCAAAGTCGCGGGTATCTTGGTAAAACCAAAAATGCGGGATATCTCTTCTATCAAATCTATCTGGAGGTTTACATCGCCGCGAAAAGAAGGCACGCCGATCATAAAAGAATTTTTTCTTCCGGGTTTTACCTGAAATCCTAAATTAATTAAAATTTCTTTGATCTGGTTGGATTTTATCTGTGTGCCTAAGATTTTTGTTACTCTTTGCGTATCCAGCAGAATATTTTTCTTTTTGGTATAGGTCGTTCCTGAACTTTTAGCTGAAACCAGTTTTCCTTCTTTTTTTGCAGAAATTAGTGCGGTAGCTTCTAAAGAGGCGGTATCCACAATTTTTAAATCTATGCCCCTTTCAAATCTATATGCGGATTCACTCTGCAGGCCTAAAATTTGGCGGGCATGACGAATAAGGGTGGGGTTAAATACCGCTGCCTCCAAAAGAACATTCTTGGTATCTTTAGTAACCTCGGTATCCTTACCTCCCATGACGCCGGCCACAGCTACAACCCTATTCGTTGTTCCGCGCACGCCGCTGGCAATAACCAGAATATTCTCATCCAACAATCTCTCTATGCCGTCAATGGTAACTATTTCTTCGCTTTTTCTTGCTCTTCTGACGACTATCTCTGGTGAAACATCAGGATAGCAAGATGGGCCAACGAGTTTATCCAGATCAAAGGCATGTAAAGGCTCTCCCCATTCAAATAAAACATAATTAGTGATATCTGCGATGTTATTGATGGTGCGGCAACCAATTAATTCTAATCTTTTTTTAAGCCAAGTAGGCGACGGTCCTACTTTAACATCGGTAATTATTTTCGCCGTATATAAAGGACAATCTTTCTTGTCTTCAATTTTAATCCCTATGTTTCGGTGTTCGGTGTTCGGTGTTCGGTGTTCGCCTAATAACCGATAACCGATAACCGAATCCCGAGAATCGACCTTTAGTTTTTTACCTGTAATTGCTGCCACTTCTCTGGCAATCCCAATGACGCTTAAGCAATCCGGACGATTAGAAGTCACCTCAATCTCAAAGACAAAATCCCTGCTTCTTTCTTCTAAAGAGGTAACTTCTAAACCAGACATGGTCAGCTTATCCGCCAAGGCCTGGGGGGAAATTTTAATCTCCACAAAATCTTTCAGCCAATTGTAAGTAACTTTCATTCGTTCTTTAGGTTCTTTAGGTTCTTTAGGTTCTTTAGGTTCTGAAGAACTAATTTCAGAACTGTTTCAAAAACCTTAAGTCATTCTCGAAAAATAACCGAATATCGTCGATACCGTATTTCAGCATCGCAATACGCTCTATCCCTAAACCAAAAGCAAAACCCGTATAAATCTTGGGGTCATAACCTACGTTTTTAAATACCTGGGGGTGGATCATCCCCGAGCCAAGGATTTCCAGCCACCCCTTTCTGCCGCAGACAGAACAGCCTTTTCCCTGACAGATGATACAGGAAATATCCACTTCCGCCGACGGTTCGGTAAAGGGAAAAAAATGCGGCCGAAAGCGCATCTGGATATTTTTCCCAAAAACGCCTTTAGCAAAGACTTCCAAGACGCCTTTTAAATCTGAAAATTTTATATTTTCATCGACGATAAAGCCTTCTATTTGATGAAACATAAAAGAATGACTGACATCCACTGCATCGGGTCGATAAACCCTGCCCGGAACCACCACTGCCAAAGGAGGTTTGCGCGACTTCATCACCCGAATCTGCACTGGCGAGGTATGACTACGTAATAACAAACGGTTGCGCGTTGCACGTTGCGCATTGCACGTTTTTACATGTGACATCTGACGCCTGAGGCGTGACTTAATATAAAAGGTATCAAACATATCCCGGGAAGGATGCTCCAGGGGAATATTTAGGCCGGTAAAATTATTGTACTCAGTTTCAATTTCTGGGCCTTCTACTACACAAAAGCCCATGCGCATAAAAATATCGAGGATCTCATCCATGACCTGGGTGATCGGATGCAGGTGCCCTAAATCCTGGCTAATCCCCGGCAAGCCAATATCAAAAGATAACCGACCGGATACAGCGGATTGGCCAATTATGGATTTCTGCTTCTCATCAAAAAGAGACATAACCTGATTTTTTAAGGCATTGACTTGTTGACCAAAGGAAGAACGCTCTTCTTGCGGAAGATTAGGTATGGAACTAGTCAATTGGGCGATAATTCCTTTTCTGCCTAAATACTTAACCCGTAACTCTTCTAGGGCCCGGGGCGAATCAACGCTGGCTATCTGGGAATTTAGCGCAGCTTTAATCGACTCCAGATCAAAACTAGACATAGTACTCCTGAGAGTAATAGCGCGGCATTTCTTTTGCCATTATTGAATGGCTCTGACAGTGATGCGCCGCCAAAAGTTTTACTTAAACTTTGGGCGTGGATATCTAAATCTCCACCATGCTCTAAACAGGCGCGGTGAAAAATCCCGCTTATTTCTACTACATCGCCTTTGGATTTATGGGTTCCAGTGTAAGTTATTTCTTTGGCTAAGTCCTTATCTAGCCAAATACCAATGGCGTTCTTACCATCAAAAACATTTATCCAAGCGTATTTGCCGCGCACCATGATATCGCCAATTACTTCACCGCTATAAACCACTACCTTGCCATCGTAGTCTTTGGCATGATTGATTAATTCGGTACTGGAAACGGACTGGGCGAAAGCGGTGTTAAGCGTAGAGTGTAAAGCGCAAAGCGCAAAACCGAAACTCAAAACGTAAAACTTTAAGTTTTGCGTTGTAACTTTGAGCTTTGAGCTTTGAGCTTTGAGCTTATTAATCATTTCCCACGAATGGCTGCCACTAAAAATCCGATTAAAGTAAATATGGCCATAAACTCTAACCGACCTGCCCACATCTGAATGATATAGGTAACTTTTAAAGCCGCAGGCATACTCGCCTCGGTAATCCCACAGGATAACCCCACATTAGCCGCAGCTGAAGTAGATTCGAATAAAGAATTCAAAAATGGATAGCCAAAAAACATACCCACAATTGCTCCGGCAACGTATAAACCTAGATAAGCCAAGGTAATCATCAGGGCCGAGCGGACCTGTCTATCTTCCAAAAACATCTCCTTGATATGATGAAACTTCTGTATTACTATTGCTTGCTCAGGCAGGATTATCCTTTTTATATCCTCTAAAAGCGCCTTAAAGATTACCCCTATGCGCAACATCTTAATTGCACCAGTGGTAGAACAAACTGCGCCGCCCAAAGCCATGGCACAAATTACTCCCACTAAAGCCAAATGATTCCACTCATTCATAAATTGTGTAGGGTATATCGTCATATAGCCGGTGCCGGTGTGCCCGGAAATCAATTGATAAAACCCTTTGCGGAATAATAATATCCCTTTAGGATAAGAGCCTAACCGTCCTAGACCTATAGCTGTCAACAAAAAAGTCAAAAAGATCGTAATAAAGAGTGCCCGGGTTTCGATATTTTTCAAAATCTCTTTGCGGTTACCCATCCAGATATGATAGTGTAATTTGAAATTTATCGCACCCAATATCATGATCACGATAGTAATTATTTCAAAGGGTAAGCTGTGATAATAAAGTATGTTTTGCGACTGCGGCGCAAAGCCGCCGGTATCAAAGGCAGCCATAAAAACGCAGGCACCGTGAAAAAAGGCATTGGTGGCTTTCATGCCATTTAAGATACCCACTATGCCCAAAGCAAGTGTGCCTAAAATAAGATAGACGATGCTGACTAACCAGATAAAACGCGCGGTATGTATAACATTGGGTAAAACCCTCTCATCGCGCGCCTCACCCACATACATCTTAAAGGCACCGGAAAAACTTTTCACAAAAAAGGAAAGCGCAACAATCACGATTCCCTGGCCTCCGATAAACATTATCAGGTGCCGCCAGAGATTATGTGTATAAGATAGGTGATCCAAATCCTGTACCAAGGCAAGTCCGGTGGTGGCAAAGCCTGACATAGCATCAAAACAGGCATCCAAATAAGACTTCCAATGTCCGCTTAAATATAAAGGTAATGCACCTAAAAACATCGCCACTAACCACGAAAGAGAAACGATAATCATCCCCTGCATCCAATTCAGGTCTTTTTCGGTAAAACATAGTTTAGTTAAAAGTAAGCCCAGGGTTAAAGTTAACTCTATGCTGATTAAAAAATCTAAGGTGGGATTTATTTCTCCAAAGACAATGCCGACGATGAGGGGCACCAGCATGATCAGGCCTAAACCCAAAATAATCTTGCCTAAATAATAACCGATATTTTTGAGATCTTCTCTTTGGGGTCTAAGTAACATATCTTAACGGGTGAATAATAAGCTGATAAAAAATGCTGCCAGTATAATTACTAGGGCATACAGAATCTCTGTAGAAATGCCCAGGGTAGCATTGAGGATGGTTTTTATTTTCATCGGATTATAATTTGCCTACTAATAACTCCAAAAGCTGCGGTTCATTGCCGATTAAAGTTAAGGCAATGACATCGTCTCCGGCTCTTAAAATGGTATCGCCTTTAGGCACAATTACTTCTTCTCCCCTGACAATAGAAACTAAAACCGAATCTGCTGGCAATTGGACGTCTTTAACCTCTTGATCAATAATTGGAGAGTCTTCAGGTAGGTCCACGCGCACAATCGCCAGCTTCCCGCGCTTAAAGCTCATTAAGTTGACGAAGTCAGAGAAAGAAACTTCTTCCTCGATAATCTTGGCAATAATCTTGGTAGAGTCCACCGGCACCCCCACCCCTAATTCCGAAAAAGTAAATTCGTTATCCGGATTATTCACCCTGCCTACCGTGCGTTGGACATTGAATTTTTCTTTGGCCAATTGGCAGATCACTAGATTATCTTCGTCGTCTCCAGTAACCGCAGCTACCACATCTGCACGCGCTGCTCCAGCTTCATCTAAAATACGGGGATCGCAGCCATCACCCTGAATCACCAAAACTCCCAGTTCCTTAGCAATCTCTTCACAAGTTAATCGATCTTTATCTACAATGCTGATGGTGTGTTTACTAGTGAAAAGCCTTTTGGCTAAAAAGTAACCCACCTTTCCTGCGCCTACGATTAGAATATACATTCTTGCCTCGCTCCTCCTTGTAGCCAATGTTAAAGATTAAATTTTTCTTTTATTTTTTTAAGGCTGGCTACTTTTACGGCTGCCATTAATACGTCTTTAGTTTTTAAAACAGTATTGAGTTCGGGTAGAATCACTCCGTCCAACCTGCGAATGGCCACCACTAAAAATTCACCCGGCAAATTTATCTCCTGAATTTTTTTGCCCACCAGTTCGCCTTTTACTTCTATTTCAATCACTCCCAATTCCTTGGTTTCAATGAGATAACTAGAAAAGCGGCTCTCAATAATTTTATCACGCAGCATTGCCGCAAACAAGATAGTACCACTAATAATATCCAGCCCTAAGGCAGTATAAATGTCCGCCCGCTGTGGATCGTATATCCGGGCAAAAACCTTAGGCACCTTAAAGATTCTCTTGGCTACCTGCGCACAGATTAAATTGGTATTATCACCGTTAGTAACTGCGCAGAAGGCATCTGCCTTTTCAATCCCCGCCTGTTTTAATAAACTGAGGTTAAAACCGCTTCCCACCAAAGCCAATCCATTAAAAGTTCCTCCCAAACGCTCCAGAGAATGTTGATTTTTATCAATAATTACTACATCGTGACCTTCGCTGGATAATAGTTTGGCCAGCTCTGAACCTACTCTTCCGCAACCGATAATTATCACATGCATATGCCTCGCTCCGCTTCAGAGTCTACTGTGAACAGCCTACCTACCTGCCGGCAGGTAGGTTGTTTACAGCGCCATGCTGTACGCTCTAAACTGTACACTGTACACTCATCCTTTAGCAATCTCGATTAATTTTGCAAACACCTTACTATCCTTGACTGCCAATTCCGCCAAGGTCTTTCGGTCTAAATTTACTTTAGCATTTTTTAGGCCGTGGATAAATTGACTATAAGTAACCCCTGCTTGACGACAGGCAGCATTAACTCGGGTAACCCAGAGCCGACGGAATTCCCTTTTTTTGTTGCGCCTATCGCGATAGGCATATACCAAAGCATGCATGAGCGCACGGCGCGCCTGCTGATATTGCTTGCTCCGGTCACCCCAGAAGCCTTTTGTTCTCTTTAATAGTCTCTTCTTTCTTCTTCTGGTAGCCACACTATGTTTAATCTTAGCCACAATCCCGCTCCTCTCTGGCGTTGCTTAGAGTTTATAGTGAATAGTTTACTGTAACCTTATCCATAAGGCAACATTGTTTTTAAATATTGCGCTTCTTTTTTGCCCCCAACAATTCTTTTCCTTCTTAGCTGTCTTAATTTTTGGGACTTCTTGTGCGATAAAAGATGACTCTTACCGCTAGGCGCATATTTAATTTTTCCTTTTTTGGTTAATTTAAATCTTTTGGCTACGCCTTTTCTGGTTTTTAACTTTGGCATGTTATACCTCGCGATCTCTGGAAAAAAAATATTAAATGTTTAGTTACAATTTTTTAGATTTATTTTGGGGCAATTAATAAAGACATGATTCTGCCTTCTGATACAGGCTGTTTTTCCACCTGCCCGTCATTTTGCGTATCAATAATGAATCTATCTAAAATCTTTCTGCCTAACTCCATGTGCTCCATTTGCCTGCCCCTAAAAAACAGGCTCATTTTTACTTTATCTTTCTTCTTTAAAAAACAGATGGTTTGCTTGAGTTTTGTCTGATAGTCATGCTCGTCGATATTGGGCTTAAGACGTATCTCTTTTAACCGGCCTTGACGCTGATGCTTCTTGGCTTCGCGCTCTTTTTTTTCCTGGTCGTACTTAAACTTACTGAAGTCAATGATGCGGCAAACCGGCGGCGTTGCCTGAGGCGCGACCTCTACTAAATCCAAATCGTGTTGATTGGCTAAATCCCGCGCCTTTTGAATAGGAACTATGCCTAATTGATTTCCTTCCGGACCAATCAGGCGTACCTGAGAGACTGCTATCCTTTCGTTTATGCGGATGAATTTTTTTATTTCTACCGCCCCCTTTGGTATATCACAAACGGCAAATCGAAAACTTAAACGACTGGCTATTTGCGATCTCGGATTTGTTTTTGTAGATCCTGGATAAGCGTATCCAAGGATATACTGCCCTGATCTCCTCTGCCTCTTTCTCTGACGGCCACACTGTTTTGTTTAGCCTCGCGCTCACCCACCACTAAAATATAAGGTATTTTATTTAACTCTGCCTGACGGATTCTTTTGTCTAGGGTTTCGTTACGACTATCCATTTGCGTGCGAATAGAATTATCTTCTAGTTTCTGTTTGACCTGCTGAGCATAATCCTTTAAAGCATCTTTTATGGGAAGCACCAATACCTGTATTGGCGAAAGCCAAAGCGGAAGCGCGCCTTTATAATGTTCAATTAAAGCGCCGGTAAAGCGCTCCAGGCTGCCTAACAAAACCCGATGCAGCATAACCGGCTGCTTTTCCTTACCGTCTTCATCGGTATAGGCCAGGTTAAACCTTTTGGGCAGAGCGAAATCGCATTGAATAGTAGCACATTGCCATTTACGGTTTAAGGCATCCTTTAATTTAATATCGATCTTAGGGCCGTAGAACGCTCCCTCGCCAACATTGATATCATAGACTAAACCTTTTTCTTTTAAAGATTCCTCTAAGGCTGCAGTGGCATTCTCCCAATCCTGTTGGGTGCCGATATATTTTTGCGGGCGCGTGCTTAACTCAATAGCTACGTCAGGGAAACCAAAAACCCGCATGGTTTCAAAAACAAAATCCACGATGGCTTTGATTTCATCTTTGAGTTGTTGCGGCCGACAAAAGATATGCGCATCATCCTGGGTAAAACCGCGCACGCGTAAAAGCCCGTGTAAAACCCCGGCCTTCTCATAACGGTAAACAGTCCCCAATTCAAAATAGCGTAAAGGCAGCTCCTTATAACTTCTTAATTTTGATTTATAAATTAAAATGTGGCCGGGGCAGTTCATCGGCTTCAGGACAAATTCCTTATCTTCGATTTTAAAGGTGTACATGTTCTCTTTATAGTAATCATAGTGGCCTGAAGTATGCCAAAGAGAAGCCTGCATAATATGCGGAGTAATGACTAACTGATAACCACGCTTTAAATGCTCTTTCTTTTCGTAGTCTTCGATTATCGTACGCAAGAGCGCGCCCTTGGGATGATAAAATACCAACCCTGCTCCGGCTTCCTCATGATAAATATCAAAAAATTCTAAGG
>Ga0315274_10003152_pt1 | contig 24552 bp, 23 predicted proteins | sample YL17G02_20_MG_FD_203700 | JGI IMG/M metagenome (GOLD analysis project Ga0315274, IMG submission 203700) | Sediment microbial communities from Yellowstone Lake, YNP, Wyoming, USA - YL17G02_20 | ecosystem: Environmental > Aquatic > Freshwater > Lake > Sediment | place: USA: Wyoming | collected...
ACACACTGGAAGATACGAAGGCGTGAGTAGTCTGGTTGGAGTATGTACGGCATATGGACTTTCGCCATTCAGAGACATAATCACGCCTGGGGGCGCAAGGCCTGGGGACAGAATACTCTGCACAAAGACCATCGGTTTTGAGACAGTCACCACATTCTCGCAGATGCGAAGGGCCCTTGCGAGTAGGCTTTTCGGGAAATCTATGGCAGCCCGGTTTAGTCGGCAGTTTCAGTTTCAATCTTGCGTGAGGGAGGCTTTGGTGCTTTCAAAGATTCCCGGAGTCCACGCGATGCATGATGCGGCTGAAGGAGGATTGGTCTCAGCACTCAATGAGATGGCTGAAGCATCTAAGACTGGGTTCTCCCTGGATTTCACATCACTCGTAGTTCCGAGCGAGGTTGGCTCCTTGGTTCGACACTTCCGACTCTCAAGGGATGAATTGATGTCAATGTCCTCGACTGGCACCCTCGTTGCCGCGTTGGCCCCATGTGCTGAGCGTGGAGTTCTGCGTCGACTCTCAGAACTGAAGATATCAAGTCGCATCGTGGGTACGTTCTCTCGGGATAGAGAACGGAGAGTCGAAAGCCACTTCGAAGAGGGGCCTTTTCCCGACAGACCTCAAGACCCGTTCGGTAAGATCTGTCACTAGTCTGCAGTTCCGCCGGACCGTGACAGTCTGGTTCGTTGAGGCGGATACAAGGGCAAGCTTATCAGCGGTGCGAAGAATAGGGCAACTGCCATTTGTGGTGGGGAAGGCGAGATTGGATTTCACTTTCACCGATGAGCAGGAGCTCTTTAGACGAACGGTGCGTGAATTCGCACAGAAAGAAGTTGCTCCGAAGATACGTGAGTGTGAGCGTAAAGGCCAGTTCCCATGGGAGATCTACCGCAAGATGGGAAAGGCCGGCCTGTTGGGTCTGAGACTGCCCAGAGAGTACGGCGGTCAGGAAGCCGACGCGACGACGATGGCAATTGCAGTTGAAGAGCTAGCCCGAGCAGGATGGCAGATACCTCTCGGCGACATCATGGCAGAGGTCTTGTATCTGCACGGATCACAATCACTGAAGGACAAGTGGCTACGTTCGCTCGTGACCGGTGAGAAGATGCTTGGCGTAGCTTCAACTGAACCTGGTGTCGGCTCTGACGCAGGAGCTATCTCGACACGAGCTGCGAAGAAAGGCAGCGAGTACGTGATCAATGGCGAGAAACAATGTATCACAGGCATCAACGAGTGTGCCGCTTACTGTGTGATGGCAAGGACGGGCCCGAGGAGCGATGCAAAGGGTGTGAGCATGTTTCTTGTCGAGACAGATCGCCCCGGCTTCGACAAGTACTTGTTTGATGCGCTCGGTTGGAGGCTGTTTTCCTTCGGCGGCTTTGTCTTGAAAGACGTGACCATTCCTGCCGGCAACTTGATTGGAGAAGAGAACAAGGGATTCTACTACGTCATGGAAACCTTCGACCTTATGCGCGCATACATCGCCCTTTGGACTGTCGGAATGGCCCAAGCCGCACTTGACGAGTCCATCGAATACGTCAAACAGAGGAAAGCCTTTGGAAGCCCAATCGGCAAGTTTGAATCAGTTCAATTCCGAATCGCGGAAGACTACACAACACTCCAAGCTGCCAGGCTTCTCTGCTACCGGACCTTCTGGTTGAAGGACAGAGAACAGCCGTTCACGAGGGAATCTGCAATGATAAAGTTCTGGGTGCCTCAGGTAGCTTTCAATGTTATCAATGATTGTATCCAGAACCGAGGGGCAGTGGGTTTCACAACTGAGACTCTTGACGAATATCGGCTCAGAGAGGTTAGAGGATCCATGATCGGCGACGGAACATCAGACATAATGAAGATAATCGTCGCAAGAGAACTCTTGGGCAGAGAGTTCGTTCCGTACCGCTAGAATTCGCAGAGTGAAAGCTCTCGACTGACCCAGACAAGACCATTGATGAACTGCATGGCAAGACCGAACAAGGTCCACCAGTAGGATGAAGCTTCCATCTCGGCATTGTAAGCGTCCTTCGAAACTCAGACCAGTCACGGCGTCGAGATACCTCAGAGCAGGATATCGACTAGTAGGAACGCATTCAGGCATTCAGATCTGCAGATGGACACGAGCGGCTCTCACGGGGCGGAGGCTCTGCTACAAGAGATGGTACGGTGTCCAGAGTCACAGATGCCTGCAGCTCACGCCTTCTCTCCAGTTCTGCAACATGCGCTGCGTCTTCTGCTGGCGCTTTCACACATCCGATCGGTTCAAAGCTGAGCATGACTGGGATACCCCGAACCTGATTCTAGACGAAGCCATCGCTGCACAACAGAAGCTGTTGAGCGGTTTCAAGGCAAACCCCCATGTCACGAGAAAGAAGTACGAAGAGTCGATGAATCCGGCCCACGTGGCGGTTTCTCTTGATGGCGAGCCCACCCTGTACCCTCTGATCGGAGATCTGATTCAGGAGATCCATCGGAGAGGAATGACCTCTTTCCTTGTAACCAACGGCACAATGCCGGAAAGGCTCGAAGGAATTCTGGAACGAGAGACAGAACCCACAAATCTGTACCTGAGCGTATATGGTCCTGACAAGCAGACTTACGAGCGCGTTACACACCCATCGATTCCGGACGCTTGGAAAAGAGTCACTGACAGCCTCAGGTTGATGCCGCGCTTCAAATACTCCAGAACTATCGCTAGGCTGACCCTCGTCAAAGGGCAAAACATGCACAAGCCGGAACAGTATTCGAAACTCGTGATGGAAGGATCTCCATCGATCATTGAACTGAAAGGCTACAGTTGGCTGGGAGAGTCGAAACAACGTCTACCAATATCTGCAATGCCATACCAATCAGAAATCAAGGAATTCGCGAAGGAAATGGCGAAAGCCACGGGATACGAATTGATCGCTGAGGACACGGTCAGCAGAGTCATCGTTCTAGCCAGAGAAGGATCGACGACAGGGCTTTCGCTTGATGCCTGCTGATGTCTACGTATCTAAAGTGCCAAGAGCGTCTGGAATTGAGACTGCTAGAGAAGTCTGCTGGAGGTACCCCGAGCGGCGAACAACTCGCCCGTCTATGGAAGGGCATCGATATTGTTGGTGACATAGCGATTCTGAGACTGCCCGACGAGATTGAGAACGACAAGTACAAGATCGCACAGGGTCTACTTGATGTCGCACCCTACCTCAAAGTCGTCCTGAGGCAAGTCGGACCCGTTGAGTCGGAATTTCGAACTCGCAGACTTGAATGGCTTGCAGGTGAAAGCCGGTTTGAGACAGTGCACAGGGAATTTGGATGCCAGTACAAGGTCGACTTGAATGCGGTGTACTTCTCGCCTAGGCTCGGTTATGAGCGGAAACGAATCGCGGATCTCGTCTCCCCCGGAGAATATGTGCTGAACTTCTTCGCTGGAGTAGGATGCTTCTCCATAATGATCGCGAAGCATGCACATCCTTCGAAGATCTATTCTCTGGATCTCAACCCGATAGCACTGCGCTATCACGCGGTGAACAACACGCTTAACAGAGTACGCGAAAAGATCGAATTGATCTGCGGAGACGCGAACAGAATCGCCTCAGCCTCTCTGGTCGGATGCGCCGACAGGGTCCTACTTCCACTGCCCGAATTGGCCTTGAATTCTCTTGAAACGGCTAGGCACACACTCAAGAGTGGCCATGGGGTAATCCACTGCTATCTATTCGTTGAGTCACGTCGAAGATCCACAGCATGCGAACGCGGCTTGTTGAAACTGGCCCCTGCACTTGAGCGCCTTGACCTAATGCGCGACAACGTGGAAGTGCGCGTAGTCAGGAGTACCGGCCCTTGCCACTACCAAGTATGCGCAGACATCTTTGCATGAGGATACGAGGCTACGCCTGTTTTCGAGCGTCGAATACTATCTCCACTACTGTGCCGGTGCGCTTGCCAAAATACCAGACTTCAGCGGTTCCTGTATATGCTTGTGCCCAACGCTTCAGGATCTCTCTGTCTCCAGGTTTCAGTCTGCCTCGTCCGCTCTTCACCTGGATCATCCGGATCTTTCCGTCCTTCGCGGCGAAGACGTCGACTGGTCCATGAGATGCCGCGCTTCTACTGCAGTACCACCCCTCACTCCTTAGCTTCTTCAACACTTGGTACTCTCGACTTCTTCCTCTAGCGTAGGCTGTGGAGACCATGCCAGCGTTGGTAGTGCTCATTGGTTATGACCATTGCGCCTCAGCCTCAACAGAGGCATCGCCACATGAGACATATCGGCAGAACCTTTGCCGTGGACGTCGTAATTCTTGTTACTATGCGAGGATGCAACTGGCTTGCCGACTTGGCATCGCAATGACAAGTTCGAGGGTGTAATGTATTTTAGGAGTCGGGTGCCGCTAGACTGCTTGTTCAGAGGTCTAGTTCCCATGAGACTGAGGACGAGGAAGCTCGTTCCAGCAGCTGTCATGCTAGTCCTCGCTGTCATTATCTATGAACCGGTGATTGTGCAGGCGCAGACGTACTCGTTTTCTTTCATGGTCACTGGGCTCCCTGCTGGAATCGGAACTCAGTACTATCTGGATGGCGTATTGACTGGGGCAATCCAGATAGGCGAGACGAGGCTGCTCAACTTCACTCTGGGTAGTATGCATACGCTCAGCGTCGACCTTAACGTGGTCATCGATAATGGAACGAGGTATCAATGCAAAGAGAACCTGTGGTCGATCACGGAGGCTGCATTCCACACTTTCGTCTACAAAGCGCAGTACCACTTGGAAGTAGTCTCCCCTTACGCTACCCCCTCCGGGACAGGCTGGTATGACGAGGGGGCAACCGCCAAGGCGCAGTTGGCAACTAATGTGACTGCAGGGTCCGAGGGGGTAAGATACGTCTTCGTCAGGTGGGAAGGGGACGCATCAGGGCAAGGGATACTGTCCGATCCGATAGTCATGGACCGCGCCAAGAGAGCGGCAGCCGCATGGAAGACGCAATACCTTCTTCGAATCTCATCCGAACCAGTTGACGTGTTTCCTTCTTCGAGTTCTTGGCATGACGCGAATTCCCTCGCAGATCTCTCTGCACCCGCAGTGACCAATGGAACTGACTCACGGCATGTATTCTCTCAATGGGTCGGAGACTATTCTGGTACGAACGTCAAAGGATCGCTGCAGATGGACGGACCGAAATCCATCACTGCCACGTACAAGACTCAGTATCTGCTGAGCCTCACATTCACTCCGGCACAGATCGGGCAAACGCTCGGAATGTCGAACAGCACTTGGCACGATGCCGGAAGTACTGTCAGACTAGGGCCGGTTCCCCAGTTGATGCCTATCAGTTCCGTGGAGCGGCTGGCTTGGTTCTCCTGGAAAGTTGATGGGATGAGTCAACAGGGAACAGCCATCGACATCTCTATCGACGGTCCACATCGTGTGGAACTGATCTATCGTACACAGTACTATGTTCGCGTGACGTCACCGTTAGGTGAGACAACTGGTACTGACTGGTACTACAGCGGGGAGAAGGCAAGGTTCGGCGTGACCTATGGTGGATCCGAATTCCCGGCGAAGTACACTCTCTCTGGGTGGCAGCTCAACTCTTCGAATGTGATCAGGACTGTCAGCGCGACTGAGACTGTGATCCTTGTGGATCGTCCGTACGTCATAGAAGCGCAATGGAGCGCCGACTACACCCCAATGTGGGTTCTCATCTTCATAGTAGTGTCATCGGCGGCAGCCATCGTTGCGATCGTGGTGGTCGTCATCAAGAGGCCCGGATCATTTGGAAGGCTCTCTTCTCTCTTCAAATCCAATCTCCGGAGACGCAAGCTCAGGTCCGCTGACTCCGGTCTGGCAGCGACAGCCGTTGTGGTGTGTGAGAAATGTGGAGGCAAGATTCCGAGTTCGGCCGAGTATTGTCAGTCCTGTGGGGCCGTGCGAACTCGAGGGCTGGCCGCGGGCCGGCCCGACACTGATGCTTCGGACGAGCGCGTGTACGGCTATGTTGTGAAAAGGCGCGGCGAGATATCGCTGAGTCGAGCTTCAAAGGATCTCGGGTTGTCCGTGGATGACGTGAAGCGTTCGACAGAGCGGCTCAAAAAGAAGGGGCGCCTAGCGTAGAAGATCCTCTTCAACGTCCCTGCGGTCTTGTGCTGGTGCGTGGTGCAAGTGTCCAGTAGCATTGCGGACAGAGTGCTAGCTGTCCGCAAGGTTTTGTGCATGAGAAGCAGATTGTCCGTCCACATCGAACACAAACGTAGGAGGCCGGAAGCTCAGGATGATAGAAGCAAGACCCTATCGCCATCTGAGTCCTCGGGCTGGGAGTGGGCATGGGCGTGGGTGTACTGAATTGCGGAGCCCACTGAGCGAGCGGAGTAATGGTCCTCACAATTGGAACAGGTTTTGTTGTGCCTATGGCGAGTGGCATTGACTCTGCAGGTCTTGCGTCATTGAAAGTCGCGCCACATGCGCTACAGAAGACGGCGTCATCAGCGTTCTTGCTTCCGCAGGCCGAACATTGTCGCATCGTCGAAACCTGATGTGATACTGTTTCAGACACATAATAACGGTTGCTCCATTGGCTCCGGTCGAACCAGACGGTTCATACCATGGCTATGCTGGGCGCTAGGTTCTCGAAAGTCTAACGATTGCTTCTCTGTAATTAGGCCCGTCCTGTGCAACGACCGTTAGGATGTCTTGTGCACCGAGTCCCAGCTTTCTCAGTGAATGTCCTTTGTCGATCTTGATAGTCTTGTTGCCTTTCTGGGAGAATAGCATTACTTGCTGATCGGTGAGTTTCATCTCCTTCGCGACTGTGTGATGTAATTGAGATGTTGAGTCGCCAAGGTGCGCTACTGGGATAGTCAGTATGGGGACTGGCTTCTCCACTATTCCGCTATCTCCGCATACGATGCAGTTCTTGTTTCGCTTAACCTCCATGAGACTGTAGCGATTGTATCGCAAGTCTATCATGAGAATTGCTTTCAGTGGCTCCCCAGTGGATTTCGGCCATGCGCCTCCTTTGAGATAGTCTGGGTATCCAATGATGAGTTTGATGGCCTCTTGGCATTGGATCGACGAGACGAGAGAGATCGTCGTGGGCAAGGATGGGACCTTGATTTCCTCCGCCGGTCCATCGCAGGGGTTCCTTAGGCCTGCGATCCGCCCATAGTCTCTCGAAGGAAAGGCGCAGAGGGGACAGGGCATATCAGGGGGTACGTACACCTGAACGCGTCCCTGATATCCAACGATGCCACCGTCAACCATCGGGAGCGAGTATCTCCTTGAGATCTGGGCGAGGTATATCCTGGAAAGTACGTTGTCTAGGCCACAGACGATTACATCTACGCTCAAGAGATGTTTGAGCGGCAGATCTTCTAGTGCACCCGTCCACGCCACTGTCTCCACATATGGGAACTTGGAGGCGATGTTTCGCGCCAGCACCTCAGCCTTGTTGGAGCCCTGGTTCTTGCGTTCGAAGAAGATCATTCGGCTCGTGTTCGAGAGTTCAACAACATCGTTGTCAATTATGAGAAGACGTTTGACGCCGAGCATTGCAAGGTTCTTTGCGACTTCATTGCCGATTGCTCCGGCGCCGGCTATCAGCACGCTCGATTCTCTGAGTCGTTTCTGGCCTTCCTGCCCCCACAGGATCAAGTGACGTGCCCAGAGGTAGTCGACTATCAGGGGCTTCTGCCCCAGTTTGACTTTGCCTACCATGCGGTTGTCATCAATACGTACCCCGTTGTGAAGGATGCTAGTGAGCTCAGGCTCTATTCCCAACTGCTCGCATGCTTTCTTCTTCACAAGTCTAATGGTTGCAGTCGCAGAGACGTTAAGATCGATGTCTCGAACCGATGGCATCGAGAGCTTTACTTTCAACTAGTGTTCCTTTCGCTCCCTCTCAGGGATTCGGAAACGTATCACATCTCCCGGCGGTGCCGACTGCCTAGGTGCCTGTGGAATTGGTACGATGTTGAACCGGAGCACGTCGTTCTGTTGTGCAGTCGTCTTCCGTTTCGTCATCTTCGGGAAACCGTATTGCCTGCATACACTCGCGGCCTTCAGGCAGCCTGGATGGTCGAATACGTTGTCAGGATTAGGATCAGATAGAAGATAATAGAGTGCATTGACGACCGAAACCAGTTTGAGGTCAGGGCGCCAGTTCTCGCCGAGGACTGAGACACAGACCGCGTTCATGATCTTTGGCACTATGTTCGGATGGGATATGTCCGTGAGCCACATTGCCGTCGGAGGTTTCAGAGGGTACTCGTCAGAAAGCTCAAGCCTGAATCTGTTCCAGTCTGCGTACTCGGTGAACGGCCAGACTGTCTTCTCGGCAAGTGTCTTGACCTCGCCCTTCTCGCACCTAAGCATTCCTTCGTATAGTGTGGGCGGGTCGTTCAGCGCTGTGACGGTTGGGAATTGATGGTTTGTGAAGGTCTTCTCCTTGTAGAGAAGCGGAATGTTCACCTTCCGTTGCCACCGATGATGTTGTAAGGCATGAGTGCCAGTTGAGCGTTCTCTGGGATACCGGCCTTGCCGACCGTGCTGGACTCGTCCAATATGATGCCACCGTACATTAGCGCAACCGTTGCAGAGTCAACTCCAAAGGAGGTGCAGACCTGCTGCTTGATCTCTCCGATTGTGTGGTCTGGAATGACGTCAATCTCCGCTAGACCGGTTTGTGGTCCGATCGGTGCCTGAACGAAGAGCTTCAAGTTCTTCTCTCACCTCCGAGAAGTGGTCTCTGATCTGCGCCCGTCATTAGTCGACCTTCAGCTGGATATTACTGACGTAGTGAATGATCGTGCCGCCCGATGTAGATGCAATGAAAGTCAATTTGAACAGGTAGAGTTGCGCTTTGGTCCCGGTGGCAACCTTCACGACCAGATCGTAAGTGATATCGGCCATCTCGCCCTTGTCTATTCTGTAGTCGCTCAGTACAAGTTTCCAGGTTGCCTTGTCGGGCAGTCCGTCCACCTTGATCTGGAACCCATCTGGAACTGTGAAACCGTCATAGATCTTTAATTTCACGGTGTAGGTGATTTCCTTGTCGGGATGGACCTCTGGGACAGGCGGCGAAAAGACATCCAGCGCGAAGTCTGTAACGGTTAGGATGAGCATTGATGAGCGTATGATCTGTATCGCGCCGCCTCCAGGTGGAATGTACACGGCATCAATCTCGACTTCTGCTCCGGAAACTAGTTGGGCATTGTCAGCGGTTGTGATCCGGAGCTGCGCCGGAGCAGGTGGCACAACTTGACTGCTGACGGGTGTTATCAGTACTCCCAGCGGAACTGGGCCGACAATCTTGATCGTGACTGCCCTAGCGAACGTATTGATTGGATCGATGTCAATCGCGACTGTCCTAGCAATTGTTCGAGTGACAACGACTTCGTCAGTTCGGTCATAGTGCCACTTGAAGTCTCCTACGGAGAGGGTGTAGACGTCGCTGCGAGCAGTGTTTCCGTATGTGTCGAAGGCTGTGATGTAGTAGTTGATGAAGAGTCCTGAGATTTCAGATCCGGGCAACGTGTACGAGTAGGTATCTTTGCCGGCAGCTCTGAGAAGCATTGGGAACTGCCTCAAGTCTCCGACCATGTACCCCTTTCCCGTCGGATCTTGCTCGATGATTCTGTATGATAGCGTGACGTTGCTAAGGTTGCTGCCAGTGACGTTTGCGTCGAACGTTATCGGATGTGCGATCGTGAATGGTGGCCGTGGCGAATTGTGCTTTACAGCGAGGTTCCCACAAGAGGTTCCTCCGCCGTCACCTCGGTAGTATATGAGTGCTACCATGCCTGCAGTCACTGCCAAGGTGATGAATACTACCACTAGAAGTATTGTGCGGATCGATATCGGTGAGGGCCCCACGGCCGGCGGAGCTTGCGGATAGTATGCCCGGCTGACCGGGGGAGGAGTAGGAGCAGGCAGCGTCACTTCGGCGGGCTGCACGACTTCGGTCCTGACGTTCTGTGGAGGAATCAGCACGGACCCTTTTGTCTTGGCGTCGGCTCTGAAGAAGCCTGATTTTCCAGTCTGCGTGTCAATCACCATTGCAGTCACCATGGGAGAAAACTGTTGAAGTTTGAGTTGAGTCTCCACATCCGTTTCGGACATGAAGACGCCTCCGCGAACATGAGAATGATACCAACCTACGATACTACCTCCTATTCTCTTATTGATTATGTCATCTGCGATCTTCGCGATCGAATCCCCGGTCAGAGTCGCGTGAGTGGAGTTTGACTCAGCGGCGCCTGTGGCAGCGTCTTCAATCACAATGGCGTTGCCGGACTGTCCGCCGAGGAGTACTCCAACCACCTGCTCGTCTGGGTGCTCTCTCGCCTCCCTAACTACCTTATCGATCACCTGGCCGGAGATCGCGACGTACGACACGGAAGACACACCAAACAGATGGTAAGTTAAAGAAAAACTTGGGGGGATTTAAGGACTATCGCCCTATCATGCCGAGTATGCCGGCGACTATTCCGAGTACGAAGCCTGCTATGAAGCCGCCCCCGATTATCAGGCTGAAGACAGCCATCGGGAAGACGACAACGCTGCCGATTGTGCCATAGCCCAAGATCATCAGGATCGAGCCGACGATCAGGATCAGCCCAATGACTACCCCGAGGACAAATGTGATGTTACCGGTTGCAGTGGAACCTGTAGGCAGTGGACACGAGTACCCGTCGATCTTGCAGATCCAGAAGAAGATGTTCGCCCAGAGAAATGAGCCGCCATAGAACTGCCATGCCAAAAGCAAGCCTGCATTCAGTAGTACCACGATACCTGAAACCATAGAGATGATGAAGCCCCAAAGCGACCTTGCAGGGCCGCCCGGCATCATTGGTGCTCCCACCGGACCGAACATCGGTCCAGGAAACGGCGCAAAGCCAGGTGCTGGTCCTGGAGGTCCGTATGCCTGTGCGGCTGGGGCTGGCGGTGCCATAGCCATCGGTGGAACGATTCCAGCGTAGCATTGTACGCAGAGCACTAGATCCATGTAGGCCTTTGAGTCGTCACGACAGATTGCTCGACCACAGCGGTTGCATATGTAGACTGCAGGAAGGCTCGGGTGATAGAAGCACATTCCTGGAGGTGGAACTCTCATCGGAGCGCCTGGAGTCACTGGAGTCACTACGCGAACGGACGGCACTGGTTTCATCATTAGTGCTCCCGGAGCCGCTAGTGAACCGCCACAGCTCGAACAGAAAACGGCGTCGTCTCTGTTGTTGTATCCGCATGATGGACATCGCTTAACCAATATTCATTCTTCCTCCTTACATTCGTTGGACAATCCATCATGGTGGAGTAGTCTTAAACATTTAGTAAAAACAAATGGTGAGCGGCTGATAGACAAACCCGGGCTTGACTAATCGACTCCAGAACCTGCTTCACACACGCACATTCCTGTCATTTCTGAGCTATGGCCTTCTAGGAAAATGTCGCCGTAAGTGCATCTTCCATCGTGCTCGAAACTTTATTAGAAGATAGTTCCGACCTGAACCATCGTGGCCCCGGTGGCTCAGCTTGGTAGATGTCAGGAAACAGCAGAAAGCGTTGCCTTGGTAAGAGTTGCCGATTGAGGACTCACACGGAGGCAAAGGTCGCGGGTTCAAACCCCGCCCGGGGCTCCACAATCTTCTTTGTCCCTCCACGAGACGACGCAACGTGATATGCGTCGGGGCCCGGGGTGCCAGGAACTAGCGGCCATGTGGGTACGCACTAGGAGCCCTTTGGAGTGCTCGTTCGCGAAACCCACTTCTCAAGTTCAGACCTCGTGGGGCTGCCTCTCGTCTCAGTCTTGGTAGCTTTCAAGGCACCCGCCCAGTTTGCCCGCTGTAGGGCTTCCTCGTCACTGCGTTTCATTGCCTTAGCAGCTGAGAAGGCTCCGAGGAAGGCGTCGCCACAGCCCACGGTGTTGACGACCCTCAGTCCCCATTTCGCGAGATCGATCCCTGGAATTCGAATCGTTGATTCGGATCCGAACATCGTGCATCCTTCTTTGCCGGATTTCAGGATCGCGGTCAGATGTGGGTTGATCGCTGACAGGTGTCTCGCGGCTTCGGTGGGCTCCTTGACTCCCGTCATGTATTCAACCTCAATCTCGTTGAGAAACAAGTAGCTTGTACAAAGAAGTATTCTGCGAAGTCTCTCCATACCTGCTTCTGCCCTAACGCCAGGATCCCACGCGACAAGTCCTCCGGCTTCGTGCGCAATCCTCGCGATGGCTTCCACCGCCTCCGCTGGTGGATCAGTTATGGCAGTGATTGCTGCGGATTGTATGATTTCTCTCATCTGTCTGCTCGAGATATCTGCGGGGCTCAACATGGCATTGGCTCCGAAGTAGGTGTGAATCACGTTCTCCCCGGAATCGTCGGTGACGATGTACGCCTGTCCAGACTCCGCGTCCGCCTTACGACTGATCGCAGAAGTATCAACTCCTTCGTCGCTGAGAAGGCGAATCTGCGTATCTGCTATGTCGTCACAGCCCAGTGCCCCTATGATTCCGACTTGGCCAGGCCCGAGGAGTCTGGCTGCAGCCACTGACATGTTGCCGGCTTTGCCCCCAGGTACTCTCGTGATTCGTAGCACGGGGGTCTCTTCGCCAGGCTGAGGAAACCTCTTCACAAACAGATTGACATCCCAGTTTATGGCGCCAGCTGCAATAACCTTGACCAAGGGTCTCCCTCACAAATACATGATAGAAGGGAAGATAAATCAAGAGACTCGACCCGTAAGCCCAAGAACAGACGGCCCTCTCTCTGCTGGCATTCGGGGAGAGACACCCAATCCTATGCGAAAAGACCCACAGGGTGCATAGTGCCGTCGATCTGAAGGTGTTGAGACTGGATTCCCGACAGTTGGTCTCCCAGGCGATGCAGGGCAAGGTAACCGAACTCCCGGTCTATTTCTGGCTCGCAGATCCCGAGCTCGAGGCAAGAGTGGGCGATATCGTCGGTGTCAGATGTTGGTTCAAGCGCCTTGAGTTTCTGGAGAGAGGCGGGCCTTTCAGGAGAGGCTCGGAGACCCGGCGGGAATGGTGTGACAGACTTCAACCAAACGAATACGACTGGCCAACCGTCGACGAGCTCATGTCTGAGATGGACGAGGTAGTGGCTGCCACGCTCAAGGTGGACGAGTCGAAATCGTTTCAACTCGAGGTCTTGGGACCGACGGAGTACTCTGAGTACTCTTGCAGTTCAGGGAAGACCCCCGAGGCGATGAAGCTGAACCAAGTTACGCATCAATTCGACTTCTCAGTATTGACGATTCTCGACCCTCGAAAAGCCGACATGATCCACAGGAGATTCTTCGACCTTCTTTTTGAAGTCGCGAGGAGAGCAACCGAGTATGATGGAATCGATTCTATCAGGATCGCCGACGATTTCTGCACCTACGCAGGATCGATCTACAGGCCGGACTTCACCGATGCAATTCTGGGCCGACAGGTGGAGCTCGGGAAAGCGATCACGAAGGGAGGTAAGTATTCAGTACTCCATAGTGACGGGGATCTCAGGAAACACCTGCTTCCGCTCGCGAAAGCCTACTCGGGATTTCATCCCTTGGACATTGGATCGAAATCGACTGTCGCAGACGCTCACGAATGGGCTACAGCCCTCAAGGCAGTGAGAGCATTGCTGCCTGACACGGTCTTCTTCACCGGCATTCCGGTGGATCTTCTGTGCAGCTCGCATGTTTCAGCCGATGGACTCGTCGAAGTGGTTAGACATGTGGCCGAGAGTGTAGGTCGAGAACGATTGGTCTTGACGACAACGCATAGGCCTTACCCCGGTTGGTCATTTCAGGACTTTGAAGAGAAGGCTCGTGCAATCAAACGCTTCACACGGGCTGTTGCCATGCAGACGACTTAGCTCAGTAATGATCATCCGATCCTAGGCGCGCGGGGTGTAGCTCAGCGAAGGGAACCAGCTGCTCTTGCCTTTGCTTTCCTTGTCCCGATCCCATTTGTCCAGGATCTTCACGGCTTCAACTGCACATCTGCAAGCTCTGAGGATGTACTCTGGTTTGGGCTGGAAGGCTTCTTCGACCGACAGCTCCTGTCCAGGCTTCTGAGCTTCATCTGCTATCACGAGGTCAATGATCGAGCAGACACACCCTGCACGTAGCCGGAACAGATTCGCGAGCGTGAAGATGGTTGACGCTTCCATCTCAGAGCTGATGACGTTCGCTCTTGTGAAGTCCGCTTCGACGTTCTTCATCCAACTCTGCTGGTAGCCTCCAAATGCCATGCCCGCGTACAGGCTGTCGCCGGATTTGGTTATGCCCACGTGATAATCGGCCCTTATGCGCTCCGCGGCCTCGATGAGCGCCATCACAACTTCCGGTGTGCTCACGGCTGGGTACTCGATCGGAACGTATTGTCGAGTGGTGCCTTCCCATCTGACCGCGCCGGTTGCTATTGCGATGTCCCCGATCTTCTGGTTCTTCTGTTGTCCGCCACATGTTCCGACGCGTATGAATGTGTCAGCACCGCATCTTGCCAACTCCTCAACTGCAATCGCGACAGATGGGCTCCCAATCCCTGTCGATGTTGAGGAGATATCCACGCCAGAGACCTTGCCGGTGTACGTTACATACTGACGGTTTTCGGCGACCATGCGTGACTGATCCCAGAGTGATGCGATTACCTTCACACGAGCGGGGTCGCCCGGAAGAAGGACATATCGTGCGACATCTCCTTTCCTGCACTTGATGTGATACTGTAATGTGTCAGGCATTGCCGGATCACTTTTCATCCGCCTGGTCTCACATACTGGATACCGACCATGAAAGGTACCAAGCCCCGGGTCCAGATGAGATAGATGAAGACACATGTCATTATTCCGATAATCGTCATGACAGCGTAGTCTGAGGCTTTCAGCTTCGGGTCTCGTAGCATCACTTTCTTCACCGGGGCGCTAAAGCCGCGTGACTCTAATGCAATGGCTCTGATTTGGGTTTGATTGATTGCTCCAAGTGTCAGTGGAATCATGAGCACTACGATGCTCTTGAATCGATCAACCAGCTTGGCTTGGACGTTGAGCCCTCTGGAGACTTGAGCCTGATAGATCGTCGTTATCTCGTTTGTGAGGATGGGTATGAGTTGAATCGTCGCCAGAAAGGCATATGCGAACTTGTATGGCAGTCTACTCTTCAGCATGATCGCAGCGAGATCTGACGGGTGAGTGGTCACGTAGGCGAGCAGTGCAGCAGTTATCGTGACCGCTAAGCGTGATGTCCAGACGGATACGTAGACCGTTCCCTCAAGGTAGAGGCCGACAGTAAATCCGAATACCTCCACGGCAGCTATGGCAGTCCTGTTTTGCGAGAATCCGAATGGGCCGCCAATTATCCCCATACCGAGCAGTATGATAGGGAGCACAATTATCACAAGAACTGTCGCGACGAATCTCTGGATACGGGCGACAAAAGCGAGGAACATCACGACAACAAAAGACACCAATGTCACGTAGAGGTCGTAGAATATGTAGTTGAATAGGGAGATCCAAAGAAAAAAGAGGAACTTGGTCCGCCCATCGAGGCGATGCACGAATGTATCTCGAGCCACATAGCCGGACTTGAGTATCGCGAACGCGGTGCTCGACATTTCGCACTATGCCTTCGGTGGACGAAGTGTGAACCTAGTTGGCATACGTGAAGCAACAACAGCTGCCAAGACGAGGCTGATGAGCTTGTCAGGAATCTCCGCGATGATGCTGCTGACAACGGATGCTGACAGTGTGTCTCTGGTACTGGCTAGTACTGCTGCATAGATCCATGCCGTCCCTGCATAGGTAGGCATGAGCCCGAAGACTCCCCAGCTGATCAGTGTCACTGGTATGACATTCGTGACGCCCACGATAATGCCTGCAGCGACGAGTTTCACGGGGCTCTTGACCGTCACCCACCCGATTCTCCAAAGGACCCATGTTATCAGAGCAATGTAGATGTTGATGAAACCCCAGACCCACGCTGGAAGTCCCCAGAGCGTGAAGGCCATTATGATGTTGTAGAGGAAGCCTCCTGCGGCACCCACCCAGAGTCCCGCAACGATCGTTCCGAACATTGTTGCCCAAGTATCCAAGAAGATTGGCAGTTTGAGGATATTGACGATCACGCCCGTCACGTAGTTGAGTGCAGCAATGACGGGAATAAGGACGATCTGTAGGATCGCGAAGCCCGATGGTCTTTCGACAGTTGTCGCTCCACTGCCTTTTGCTTGAGATGTCATGGTGAGGAATCGAATCGTCGAAATATTTAAGCCGTTTCACTCTTCTACGCGAGCACGTAGGACCCAGAGACAATGCCAACTGACGATGCCAGCGTCCGAGTCGAAGGCTTGATTTACGGATACCCTGGTCACGCCCCCGTTCTTCATGACATCGACTTGAAGGTCATGAAAGGCGAGATGTTTGGTATCATAGGTCCGAATGGTGCAGGTAAGTCCACTCTCTGCAAGGCGCTTAACGGTTTGGTTCCGCACTTCTACGGCGGAACCTACGGCGGAAGTGTCATTGTCTCCGGAATGGACACTATGAAACACACAGTGGCGGAACTCTCACTGAGAGTAGGCTTGGTCTTTCAAGAGCCCACTAACCAGTTCTCAGGCGTGTCGACGAGAGTGGACGAAGAGGTTGCGTTCGGCATGTCGATGATGGGCTTTGACCGACAGGAGATGCCCAGTCGGATCGCCGACGCTCTGAAACAAGTGGGCTTGGAAGGCTTGGAAGACCGGTCCCCTTACGAGCTATCAGGTGGACAACAGCAACGCCTCGCGATAGCCACGGTCCTAGCTGTGCGGCCTGAGGTGATCGTCATGGACGAGCCCACCGCGCAACTTGATCCTGTGGGGAAGACCGAGGTTCTTGAAACGATGCACGCACTGAACAAAGAAGGCTACACGATCATTGTAGCCGAACACGAGATAGAAGAACTGGCTACCTTCGCGGACAGGATCATCGCACTGAACGAAGGAAGAATCATGTTGGAAGGCTCAGCGCGTGGCGTATTGACGCAGATTGATCAGCTCAGGAAAATAGGCGTGGACCCGCCGAGCGTAACTGAACTCTCCTATCTCCTAACCGACAAAGCCGCGCTCGGACCTGAGAAGTATCCGATCACACTCGACGAGGCCATTGCACTCTATCGAGATTTGCTAGGGGAGAATCTCTCATGAGCCTGATCGATGTCCAAGACGTTTGGTATAGTTATGGAAACGAAGTCATGGCTCTGAATGGTGTGAGTCTGAAGATCGAACCGAAGGAAACCATAGCCCTCATCGGTCAGAACGGTGGAGGGAAAACCACACTGGCAAAACAGTTCAACGGCCTCCTGAAGCCGACAAAAGGACGGGTTCTCGTCAAGGGCGTCGAGACCAGTGAAGTTCCTGCAAATAGGCTGGCACTGACCGTTGGCTACGTCTTCCAGAACCCATCCCACCAAATCTTCTCGAGCAAGGTCTGGGACGAAGTGGCGTTCGGCCCGAAGAACGTAGGTTTGGCCCCTCAGGAGATCGAGGCACGCACGAAGTGGGCCATTGAAGCCGTAGGCCTTTCAGGATTTGAGCAGACTCATCCCTACGACCTCGACTACGGGAAAATGAAACTCCTCACGATCGCCTCTATCATGTCCATCAAGCCCGAAGTGTACTGCCTCGATGAACCGACGACCGGCCAAGACCATCAGGGTAGGAGACGAGTGGCCGAGCTAATTCAGAGTCTGAATGACGCCGGCTCCACAGTGATCGTCATCACACACGACATGAAGTTCGTAGCCGAAGTTGTGAAGAGAATCGTCCTAGTGGCAGAAGGCAAGATAGTTGCAGACGGCCACACAAGGGAGATCTTCGAGAAGACCGACACACTTGCGGGCGCTCAAATTAGGCCCCCACAGATAACCCAGCTTGCTCATGCCCTGGCAGGCTGTGGAGTTCGCCCAGATTCGATGACGGTTAGGGAAGCAGCGGATTCCATCGCGGGCATGATTAGTGGAAGGAAGGGGCACAGCCTCAGACATGCCTAGAGACATAATCATCGATTGTGATGTCGGTATCGACGATGCTCTAGCGATAATGCTTGCTCTAGGATCCAAAGAACTGAAGATACGGGCGATCACCACTGTATGCGGAAATGCCGAGGTTGAGAAGACAAGCGAGAACGCTCTCCGGGTGCTCGAAGCGTTCGATCGTAGAGAGATTCCAGTCGCTCGGGGTCATTCCCGACCTCTCAAGCGAGAACTCTACACTGCAGGATATGTCCATGGAACAGACGGCCTAGGGGACTCGAAGCTCCCCAAGCCATCATTGAGACTTGACACTCGCCACGCGGTTGACCTAATCATAGAAGAATCTGAGCGTGGAGACCTCCACCTTGTGTGTATAGGGCCGCTCACTAACTTGGCGTCTGCCTTGGCCAAGGCTCCCCACATAGTGGAGACGCTACAGGACGTCACGATAATGGGAGGGGCGTTCGGCTTGACGCCTTACGGCTTCGGAAACGTAACCCCCGTTTCAGAGTTCAATGCGTATGTAGATCCGGAAGCTGCGAGAGCAGTCTTCGCCTCCGGCCTGAAACTGACCGTGGTCGGATTGGACGTGACCACCGATCCAACGGCCGTGTTGGCTAGAGACAAATACGAAGAGCTCATCAAGCTACCTAGCCGGGGAGCGAAGTTTCTGAAGAGAATCAGCGAGAATCTGGTGAAGTCTTGGGGAAGCTTCTCACTTCACGACCCAATGGCCGTTGCATATCTCGTCGATCCGACACTGCTTACTTTGAGAGAGTATCCGGTGGACGTGGAAACGGAAGGTACGATCACACGCGGCCAAACCATCGCGGATAGGCGACCTTGGGCGGAGATCATAGAATTCAAAGGAAAGGCAAATGTTGCTGTCTCTGTTAACGGCCCGCGTTTCCTAGAGATCTTTGAGGAAAGGGCCATCAGACAGCTTTGAACAATCGACGAAGCACTAGGTTTCTTGACTTGTTTCTCGCTGTCTGTTCTTCGTCAGTGTCGGTCTGAGAACTCTTTTAATGTGCCCAATACCCAGACTACCATGTGTGCAAGTCTTGACGAATCGAATTGATGATACAGATTTTCACATTCTCACTGCGCTCACAGAAGATGGTAGACGCTCGCTTAGGGACATCGCTCGCACAGCTGGCGTGAGCACGCCCACGGTTGAAAGCCGACTGAAGAAGATGTTCGACATGGGCCTGATCAAGAAGATCGCACCCATAATTGACGCATCCAAGATAACAAACGGTCTCTTCGCTGTCGCGACAGCCAAGGTGGAACCAGGAAAAATCGATGAGGTCCTGAACGCTCTGGCAAAGATTCCGGAGATCCGTAACGTCTATGGAATGACGGGCGAACACAACGTGCTCTTCACGGTTTTCTCAGCCAGTCTGGATGACCTTCAAGCGCTCTTGTCGTCTACAATATCATCCATACCGAATGTGTCGTCTCTCACCTACAACGTGGTGGCACGAGTTGTCAAGGATGAGCCGAACGTCGCAATTCGGCCGGGCCAGTTTGTGAGACTGATCTGTGACACGTGTGGGCAGGAGATTAAGGGTGAGCTGGTTACACTCATGGTTGGAGATCGAAACCGCTACTTCTGCTGCAAGCCATGCCTCACAGAATACAAGGAGAGATACGGAGGCAAAATCACTAAACTCTCGCTTGAACACAAAGAATAGACCGATTCAGATCGCGCTCTCTTTCTCGCGATTGCATACTATGCCGTCTTGGAAGGACTGAACCTAGACAGCAGAAGCGAGTTCCCGACAACAGTGACTGAGCTGAAAGCCATCGCGGCCCCCGCAAGGAATGGTAGATAGTCGTAGATTCCCGCCCCCAGAATCGGGACGAGCGCTCCAGCTGCGATAGGTATCAGGACAGTATTGTAGGCGAAAGCCCAGAACAAGTTCTGTTTGATTTTCCGGAGCGTTCGTTTGCCAAGTTCAATTGCGCCGGCGACACCTCTTGGATCGTCCCCTATCAGGACTATTCCAGCGGTTTCAACTGCGACATCAGTTCCGCTTCCAATTGCAATACCGACGTCGGCTGCGGCCAAAGCGGGCGCGTCGTTCACTCCGTCTCCCACCATTGCAACGCATCTACCCTCGCGCTGTATCTCTCTTACAACCTGCGCTTTCTGATCAGGGAGCACCTGTGACAGTACCCGCTCGATCCCGACTTTTCCAGCGATTGCTCGCGCTGTTCTTTCGTTATCACCTGTTAGCATAATGACTTGGATCTTCATGTTCTGAAGCTGCCTGATCGCGTCTCGAGCGTTTTCCTTGAGAGTGTCCGCGACTCCGATCAGGCCGACCAGGGCACCGTCAACTGCGAGAATCATTGCTGTCTTGCCGTCGTTCTCAAGACCTGATAGTCGCTTCTCAACCTCCGGGGGTATGATCACATCTATCTCAGATGCGAGTGCTCTGTTTCCAAGCCCTATGTCATGACCATCATAGCGGCAATTGACACCTTTGCCCGGTATTGCCTCGAAAGACTTGGGGTCAGGTACCTGCAGTTTCAGTCGATTGGCCTCACGCTGGATCGCCTCGCCCAAGGGATGCTCGGACCTTCTCTCCGCTATCGCTGCGTAGCGTAGGACCTGATCATCCGCAAAGCCGCTGAAGGCGGTGATGTCAGTTACCGCCGGTTGGCCTCTTGTCAGCGTCCCTGTCTTGTCGAATACTACAGTGTCCACTTTGTGTAGTGTCTCGAGATACTCGCCACCTTTGATCAGTATTCCATACTGCGCTCCTTTCGCAGTCCCCACCATGACGGCTGCAGGTGTGGCAATTCCGAGGGCACACGGGCAAGCGATGATGACCACTGAGACGAAGGCGAGCAATGCAGAGTTCAATCCGATTTGGCCGACAAAGTACCAACTCAACGCGGAGACAATGGCAATCACCAGGACGACTGGCACGAAGTAGCCCGATACTCTATCCGCCAGTCTCTGGATTGGCGCCCTTGCCATCTGTGCTTCCTCCACGAGCTGGATGATCTTGGAGAGAACAGTGTCCGCCCCGACCTTCTCAGCCTTCGCTCGCAGGAACCCGGTCTTGTTGATCGTGCTCCCGATGACATGGTCGCCAGCTTTCTTCTCGACCGGTATGCTCTCCCCCGTAATCATGGACTCGTCGACGGACGTGTGGCCTTCAAGTACAATTCCGTCAACTGGGATTCTCTCTCCAGGTCTGACAAGGAAGATGTCACCAACTTCCACTCCTTCGACGGGGACGTCAGCCTCGATCCCTTCACGCACGACACGAGCGGTCCTCGATTGAAGGTCCAGCAGTTTTCTGACAGCCTCAGAGGCTTTGCCTTTACTCATGTACTCTAGGAGATTCCCGACCAGAACCAACGTGATGATCAATGCGGCAGTGTCGAAGTATATGCCGCTTGAAGAGAACGCTGAAGGAATCACGGTGACAATGAGGCTGTAGACCCACGCTGCAGTTGTCCCTACGGCTATCAGCGTGTCCATGTTTCCCATGCGGTTCTTCAACGCATCATAGGTTCCCTTGTAGAACCGGTATCCCACTATGAACTGTACAGGTGCACTCAACAACAGCAGCAGGTAGTTGTTGAGGGATTGCGGTAGAACCGGCACGTAGGTAAGCAGCAGAGTGGGGGCAGTCAAGACTGCACCTATTGAGGCAAGCGTCTTGAGCTTGTGCAGCTCAACCTCGGGTTTCTCGAATTGCCTGAGGCAGCTTTCGCTGCAGAAGTAATACGTCGTGCCATGGACGTCCTTCTTGATCTTCGCTGTCTTCTCATCGACGTACATTCCGCATATGGGGTCCTTCATCTAATTGCTCAGCTCCCAGTGGGGGCTTGACTCTGTCCCTACCAGACTCTCTCTTGTTTGCGAAAGCTACACCAACAGATCCTTCCATGCACGGCTTCTCGACGCTCGTGCACGTCAATCAACATCCCGAAGGATCAGCCGAAGATAAAGGAATGATCAGTTCACTCTCACAAGGTATTACGAGTCAATGTTGACAATCCGCAAGAATTCGTCTGCATGGATGCCGCAGATCACCATGACCGCGGCAAGCGGATTTATAACAGCACCCTTCGACATAGGCTTCTCAGAAGAGGACAATCCGTGACCTGCTCAATGCTGTCGCGGCTTCTTCCCTTCCTCGTGTCTCTGATCTTCTGGAGGAAGAAGCCAAGGCAGAACGTACCAGAACCTGCCGAAATGGCTAGGCTCAAGATTGAGCAGACGGTCAAGGAATCAGATGCATCTCGCTCTCGTGAGATACTCAAGGTGCTCACACTGGAACGTGAGATCATTGGAACCGCCCTCACAACGATCTACGAGTCTGAAGTACAGGGCATAATCACACGTGATGAACGAGATCGACTCATTGACAAGTACTCCTCAGACCTAAAGCAACTAGAATCCAGAATCTCCGAGCACCAGAGAATCGTTGACATGTTCGACCTGGAATCCGCAAAGAATGAGCTCACGTCCAGTTTTCACGAGAAACTGTCCGAAATAGACAAGAGGCTCGCGGATCTCCGACAGGGAATCGCGCCCGCGCCTTCTCTCGCCACTGCCGCGAGAACCGAGGCTGTCAAACCTAGTGAGGCAGTCGGACTACCCTCAGAGTCTGGCCTCAAGCCTGCCGTAGCAGAGCTGCAGGACGCCAAGACGAAGACGGAGAAGAAGATGGAGGCCATCAGGGAGGAGGTTCTCAAAGCAATGGAGCGTCTCGAGCAGATCGAGTCGGAGGGCTAGACATTGAGCTGGGTCGAGACAGCGAAACGTGCAGCGATCATAAGGGCACTTGAAGAGATACGAGACGCACATGTGATTGGGATAGGAAGCGGTACAACGCTGGAGCTTCTGGTCGGCGAGCTCGCCAAGACGGTGAAGAGTAGAGGCCTCGAGCTGAAGCTTGTTGCGACCTCTCATCAGATCGAGTCAGCGATCATCAGAGCCGGACTGACAGCTGTGGATCCAAACGATGTGCCGGAGATTGACTTGGCACTTGATGGAGCAGACCAAGTTGAGTCCCAAACACTCAACCTCATCAAGGGAGGAGGAGCAGCGCTGACGAGAGAGAAGATCATTGATACCGCGGCAAAGAAGTTGGTAGTCGTCGTTGATGAGAGAAAGCTGACTCAGACCTTGGGCAAGGGCCAAGTGGTTCCAGTCGAGGTCATTCCCTTTGCCCATCGGCTCGTAATGTCGAGGCTTGCTGAGTTGGGTGGAAAGCCAAGACTAAGATGCGGCAAAGACGCAAGTCCGGTTGGCACGGACAACGGGAACTTCGTGGTCGACGTGGATTTTGGCCCAATCAGGGACGCTCTTGCTCTGGATCGAGAGATGAGATCGATTCCAGGTCTCTTGGAGACGGGATTATTCCTAGGTCTGACGGATCGCGTCTACGTCGGACTCGAAGATGGGACGGTTCAAGTCCTCCAAGCCAGATGACTTGCCCATTGGCCGCCTGAGACAGCCCGAGATCCAAAGAGCGTGTGTGGTGCCGGGAGGGGGTATCGAACCCCCGACTTCTGGGCCCTATGCTCTCCAGATTATGAGTCTCGCCAATCCAGCTCTTGCTGGCGCTCTACCAGCTGAGCCACCCCGGCGCCGCCCATACCGTGAGTCAGCTCGTACATTAAATATTACCCGAAATGACGAATCAGGCCATTCATGTCATGCGAAGCCGTTCCGAGGGCAAACTTAAGGCAATGTGCGACTTACTCCGACTTTGGTCCATGAGGAATCGAGATTGAATGGAACCGAGTTTCACTTCCTCACGCTCGACGATGTCAAGACGAGTGGCAGGACCGTCTTCGTAAGAGTAGATATGAATTCCCCGCTTGATCCGTCAGGCAAGAAGATTCTCGACGACACGCGAATCAGGATGACTCGTGAAACCCTAGAGCGGCTCAAGGATGCAAAGGTCGTTGTTGGATCTCACCAAGGTCGACCGGGAGACGAGGACTTCACATCACTGGAAGCTCACGCGAGGCTCCTACAGAAGTATGTCTCACAACCAGTCAAATTCGTTGAGGACGTAATAGGTCCTGAGGCCAGAAATCAGACCAAGAGTCTCAGAGTCGGTGAGATACTAGTTCTGGATAACCTTCGTCTTTGCTCGGAGGAGAACGTCTCCGCTCCGCCGGACGTTCTCGAGAAGACGATCATGGTTCAGCGCTTGGCCGGATTACTTGATGTGTATGTGAATGATGCTTTCGCGACAGCGCATCGTCTACAAGCGTCGATCGTGGGGCTGCCACGTGTGGTTCAGGCTGTTGCGGGCAAGCTGATGGCGAAGGAGCTTGAGGCACTGAAGCAGGCCTACTATGATCCTCGACGACCGAGCGTCTACGTTCTCGGCGGAGCAAAGGCTGAGGACAAGCTCCCGATAATCGAAAACATCCTCGGAGCACGCAAGGCAGACAGAGTGCTTGTTGGAGGTGTGGTAGCGAATGTCTTCCTCCGTGCATCAGGAGTAGATTTCGGCGAAGCCGAGAATCGCAAGTTGGAGAAGTCTCCGGCCCTACTTGAGAAGGCACGAGCGATCCTCT
>Ga0315274_10003153_pt1 | contig 24550 bp, 19 predicted proteins | sample YL17G02_20_MG_FD_203700 | JGI IMG/M metagenome (GOLD analysis project Ga0315274, IMG submission 203700) | Sediment microbial communities from Yellowstone Lake, YNP, Wyoming, USA - YL17G02_20 | ecosystem: Environmental > Aquatic > Freshwater > Lake > Sediment | place: USA: Wyoming | collected...
CCTTGGGGGACGTAGGGGCGAACCTTGTGTTCGCCCTGATAACGGGCGAGGGGCCCGATGAAGGCGGGCGAACACGAGGTTCGCCCCTACCCGCTGTTCTGAGCCGAATCGCTGAAGCCTATTTGGCGTGGCAGAAGGCCACGCTATGAGGAGACATCGCGGCGCCCGTCGAGGGCATCGCGGAGAATCGTCTCGCTCGAGTACTCGATCTGGCTGCCGGTGGGGATGCCCCGGGCAGGCAGGGTGATCTTGACGCCGAGGGGCCGGAGCAGCCTGGCGAGGTGCTGAGCCGTCACATCCCCCTCGAGGTCGGGGTTCGTGTAGAGGATGACCTCCTTGGCCGCGGAGCTCTTGACGCGCTGGAGGAGGCGGTTGATCGTGAGGTCTTCGGGGTGAACGTCCTCGAGGGGGGCGATGCGGCCCATGAGGACGTGGTAGACGCCACGGTACGCGCCCGTCTTCTCGATGGCCAGGAGGTCGCGGGGCTGCTCGACGACGCAGATCGTCGCCTGGTCGCGTCGGGCGTCGGAGCAGACGGGGCAGGGGTCCTGCTCGGTGACGTTGCAGCACACGGAGCAGTGCCGGGTGTTCTTCTTGACGTCGCAGATGGCCTGGGCCAGGGCCATGGCCTCCTGGTCGGAGGCTTTGAGGATGTGGAGGGCGAGGCGTTCGGCGGAGCGCGCGCCGATGCCAGGGAGCTTCGCGAGCTCTTGCATCAGGCGGGAGAGCGACTCGGTGTAGACGCCTGGCATCGCGGGCTCCTCGGCGCGTCACATCAACCCGGGCAGGCTGACGCCGCCGGTGGCTTTGCTCATCTCCTCTTCGCGGAGGTCGTGGGCTTTCTTGAGCCCCTGGCGTGCCGCGGCGAGGATCAGGTCTTCGAGCATGGCCACGTCCTTGGGGTCCACGACCTGGGGGTCGATCTTGACGGCGACGACCTCCTGCTGGCCGTTGACGAGGACCTTGACCACGCCGCCGCCGGCGACGCCCTCGACGACGCGCTCCTTGAGCTCCTGCTGGATCTGGGCCATGCGCTGCTGCATCTTCTGGGCCTGGCGAACGAGGTCGCCCATGCCGCTGAATCCACGAGGCATACGCTATTTCTCCACTTTCACGAGGGTGCCTTGAAGGATGCGGATGGCTTCTCGGACGACGGGGTTGCGGTTGGCTTGGTCTTGCTGCGTGAGCCGCTCCTCCGTGAGGCGCTCGTGGCTCCGGGCTAAGGCGTCATCCTCGTCGGAGGGTTGTTCCGCCGGAAGGTCCTTTTTTTTTTGGACGGGGGGAGCCTGCGGTTCGTGCGGTGGCGGCGTGGGCAGAGGCGGCGCAGCCGGGGTCGGCGGCGGGCCCGACGGCGCGGGCCGAGGCGGCTCGACTGGGGCTGGGGGCGCCTGGGGCAGTTCCGCCGCGCCGAGCCGGGACTCCAGCCCCTTGAGGCGCTCGAGGATCTCGCTCAGGGGCCTCAGGCCATCTCCCTGGGCGAGCTTCACGAGGGCCAGCTCGATGGGCACGCGGCTCTGCGCGCTGTCCTTCACCTTGCGGAGGGTGTCCCAGAGGACCTGGCTCATGTAGAGGAGGGCGTCCGTCGAGAAGCGCTGGCACTGGCGTTCGAGTTCGCGGAGGTCCTCGGGCGCCTCGTCGAGGAGCGCGGCCTCGGGCCGGCAGACGGACAGGATCAGGAGGGAGCGGACGTGGCCGATGAGCTGGGTGAGGAGGTTCTCGGTGTCCTTGCCGTCCTGGAGAGCTCGGTGGAGGATCAGGAGTGCCTGGTCGGGCTGGTGGCCGGCGATGTGGCCGAGGAGGGCGAAGATGTCGCGGCGCGGGAGAGCGCCGAGGGCCTGCTCGACGGCCTGGATGGAGATCGTCTCGCCGCAGTAGGAGGCGAGCTGGTCGAGGAGGGTCTCGGCGTCGCGCATGCCGCCCTTGGAGCTGCGGGCGATGAGGTGCAGGGCGTCGTCGGCCGCCTTGATCTTCTCGCTCCTGCAAATCTGCGTGAGGCGCTTGGCGATGTCGTCGGTCGAGATGCGGCGGAAGTCGAACCGCTGGCACCGCGAGTGGATGGTCTCGGGGAGGCGGTGGGGCTCGGTGGTGCAGAAGATGAACTTGACGTGAGGGGGCGGCTCCTCCAGGGTTTTCAGGAAGGCGTTGAAGGCGGAGCGGCTGAGCATGTGGACTTCGTCGACGATGTAGACCTTGTAGCGGGCGCGGGCGGGGGTGTAGCGGACGTTGTCGCGGAGCACCCGCACGTCGTCCACGCTGGTGTTCGAGGCGGCGTCGATCTCGATGACGTCCATGTCGTCGCCGCCGGTGATGCTCGTGCAGAATTGGCAGCGGTTGCAGGGGTCTGGGGTGGGGCCGCGCTCGCAGTTGAGGGCCTTGGCGAGGATGCGGGCGGTGGTGGTCTTGCCGACGCCGCGCGGGCCGCTGAAGAGGTAGGCGTGGGCGACGCGGCCGGCCTGGATGGCGTTGCGCAGGGTCGTCGCCATGGCCTGCTGGCCGACGACTTCCTCGAACGTCTGGGGCCTGTATTTCCGCGCGAGGACCAGATACTCCACGTCGCGCCGCCTCGATCGCCGTCCGTTGGGGCAGGGGTGCACGAGGAGAAAAGGGGTCAGGAACCTTTTGTGCTCAGCACCTTCCACGTAGTGCCACGGTTGGCTCGTCCAACCGTGGCCACGGCTGGGCAAGCCAGCCGTGGCACTCTGGACGGCAAAAGGTCCCTGACCCCTTTTCTTCTCCTGCGCCACGTCGAATCCCGCCGGGGGGGCGGGTGGGATAGTTAAGGCCGTGCACCCGTCATCGTCTCCGCCCAGAACAGCCGAATCGCGGCAGTTGGCTCGGGCCAGGCAGCCCCACGGCACATGGGTAGTGATGCTTAAGGCTGCTTCCTCTCGGACCTGACCTGGTTCACACCCTCCCATTGCATGGGACCCAGCCGTCAACGCTACTTACCGCGCCGCGCCGTAAGGGGCCGCGAGCCTCTGACGGGCGATCGACCCCGGTATAGCGGGTTCCGGGTTACAGGGCACCGCTAGTTCCCCGTCTAGCACGGCCACACTTACTTCTTGGTCTCCTTCGGGTCGGAAGCCTTCTTCTTGCTGACCGTGACCTGCTCGATCACGGCGTCCTCGACGGGGGCCGGACAGCCGTCGTTGGGCCGCGTGGCCACGGAGCCGATGCGGCGCGCGACCTCCATCCCCTCGGCGATCTCTGCGAAGATCGTGTAGTCCCCATCGAGATGGGCTTGCTCCGACAAGACGATGAAGAAGCAGCCCGTCCGGTTCGAGCCGTCCGGCGCGCGGTCGAGGGCGACCATGCCGGCGATGGGGGAAAGGGGGCTGTCCTCATACTTGATGGTTTCACCCTTGCCGGCCGGGTCGCCGGCGAGGATCATGCGGCCCTTGAAGATGCCATAGAACTGCGTGCGGTCGTAGGCGCCGCGCTCTGCGAGCTTGATGAAGGTGCGGACGGCGTTGGGCGCGGCGTCGGGGAGCAGCTTCAGGGTGACATTGCCGAGATTGGTCTGGAGGGTGGCCGTGTAGTCGCGGAGGGCGACGATGGCCGGGTCGGTCTTCCTCGGCGGCCCGTAGCCGTAGCCGCCGAAGGGAAGCGTGGCGGCGGTGACGCACCAGGCGGAGAGAGTGGCCACGACGAGGGCGATTCGCCTCATTCTGCACAGGTCTCCAACTCAGGTCGCCGCGCGGCGCCGCCGCGGCGGGTCGCCAGACGCTCGCTGCTGGCGGAGAGGGGGGGATTCGAACCCCCGAGCCCCCTTAACGAGGACCACACGCTTTCCAAGCGTGCTCCTTAAGCCACTCGGACACCTCTCCGTGGCATCTTCGATTCCAGATTTCAGATTTCAGATTCCAGATCCGCGACTTGCAGTCGCCAATCTCTTGGCCGGGACCCGTGACGCCCTCCCTCCGGCACCCCGGGCGCTCCGAGCCACAGATAGCAACTCCGCAATCTGCAATCTGTCATCCGTAATCTGCAATCCGCAGCCCGACACTGGCGGAGAGGGGGGGATTCGAACCCCCGGGAGAAGTCATAACTCCTCCACCGGTTTTCGAAACCGGCCCGTTCGGCCGCTCCGGCACCTCTCCGAGGTCACTCCGGCGGGGTCGCCCGGCCCCGCCGCTTGCGAAAGAACTCCTGAAGAATCTCGCCGCAGTCCTCCGCCAGCACGCCGCCGGTGACGGCCACCCTGTGGTTCAGCCGCGGGTCGCTCAGAGCCTGGTAGAGCGACTCGACCGCTCCTGCCTTGGGGTCCTTGGCCCCGTAGACCAGTCGGTCGATCCGCGCGAGCACCATGGCCCCGGCGCACATCGTACACGGCTCCAGCGTAACATAGAGCGTCGCGCCGGTCAACCGCCACCGCCGGAGCGCCTCGGCGGCCTGGGTGATGGCCAGCATCTCGGCGTGGGCCGTCGGGTCGCGGAGGAGCTCGCGCTGGTTGTGGGCTCGACCGACCACCTGCCCGCCACACACCGCCACAGCGCCCACGGGCACATCGTCGTGGGCGAGTGCCTCGCGGGCCTCCTGGAGCGCCAGGCCCATCCACACCTCGTCGGTCGCCCAGCCGGGGCCTGGCGCGTCGCTGATGGTGCGGGCTCCTAAATAGGCTTCAGCGATTCGGCTCAGAACAGCGGGTAGGGGCGAACCTCGTGTTCGCCCGCCTTCATCGGGCCCCTCGCCCGTTACCAGGGCGAACACAAGGTTCGCCCCTACGCCCCGCAAGGAGCCGAATCGCTGAAGCCTATTTAGCGCGGCGCTGGGCCACAACCAAGGGGGCAAAACTCAGGTTGGGCACACTAGAAAACAAAGCCAGGTTGCCTGGACTGGCGCGCCCAGGAGGATTCGAACCTCCAACCTTCGGCTTCGTAGGCCGCGACTCTGTCCAGTTGAGCTATGGGCGCCCCTGCAGTGCCACGGCTGGCTTGCCCAGCCGTGGCCACGGTTGGCGAGCCAACCGTGGCACTCTTTGCGCGACCTGCCGTGGCTCCGCTGGCACCCCCACGGGGATTCGAACCCCGGTCTCCAGGCTGAGAACCTGACATCCTAGGCCACTGGACGATGGGGGCACGCTCGAATTGCCACACGACTGGCTGGGGGAGGAGGAGTCGAACCTCCGCTTTCCTGATCCAGAGTCAGGCGTGTTACCAGTTACACCATCCCCCAACGCTTTCGCGCGTATTATACCACCTGCACGGCAAAATGCAAGCCGAAATGGCCCCCCTCCCGCAGGCTGCGAGCAAAAGCGGTTGACTTCACGAGCCGTTTCTGATACCTTGATCTTCAGGTGATTCCCCGTGCTGGGGCCAGGCGCCCCTCGATCCTCGTCCCCGACAATCGAGCTTGCTCTGGCCGCGTTTTGGGGGGTTAGCAGTGCCGCGCGGTGGTGGTCCGGAAGAGTTCTTCGAGGTGTTCCGCGAGGTCCAGGCCGCCAGGAAAGAGGGCCAGGCGGCCAAGAAGGACCACGGGGATTCCCCTGCCCTGCCCCAGTCGCCTCCCGCCGTCCTCCAGGATGTTGACGAAGCGCCAGGCGGGGCCTTCACGATCAGCTATCTGGCGGCCGGAGCCGTTGTGGTTATTGTCGCCCTCATCGCCGTGCTCGCGTTCCTGCTCGGACGGAACTATGGCTGGGATGCGTGCGAGGCCGCGTTGCGTCGGCAGCCCGAGCAGGCGGCGAGCCCGAAGGCATCCACGGGAATCGTTCCGGGGTTCGCCGCGCAGGCGGAGGAGCTCATCGATGGGCGGGCTTTCGTGATGCTCACCGGCGAGAAGACGCCGGCAGCCCGCGGAAGCGCGGAGAAGGAGGCTGAGCACCTGAACCGCCACCCCCTCTTCCTGAAGTATGGGCTCGTGGCATACGTTTGGCGGGACGCGCTGGAGAGATACCGGGTAGGCGTCCGAGGCTTCGCGCGCATGGACGAGGCGACCCGCATCCGCGTCCGCGACGAGATCCGCCGCCTGCCGTCCCGAGACGGGAAGCCCCTCTACGCCGACGCGGGGTTCTACTAACCCTAGTCACCCAGGTCAGCCAAGGAGGTATGGCCCATGTCGCTCCACAGGAGTCTCGTATCGAAGTCGGTGCTCCGCCGCGACCGCAACGTCCTCACGCGCGCCGAGCGCGTCAAGCGGCTCGCCGATGAAGGGAAGTGGAAGGAAGGCGAGAGCGTCTTCGGCCTCGCAAAGGTCCGCATGCGCAAGGTGCGGGCCGGCGCCAAGCATAAGAAGGCCGAGAAGGCTGCTGAACCCACGGCCAAGCCCGAGGGCGCCGAAGCGGCTGCCGAGGAAGGCAAGAAAGGGAAGAAAGAAGGGTAGGGACTTCCCTTGCCCCGCCTGGCTGGTATAATAGGGGTAGGCGGGGGCTTGGTCCCGTTGTGGGAACGGGCGCGCGGTGCCTGACATAGGAGGTCCGCCATGCGAAAGCACATTCTGCTCGTGCTCCTGGTGGGTTCCGGGGTTGCCTTGGGAGGCTCCCATGGGGGCGGCTCGTTCAGGGGCGGGCGCGGCAGCGGCCTGTCGGTCCACTATGGCCACACCTCGGGCCACTCGAGCTTCTCGCTCCACTTCGGCGGTGGCACCTGGAACTACGGCTCCGGCGGATGGTACTCCGGGTGGCCGTCCAGAGCCTATTACCCCGGTTCCTACGGCAGCACCTGGCGCTACGGCTCCGGCGGATGGTACTCCGGATGGCCGTCCAGAGGGTATTACCCCGGTTCCTACGGCAGCGGGGTGTACATCTACGGGGGATGGACGCCCTACACGCTATATGGGTACGCGCCTTACCCTGGGACGTCGTATCTGGGCGATTTCGGGCCGTACACGTATACCGGTGGCGCGGTCTTCTCCAACACGCCCGGGGTCTCCGTCTTCGGGCACGAGCAGCGCGTGGCCGTCGCTGCGGCGGCCGCGGAGAAGCCTGCGGCCACGGCGGATGACCGGAACCTCTCTACGACGGGCTTGATCGACCGGGGCGACGAGTTCTTCATCCGCGGCGATTTCGCGCGCGCGGTGGATGCCTACCGGGCCGCCGCCCGCAAGGACGCGTCGGACCCGATGGCCGCGTTGGCGCTTGGCCATGGCCTGTTCGCAACGGGCGCGTACGGCGAGGCCGCTGCCGAGTTGCGGCGCGGGGTGCGTCTCTACCCTGGGATCCTCCAGGTGCGGATGAGCCGTCGGGATTTCTACGGCGACCCGGCGGCGTTCGACGCCCAGCTCGAGGCCCTCGCCCGCCAGGTGCAGGCCTCGCCGAGCGACGCGGCCGCGCGGTTCCTCCTTGGCTATAACTGCTTCTTCACCCAGCAGCACACCAGAGCCGAAGAACAGTTCGTGGCCCTGGGCTCAGCCGATCCGGAAGCGCAGCTTTTCCTCCGCGAGATCCGCCGCTCGAGGTAGCGCTTCTGCGTGCCCGGTGGGGGCGGTCTGGGCGAGCGCCCGGGGCGGCCCCGGCGTTTCATCCAGAGGGCGCGTCACCCCTTCCGGGGAGGCGGCTCGGGGAGAGGGACGACGCGTAGATTCCGCGCCCCGACTGGCTCGTGATCACAGGCGAACTCGAAGCGATATATCCCGGGACGGGGGAAGGACATTGCGTTGAGCTCGAAGCTCAGTTCCACCACCTGAAGCGGGGAATGGAACGAGATGGGGCCGCCGACCTTCGCAAGCACCTTGCCCTGCTCCGTATCGATGAAGGATAGGCTCCCCTCGTAGGTGTCGCGCCCGTTGGTGAGGCACACGTAGACGTAGAAACGAGGGTGGGTGCAAGGGAACGAGGCGGCCTGGAGCTCGTTGAAGAGATTGATCAGGCTGAGCTTATGGGTCTGCTGGTCGCGGATCACCACATCGCACAAAGAGATGTTCAAGAGGATGGGCTTCTCGCGCTCGGCCACAGGCTTCCCCCTTTCCGTGTCCCGGCACCGGCTGCATTGTAGCGCCGCCACGGGGTCGCTGCAAGCGCGGAGCTCTGGGGGAGTATGGCCCCTGGTTATGGTAGGCGGCTTTGGTCGCTTATCGTCCTCGTCCGTCGTCCTCGTCCGTCGTCCTCGACTCTTTCTCCTCTCAGGCCACGAAGCATCGATTACGAGGACGAGGACGAAGGACGAGGACGATCGGGCAAGATGCGGGTTACCATAGCTGGGGGCCATACTCGCTCGTGCGCCGCCAGTTGGAAACGGACACGGGCCGGAGTATAATATCGAGAGGCCGCGCAAGGCTCGAACGAATGCCGCCTTGCGGCGCACGGCTTCCCTCCAGAGCCAGGCAATGCGACAAGCCACAGCGAACAGGTTCGGCTGGTTTCCAACGGCCCGGCGGGCCAGAAGCGCCGTCCGAGGCCGCGTTCGGCTCGTCACCCTCCTGATCGCTTGCGTGGGAGTCGTGCTCGTTGCGGTCGGGGGGGTCTGCGCGCTGCGTTACTGGCGACAGCGCCAGCGGTTCGACACCCCGATCGAGCGGGCGCGCGTCCTGTGCAAGGCCCATCGCTACGACGAAGCCATCGAGAGCTTCGAGGCCGCCCGCCAGGCCAAGCCGGACGACCCCACGGTTCTCCGCGGCCTGGCCGAATGCTACAAGGGCAAAGGCCAATGGGCCGCGGCAGCCGCGTGGGTCGAGCGCGCCATTCCCCTCGATCCCACCCCAAGGGCCCGCCTCCTGGCCGCCGAGATCGAGCTGCTGGCGGCCGGCCACTGGGACCCCCTGGCCGAACGAAAGGCGGAAGTCACCCACGCGGAACGCCTCCACCTGGGCAAGGCGATCGAGCAGGCGCAAGCGGCAGTGCGCGACTATCCCGAGGACTGCGGCCCGGCCCATCGCATCCTGGCCGAGGCGACGGCGCGCCTCGGCGACCTCGCGAAGGCCATCGCCCACGTCCAGCGGGCCGTAGAGGCCGGCCCCGACTCCCGGGCCACCAGGCTCCTGGCGGCACGCATCCTGGTCCTGGACGGGAAGCAGGAAGCTGCTGTCGGCCACTGCCGCCATCTCGTGACTCTCCTCGGCGCGAGGAGCAGCCTGGATCCCGAAGAGAAGGCGGACCTGCTGCATGCCCTGGCCCTGGGAGCGGCGATATGCGCCGACGTGAAGCGCTACGATGAAGCCGTGGAGATGTGGGAGAAGTACATGGCCCACGGCGGCGACAGGGCAACGGGGTGGGTGGGGCTGGCCACCTGCCATTTCCTCAAGGGCGAGTTTGCGCGCGCCGTCGAGGAGGGCGATCGCGCCGCGAAGCTCTATAGCCCCAAGGTCGTGAATACGCAGCTCTTCACCGTGCGAGGCCTGGCCCTCCTCGAGCTCAAGCGCTACGACCGCGCCGTGGCTGACCTCCGGGTCGTCGCCCTGGCCAACCCCAAGGACTTCCTGGCACGCTATCACCTTGCCATGGCTCTGCTGGCCAGCGCGGACCGCAACGCGGCCCGCGAGGCCCTCCTTGAAGCCCTTCAAGTCGAGCCGCGCTACCTCGCCGCCAGGGAAGAGCTCGCCAAGATGATGGAAGCCGACGGCCAGGCCAAGGATGCCCTCGAGCAGCTCCGCAACGCCATCCGCGCGGACCCGGGAGCACGCGACCCGTACCAACTCCTGATCCGCTTCGCGTCGAAGCACGGACTCGACGAAGAGGTCGAGGCCGCGCTCTTCGGCCTGCTGCGTCTCGACCCACGCTCCCCCGACGTCATCGCCCAGTTGGCAGACCTCTATCTCGCGCGGGGCGACGCGGAGAAGGCCCACTTGCGGGCGCTCCGCGCCGTGGAGGTCCAACGGGCCAACCCAAAGCTGTTGCACCTCCTGGCGCGAACCGAGGCCGCGATGGGGCGCAACGACGAGGCGGCGGCTCATTTCCACCAGGCCGTCCGCGAGCGTCCCGACTACGAGGCGGCCTACCTCGACTGGGCTGCCATGCACGAGGCCGCAGGCCAGCACGCCGCAGCCCACGAGGTCTGCGAGCGGGCGCTCAAGGCTCTCCCCGGCTCCCTGTCGCTCCAGTGCGCCCACGCCAGGCTCTGCTTCGCATCGGGACGCGACGACGAGGGAACCAACGAGCTTGGCAAGGCTCTGGAGGCTCTTGAGAAGAAGGCCGAGAAGAAGCCCGACGAGGTCCTCCTGCGAGCCGCCTTGGTGGACCATCTCTTGTCGCGCGGCAAGAAGGACGACGCCCTGGCGGAGGCCGAGAAAGCCATCCAGCGTTCGCCCAAGAGCGTCGAGGCCCACTGGCTCGCCGCACGGGTCCGACGCGCGCGCGGCGAATGGGACAGCTTCCTCGCCGCCCTCGAACACATCGCCAGGAACCTCGGCGACGAAGCCGGCGTCCTTGACCAGCGCCTCGCAGGCCACGTCCACGAAGGCCACTACGACGCTGCCGTGGAGGTCGGCAAGGCCGCGCTCCAGCGCGACCCCAGCCTGCGGCGAAGGATCGAGCCGCTGGTCGAGATCGCGCGCTTCTTCGCAGGCAAGGCCGACGAGGCCATCGAGACCCTCCGCCGCCTCGTCAGCACCGACCCCTTCGACTGCGATGCCGGCTTTATCCTCTCCCTGATGCAGCTCCAGAGGGGCGACCCGCTGCTGAGCGCTCCCGCGTGCCGCGAGTACGCCCTGCCCGACATCGCCCTGAACGCATGGACCGACCTCCTGGAGCGCACCCGCCGCGAGCCCGACAAGGCGCGGCGGATCGCGAGAATCCTCCTCCACGCCCACGTCTACGAGAGCGCCGGCTGGCACGACACCGCGGCCGAGCACGCCGAGCAAATCCTCGCCTTCGCCCCCGACTGCCTCATAGCCTGCTGCCTGGCGCCAGTCCTTTGGGAGAGGGCAGGAGATCGAGCCAAGGCCATCGCCCTCTGCGAGCGCGCCGTCGCCCAGTGCAAGGCGTTCGGCTACGGCCGCCTCCTGCTCGCGGACCTTTTTCTCCTCGACGGAAAACCCGATCGAGCCAAAGACCTCTATGCGCAGCACGCGGCCGCCGAGGACGCCCCCTTCGACGCGCGCACGAAACTCGCCCTGCTGGCGAGCGCGACCGGCGACACCAGGAGCTCCGTCGAAGCCTGGCGCACCATCCTCAAGAGCGAGCCGCGCCACATGCCCGCGGCCAACAACCTCGCCTGGCTCCTGGCCACCCAGCCGGAGCCGGACCTCGAGCAGGCCAGCTCAGCAGCCGACCAGGCCTTCGAGGCCGCGCCCAAGGACCCGGCAGTCCTCGACACTGTGGGCTGGGTGAGCTATCTGCGCGGCGAGACCCAGCGGGCCGTAGACCGCCTGGAGGCCGCCGTCGGCGCCGCAGAACACCGCGCGCTCTACCACTTCCACCTCGGCATGGCCTACGCGCGCCAACGCCAGACCGACAAGGCCGAGCAGGAGCTCAAGAAAGCCATTGCTCTCGCCCCGCAGGCCCCATTCGTCGAGCAGGCCCGCCAGGCGCTGAGGGACCTCCGCCCCTGAGTAGGGGCGAACCTTGTGTTCGCCCAGAGAGGGGCGAATACGAGATTCGCCCCTACATGACGCGCCTTGTGGAGCCGTCCTCGTCCTCGCAATCGCTTCTCCGTGGGCTGAGAGGAGGAAGAGTCGAGGACGAGGGACGAGGACGAAGGACGAGGACGATAAACGAAGCAACCTGCTCGGTCGAATAAGGTGTGCTCAACTCGCGTTTTGCCCCGCGCAACCTGCGCGCAGAAGGCGCGCGGGTTGCGGACCAGGGGTCTGAGGACCCCCTCGCGGCAGGCGCCCCCAAATGCCCAAGCGAACGCCACATGACTGTTTTCGGGCTCTCCTTGCTGCCGGCTTGATCGCCGCGGCACTGGGAAGCGCCATCGCCGATGAGCTCTTCTCCTGGAGCGCGCTGGCCTCCCGCCCGAAGCATCCCGACGGCCTGTTCAGCGCATGGAGCGTCCACCCGCACAAGCTCCTCGCCGCCCTCCGCTCCGCCGAGCGGGCCAGCGGCGACAAGGAGCTCAGGAACCTCGAGCTCGTCGTCCGCAACGACCCTACCGACCTCCTCGCGCGCGACCAGTTGGCCGTCGCCTACTGGCGTCGCGGCCGGTTCGGCGACGCCGTCGCGCAGTTCCGCCAGGCGCTCGCCCTGGACCCGGCATTCCTCCGCGGCCGCCTGAACCTCGCCGAGTCCTTCCTGAGCATCGGCCGCGGCGACTTCGCAGAGAACGAGCTCCTCGAGCTCATCCAGTTCCACCCCAGCGCACAATACCCCCGCCGACGCCTTGCAGAGCTCTACGCCAGCCGCGGACGCCCTCGCGATGCCGCCGCGGTGCTCCGCGAGCTTGTCCGCGTCGCGCCCACCGACCTCCACGCCCACCTCGACCTTGGGCGCGCCCTGATCGCGAGCGACCCCGCCGCGGCGAAGCCGGTCCTGGAGGCGGCCCGCGCTCTGGCCCCCGCCGACCCCGCTCCCCGCCTGCTCCTGGCCGATGCCTATCGCGCCCTCGGCGACTCCGAGGCCGCTCGGAAGGAGCTGGAGGAGGCCCGCAAGTCCCACCCCCGCAGCGACGCGGCCCGTCAGCTCGGCCTCCTGCACCTGCGCCTCCGCGACTTCCGGGCCGCCCGCGAGGTGTTCCAGCAGGTCGTCGAATCCCCCGACTGCCCGCCCTCGGCCATCGCGGGCCTCGCCGTCGCAGCTCAGGGCTCCGGCGACGACGAGGCGGCAATCGCGACCTGCCGACGCATCCGCTCGGAAGGCCAGGGGCAAACCGCCGCGGCGATCCTGAGCAACATCTGGCTCGCGCGCGGCGACGCGACGGCGATCCGCGCCGTTCAGGCAAGCCTGCCCCAGGCGACCGACGAGCTCGGCGCCACCTACGAGGAGCTCCTGGCATCCACGAAGGCCGACCCACGCGCCCGGCCCGAGCTGGCACTCCAACTCAGCCTCGCGGGCCTGTTCCGACAGGCGGGCTGGCCCCTCCAGGCAGCCGAGGCCGCGGAAGCCGCCAGGAAGCTCGCGCCGAAGAGCCTCGCCATCGGCCATCTCCTCGCCACCTGCTACGGCGAGGCCGGGCGAGCCGACGACGAGTTGCGCATCCGCGAGCGGCTTGCCACCGAGCACCCCGACAGCAGCGCGGCCTCCTGCAAGCTCGCTCGGACCTGCCTCGACCGCGGCCAGACGCCCCGGGCACACGAAGTCGCCAGGGCCTTCCTCAAACGCTACCACGACGACCTCGAGGCCAGACTCCTGGCCGCCGAGATCGCTCTCCGCGACGGCGACTGCCCCACGGCGCTCGCCGATGCGCGCCTCGCCAACGCCAAGCATCCCCTCGACGACCGCGCCTTGGCCATCCTCCTGGACGCGTGCGGCGCTTCGGGGAGCCTCGATGAAGCCGCGGAGGCCGTCCGAAGGCGCCAGGCCACCGACCCCGCCTTCGTCCCCGGCCCGCTCCAGCGCGCCCTCCTCGCCGCCGCCGAGGGCCGGCCCGACGAAGCACTCGACCACTGCAAGCGCGCCATCAGCCAGGCGCCTCTCGACCCGCGACCCCGCACGCTCGCCGGCGTGCTGAACGAGAAGAAAGGGGACCTCGCGGAAGCCCTGGACTGCTTCAGGGTTGCCCAGCTCCTCCAGCCCCAGCATCTTCCCGGCCATCTCGCCGTCGCTCGCGTCGCCAAGCGTGCCGGCCTCGTGCCCGTGGCCATCGAGGCCGAGCTCGCCGCAGCGGCCCTCGCTCCTCAACGCCTCGATCTCAGACTTGAGCTTGCCGACACACTATCCCGGAACGGCCAGCACACCGAGGCCCTCGACATCCTGAAGTCCCTCAAGCCTGCGAACACCCGCGAACGCCACGCGGTCGATGCCCGCATCGCGGGGGAGGCCCTGGCCCAAGGGGACCCCAGGCGCGCCCTGCTCCTGGTGGAGCCGATTGTGCTGGAACAGCCCGCGCACCTCGTCGCACGGCGCGTCGCGGCTCTGGCATACCGCGAGCTCGGGGATGTCGCGAGCGCGGCAAAGCTCTGCGAACGCGCTCGCCAGCAGGCGCGAGCGACCGACCTCGACGCGGAACTCGGCTTCCTGCGCCTGCTCCAACAGCAGTACAAGGAGGCAAACGACCTCCTCACGGCCGCCACCGGCAAGGCAGAACGCGGCATCGAACGCTTCGAGCTTCGCAGATGGCAGGCGACGGCGTGTATCGCCCTTGGGCTTGCCCAGAAGGCGCGGGAGGCACTGGAGGACGCATTCGCCGCCCGGCGCGGTGGCGTGCCTGCATCTCCCGACCTGCTGATCGCCCTCGCTGTCATCGGGGGGGAGGAGAAGGCCCGCTCCGAGCTGACGCGCCTGGAGGCCACGAACCCCACGGGAATCCGCTGGCTGCGCGCCGCCTTGCCCCGCTTCGTCAAGGAGCGCGAGCTGGCAGCCCTCACCTTGACGGCCTACGCTGCATCCTCCAGCGGCTGGCATCGGCGCGCCGCCGAGCTCCTCGAGGCCGCCCTCAAGCTCGCTCCAGGAGAGCCGTTTCTCCTCTACATGCTCACCCGCGCTCAGCTCGACGCCGGACTGCTGAACCTGGCTCTCGATTCGGCTCGCGAGCTGATCCGCATCGACCCGCGCTCCGGCGAAGCCCACCACGTCCTCGGCTTCATCCTCGACCGACAGGGCAAGGCCGACGCCGCCCTCGACGCCTACCGCCGAGCGCTCCCATTCCTGGACAGACACGAGAACGCCTCTCGGCTCTCGATTGCGCAGCGCCTGGCCGCCGCGGGGAGAATCGATGAGGCGATCGACGCCTATCGCAAGGCCATCGAGGCCGATCCATCCAACGCCGCGGCCTGCAACAACCTCGCCTGGCTCTATGCGTCCCACAAGCCCGACAAGCTGGCCGAGGCCGAATCGCTCGCCCTCGCCGCCACAAAGGCCGCCCCCGGCGAGCCCGCCTTCCGCGACACGCTCGGTTGGATCTATTTCCTCCGCAGGAAGCACGACGCCGCACGCGCCGAGCTCCAGGCCGCCCTGGCCCTCGCGCCGGGCCGGCCCACGTACCTCTATCACCTGGGCATGGTCGACTTCGTGCAAGGCCGACGCGACCCCGCGCGCCGCGCCCTCCGATTCGCCCTCGCCCTCGAACCGGCCATGCCTGAAGCACAGACCGCCCGCGCCACCCTCAAGCTCCTCGAAGCAGAACCCCCGCCGGCCCCTCAGACTCCGTAGGAGCAGCCCTGGAGCACACCGCGATGGCTGGAAAGCTCAAGCGGATTCGCGAGTTCGTTGCCACGGACCTCTGGCGCGATGCCCCCACACGCCCACGGCTGAAGACAGCAGCCATTCGAGTGGCACGGGTCCTCGTCCTCTCGGTACGGGGCTTCTTCGCCGACCGATGCCTCCTTCACGCAACGGCACTAGCCTACACGACCCTCCTGTCCCTCGTGCCGCTGCTCGCCTTTTCGTTCTCCGTGGCCAAGGGCCTCGGCGGCCAGGAGCGGATCCAGCCTCTCGTAGACAAGTGGGTAGCCATGAACAGGGAAGACGTGGGCAAGCTCCTCGCCGAGCTCATCGAGCGGACGAGCCACTACATCCGCCAGACCCACGTCGGGATCCTGGGCGCCATCGCCCTCCTGTTCTCGGTCTGGACTCTCATCAGCGTCATGGGCGCCATTGAGACGAGCCTCAACCAGATCTGGCGGGTCGAACGTCCGCGCACGCTCTTCCGCAGGATCACCGACTATACTGGCATGCTCGCCGTCAGCCCCATCCTCCTCCTGGTCGGCATGAGCGCCATGGCCGCCTTCCACCACACCACCATCGGGCAGTCCATCCGCTCCAGCATCCTTCTGGGCCGCCTCGTCGAGGTCCTGCTGGTCTTCATCCCCACGTGGATCGCCTTCGCCACCGTGTACATCCTCATGCCGAACACGAAAGTCAGGCTGGTCCCGGCGCTCGTTGGCGGAGTGGTCGCCGGCACGGCCTGGCAGGCCGCCTTCTGGCTCTACACGACCTTGCAGATCGGCATGGCCAGGTACAACGCGATCTACGGCGCCTTCGCGGCGCTCCCGGTCTTCATGACGTGGCTCTACGTGAGCTGGGCCGTCGTGCTCTTCGGGGCAGAAGTCTCCCGCGCGACGCAGGACGTCAAGTAGTACTGGGACGAGAAGCTGGCTGCGAACGCCAGCTTCGCCGCCAGAGAGGCCACCACGGACAGAACTCTCGATGCCCGCGCCATCGCGACGGCCGGTGAGGGTCAGACCTTAAAATACCAAATAGGCCGCTATTTTGTATTTTAAGGTCTGACCCTGTCGCGGGACTCAACCGCGCGTTCGCTGGTCGCGGGCGAGGAGCATCTCCTTGACCTTCATCAGCCGGCTGATGTCGCTGCGGGTGTACTCCTCCAGGCGGGCTTCGATGGAACGACGGGTCGCTCGAAGGTCAGGAATGACGGAGTATTCGAGCGCGTTGGTGCGTCGGCGGGTGCGCTCGAGCTCGTCGGCCAGGCGGCGGATGGTGTCCTCGAGCTGCCCCAGGCGGACGACGCTGGGAAACAGCTCGCGCAGACGCTCGATCGCCGCATCGAGGTAGGGGGAGGTCTCATCGAGGTTGTACGGCGCGATTCCCTCGCCGAGTGTAATCTCCATCTGCGGGACAGCGACGCCCATGATGCGCCGATGCTGGACGCGGAGGACGGCGCCGGAGCAGGCGCGCGCGGCCGCCGCTTCCGTCGCGGGCGGGGAGGCCGTCGCCGCAGCCTTGGCGAAGAGCTGGATGACCTCGGGGAACTGGGCGTCGAGCTCGATGCGGAGGCGCTTGAGCTCGCCGAGGCGCTCGGTCACCTCCTTGACGAGGCCCTCGAGCTTGTCCTTGAGAAGCTTGTGGCCGCGGACCGCCAGCGCGAGGCGCTTGCGGATGCGCAGCAGCTCCATGCGAGTGGGCGGGACTTTGCGCTTCATTGCAGGATCGGGCCTGTCGGACGTGTCGGACGTGTCGGACTTGTCGGACGCAAGAAACGGAGGCTATGGCTCCTGGGTTTTGTAGTATTTGTCGAGAATCTCGGGCTTGCAGCGCTTGAGCTCGGCGCGGGGGAGCATGCCCATCAGGCGCCAGCCGATGTCGAGGGTCTGCTGGATCGAGCGGTTCTCGTAGACGCCCTGTCCGACGAACTCCCGCTCGAAGCGGTCGGCAAACTTCACGAAGAGGAGGTCGGTGGGCGTCAAGGCCGATTCGCCCAGGACGACCGCCAGCTCGCGGGCGTTCTTGCCGCGGGCGTAGGCGGCGTAGAGCTGGTTGAGGACGTTCGCGTGGTCCTCGCGGGTCCTGCCCTGGCCGATCCCCTTGTCCTTCAGACGGGAGAGCGAAGGCAGCACGTCGATGGGCGGGTACATGCCCTGGTTGTGCAGGGCGCGGCTGAGGAAGATCTGGCCCTCGGTGATGTAGCCCGTGAGGTCGGGGATCGGGTGGGTCTTGTCGTCGTCGGGCATGGTGAGGATGGGGATCTGGGTGATGGAGCCTTTGCGCCCTCGCATGCGGCCCGCGCGCTCGTAGAGGGTCGAGAGGTCCGTGTAGAGGTAGCCGGGGTAGCCGCGGCGGCCTGGGACTTCCTTGCGGGCGGCGGAGACCTCGCGGAGGGCGTCGCAGTAGTTCGTCATGTCGGTGAGGATGACGAGGACGTGGAGGCCGAGGTCGAAGGCGATGTACTCGGCGGCGGTGAGCGCGACGCGGGGGGTGGCGATGCGCTCGATGATCGGGTCGTCGGCGAGGTTGATGAACACGCAGGCGCGGGCGAGCGCGCCCGTGCGGCGGAAGTCCTCGAGGAAGTAGTTGGCCTCCTCGAACGTGATGCCCATGGCGGCGAAGACGACGGCAAAGCCCTCGCCCGTCTTGAGCACGCGGGCCTGTCGGGCGATCTGGGCGCCGACGACGGCGTGGGGGAGGCCCGAGCCGCTGAAGATGGGCAGCTTCTGGCCGCGGACGAGCGTGTTCAGCCCGTCGATGGCCGAGATGCCGGTCTGGATGAACTCGTTGGGGTAGTCGCGGGCGCAGGGGTTGATGGGGCTGCCGTTGATGTCGAGGCGCTTGGTCGGGATGATGGCCGGCCCGCCGTCTATGGGCCGGCCGGAGCCGTCGAAGGCCCGGGAGATGATGTCGGGCGAGACGGGAAGCTCCAGGCCGCGGGCGAGGAAGCGAACCTTGACGTTGTCGGGGGCGATGCCGCGGCTCCCCTCGAAGATCTGGAGGACGGCGCGGTCTTCGTCAACTTCGAGCACCTGGCCGCGGCGCACCTCGCCGTTCGGCAGGCGCACCTCGGCGAGCTGGCCGTAGGTCACCCCCTTGATCGCCTTCACGAGCATCAGGGGCCCAACGAGGTCACGGGCTTCTTTGTAGAGCGTGATCATCCTGTTCCCTCATTCGCAACGCGTAATCCGCAATGCGTAATGCGTAACCAGAAAAACACCCAAACCCGAGGGTTTCCTGTTACGGATTACGGATTGCGAATTGCGGATTCCTTCTCTTCAGGCCTCCTTTGCGGCGCCGGCCGTCAGGGCGCCGAGCTGTTTCTCCATCCTCTCGTGGATCGCGTCGAGCTCCGCGATGTCCTCCTCCTCGATCCGCTTCATTCCCGCGATGGACTCGAGGACGTCGAGCTTGCCGATCTGCTCGATGTCGGCGCCGCCCTCCATAGCCTGGGCCGCCAGGTCGTAGAAGTCCACGATGTTGCGGAGCATGAGGAACTGCTTGCGCGCGGAGGTGTACGTGTCGGTCGGGTCGAAGGCGTTCTGGTGGAGGAAGTCCTCGCGGACCATCTTGGCTCCCTGGAGGATGAGGCGGTCGCCGGCGGCGAGCGCGTCGACGCCCACGAGGCGGACGAGCTCTTCGAGCTCGGCCTCGCGGTTCAGGAGCCACATGGTCCGCCGGCGCACCTCGACCCAGCGCTTGTCCACGTGCTTCTCGGCGTAGCGGGAGGCCACGTCCTCATAGAGCGAATAGCTGGTGAGCCAGTTGATGGCGGGGAAGTGGCGTTGGGCAGCCAGCGCGTCGTCGAGGCCCCAGAAGACCTTGACGACGCGGAGTGTGGCCTGGACGACCGGCTCGGAGAGGTCGCCCCCCGGCGGGCTGACGGCGCCGATGAGGCTCAGAGTGCCCTGGCGCCCCTCGGAGCCGAGGCAGACGACGCTGCCCGCCCGCTCGTAGAAGGCGGCAATGCGGCTCGCCAGATACGCGGGGAACCCCTCCTCGCCGGGCATTTCCTCGAGGCGGCCGGAGATCTCGCGCATCGCCTCGGCCCAGCGGCTCGTCGAGTCGGCCATCATGGCCACGCTGTAGCCCATGTCGCGGAAGTACTCCGCGAGGGTGATGCCGCAGAAGACGCTCGCCTCACGGGCGGCGACGGGCATGTTCGACGTGTTCGCGATCAGGACCGTTCGCTCGATCAGCGGGCGGCCGGATTCGGGATCTTTCAGCTCGGGGAACTCCAGGAGCACGTCGGTCATCTCGTTGCCGCGCTCGCCGCAGCCCACGTAGACGACGATCTCGGCGTCCGACCACTTGGCGAGCTGGTGCTGCACGACCGTCTTCCCGCTGCCGAACGGCCCGGGCACGCACGCGGTGCCGCCCTTCGCCACCGGGAAGAGCGTGTCGATCACCCGCTGGCCGGTGACGAGCGGCTCCGTGGGCGTCACCCGACGGGCGACGGGCCGCGCCTGCCGCACGGGCCACTTCTGCATCATCGGCAGCTCGCGGCGGCCATCCCCGGTCTCCAGCACGCAGACCGGCTCGGCGACCGTGGCCTCGGTCTCGCGGATCGAGGCCACGCGGCCGGCCAGCCCGGGGGGCACCATGATCTTGTGGACGACGAGGGGGGTCTCCTGCACGGTGCCGATCACGTCGCCCGCGGCGACCTGCGCTCCCTCTTTGACCGTAGGGACGAAGTGCCACTTCCTGGAGCGGTCGAGGCCGGGCAGCTCGGCGCCGCGGACGATGAAGTCGCCGAACCGGCCGCGGATGGCCTCCAGCGGGCGCTGAATGCCGTCGTAGATGGCGGCGATCAGCCCGGGGCCAAGCTCGACGCTCAGCGGGGTGCCCGTCGGGTGGACGGGGTCGCCGGGGCCGATGCCCTCGGTGCTCTCATAGACCTGGATGGAGTACTCGCCGGCGCGGATCTCGATGATCTCGCCAAAGAGCTTCTCCTTGCCGACCCGCACGACCTCGTACATGCCGGACTGATCGAGGCCCCTGGCAACGACGAGAGGGCCGGCCACCTTCTTGACGACGCCTTCTTTCATGGATCCGCCTTCTAACGCGGCCCAAGGGTCGCAACCAAAGGGGCAACACTCAGGTTGGGCACACTAGAAAGCAAAGCCAGCCCTGCTGGGTCTGCTTTCCTCTTCCGAGATGCCGGGAGGACCACACTAACCATAGGAAAACCCCTTATTGAGCCGACCGCAGAGCCGCTCGATTCAATAAGGTGTGCCCAATCCTTCGGCTTCGCTCAGGACAACCTCTGAGTTTTGCCCCGCGCAATCCGCCGTACGGCGCATTGCGGAGTGAGGGCCTAGTACTCGCCCAAGATGTTGGCGCCGGCTGCCAGCTCGATCAGCGCGCGCATCTCGTCGAGGGCTGGGTGACCCTCAACCGACTCGGCCGGCAGGAGGATGACCACGGTGCCGCGCCGGCGCAGCGCGCCGATGGCCCCCTCACAGGCGGCGAAGTGCTGGTCGAGCAACACGAGGGTCGGGGTCGGAAAAGGGGACAGGTACGTTTTGGGCGAAGCCCCCTTCGGGCCTTTCGGGCAAAACGTACCTGTCCCCTTTTCCGACCCGCCGGCCACGAGTGCGGCGGCCGCATCAGCGAACGCCTGGGCGGTCTGGCAGGGAACCACCCGAGCGCCCACGGATGCGAAGCAGCCGACGAAGTGTCTCCGCCCGATGGCGGCGATTCCTTCGACTGCGCTCAGGACAGGCTCAGACATAGGTTTGCCGGATGTCCTTGGCGATGGATTCGCGGGGGAGCCGCGCGGCCACGCCGGTGACGATCAACCTCAAGTTCAGGGCCTCGCAGCGAAGGCCCCACAGGAACGCGAAGACCAGCTCCGGCCCGAACGCGACGCCCCGTCCCGCGTGGGTCAGCTCGGTGAGCCGGTCGTCAATGAGCCGCTCGATGGTCGTCGCACGCAGCGGATCGTCCTCCGGGACGGCGGGCGCGCTCGCCAGGCCGAGACCGGCGAACGTGGGGCGCCAGTCGCGCCGCTCGGAGCCGGCTGTGGTGACAAGCGGCTCGCCTGTCACTGATGGTGCAAGCGGGCCGCTTGCACCCACGTTGCCGAGGTCGGCAGGGATCGTGCGGGGCGGCAGTTCATCCCAATGGCTCAACCGGCAACGCAACAGGGCCAGCGCAAGCCTGAGCCGCAGCCACGTCTCGACCCATGAAGCAATGTCGGGGCTCTCCGTTTGCCGAGCGGCGCGCAGGACGTCGTGGGCCTCGTGGACGCTCGTGATGGCATCCAGTCGGTGAGGGTCAGACCTTAAAATACCAAATAGGCCGCTATTTTGTATTTTAAGGTCTGACCCTGTCTGGGAGATGCTCGCGCGCACGCCAACCGCTGCGGCGGCGAAGCCATCGAGGGGCGGCTCCTGGTCGGCGCTCGACCAGCACTGATCCCACGTGGCATCGGGGATCGCCGCGCCGGGCACCGGCGCCCGCTCCAAGCCCAGGGCCTTCTGGCGAAGGTAGCCCCGGAACGACTGCCATTCGACAGGGAGCAGGAAGACATCGGCCACAGCCGGGATCGGGCTGGCCTGGGCAGTGCGGCGGACGGCGACGGCGAAGCAGGCTTGCATGCTCTCCGCCAACTCGAACGGCTCCAGGGTCTCGGCGAGGTCGCCGAAGAGGAACGTTTGCCGAACGCGGCCCAGAAGCTCCTCCAGCCCGCCGAGGCTGAGGAGGTCCAGGGTGGCGCGGTGGGTGAGGAGGCGACCCTCCTGCGCCGCGGCGAAGCCGCTGGCGTAGCACCACGCCTCGGGCTTGAGAGCAGGCTTGCTGGTCCGCGTGGCGACCACAGGCTAGCCTCCGGCCGCAGCCTTGCCAATGGGCGGGACGTCGGCGAAGAGCCGCTCGGCGAGGGCGATAGTCAGCTCGCCGCGCAGGTCGGCGAGCGCGCTGTCGAGCGTCAGGTCAAGGTCGACCGACTCGCCGACGAGCAGCACGCCGCCGAGCATCGGGCCATTCTCCGGGGAGACCGTGACCCGGGTCGTGCCGGTCTCGCGGACGACGGCTTCGACCGTGACGCGGTCGCGGGCGTTGCAGTGGAGGACGCCAGCGCCGGCGCCGACCGCTCGGCGAACCTGCGTGGCGAGCCAGCGGCCATAGTCGAAGCCCTGGCTCGACAGGATGCGCTGCCGCGCCTGGCCGAAGATGGCGTCGAGCACCTCGTTCTTGCGCTGGAGGACCTTCATGCCGTGTTCGGCGCGGCGCGTCGTCAGGTCACGTTCGGCAGCCGAGTCGGCTTCGGCCTTCCCGACGCCGATCTTGCGCTGCTGCTCGTCGCGAAGGCTGGCGCTCTTGCGGTCGAGCTCGGCTTTGGCTTCGGCCTCGGCCTTCTCGATGATCTCCCTGGCCTCGCCCTCGGCGCTGGCGAGGACCTTCTTCTCGATGTCTTGGAGGGACAAGGCGTGAACTCCTGGGGCCGTCGGATCAGGCCAGCTTCAGGGCGGTGATCCAGCCGATGAACAGGATGGAGGCAAGGAGCGCGATGACGGCGTACGTCTCGACGAGAGCGGGGATGAGGATGGCTCGGCCGGATTCCTCGGGCCGGCGTGCCGTGAGGTTGATGGCGGCGGCGGATGCCTCGCCCTGGTAGATGGCGCTGCGCCACTGCACGATGCCCGCGCAGATGCCGACGAACATCAGGCCGATCCCCTGGATGGGGTGCAAGGGGATTGGCTTCCCGTCGATGAGCCCCGTCTTCGAGGCCGTGAAGATGGCAATGATGAAGGAGTAAAAGCCCTGCGTGCCGGGGAGCGCCATGAGGACGAGAAGCTTGCCGAAGAGCTCGGGCTTCTCGGAGAGCGCTCCGCCGGCCTGGGCGCCGGCGATCCGAATCCCCTTGGCGGAGCCCACGCCGCCGAACATCACGGCCATCATGGCCCCGATCATCGCCCATCCGATCCCATTGTTCACGAAGTACTGCTTCCAGAATTCGTCCATTGCGGCTCCTATCTCCTAAGCGGGCTCAAGGTCAATCCGTGACGCGAATGCGGCCGCCCGTGGCGCCCAAGGGGGCGAATGGCTGTGCCCCGGGCTCGTAGAAGCGGCCGAAGAACTCGACGAAGATCAGGCGCGCCGAGTGGATGAAGGCGCCCAGCGCGCTCAGCAGGAGATTGAAGAAATGGCCCACGACGGCCACCACGACGAACGCCACGACGCCCAGGAACGCCGGGCTGCTGAACATCTCCCTGACGATGCCCCCGACGATGTTCACGGCCATGCCGACGATGGAGGTCGTGAGCGCGAGAGCCAGGAGACGGCTGTAGGACAGCGTGTCGCCGATGAACGCCACGCAGCCGTACGAGCCGACGATGCCGTAGAGGCTCACAATCCCAACAATGATCTTGCCCACGAGGGACTTCTCGTTGCGGCCCTGGGTGAGGATGAGCCCCACGGCGCCCGCGACGGCCATCCCGGCTCCCAGGTTCGTCAGCCATCCGGGGGTCTGCGGCGAGAAGAGGCCGGCGACGAGGATCACCAGCCCCGGAAGGACCAGATACCAGAAGCCTGCGTCGAAGATCGCACCGCGCCGGTCCCCCTTGCGCCAGGAGCCGTGGAACTTCATCGTGATCCCCCAGAGCTGGTTCGCAACCCCCATGAGCAACGCCAGGGACAGGAAGACGAGGGGGCTCTTCAGGGGATCCAGGATCACGAGGGACTTGAGGGCGCGCTGGAGGAAGTTGGCCTGTGCCCAGTTCTCATCTTTGGGCACCCAGATGTCGGCGGCCCAGGTGCCGGTGAGCACGCCGACAAGGATCGAGGTGACGCCGCCCCAGGCCAACAGGGCGAAGAAGCTCCGCAGGCCGGGGTAGTCGCGGTAGCGCCGCATCAGGGCGAACGCGATGGCGACTTGGACAACACCATAGATCGCATCGCCGAAGCACAGGCCGTAGAAGACGACGAAGCTGAGCATCAGGAAGGGCGTCGGATCAAAGGCGCCATAGCTCGGCAGGCCGAAGAGCTCGACCAGGAACTGCGCCGGGCGGAACACCGCGGAGTTGGTGAGCGAGACGGGGACGTTCTCCTCGGGACTCGGCTCTTCGGTCACTGCGGAGGCTTGCGGGACCTCTCGCGCAACGGCGGCGAGGAACTCCCGCTCCTCGCGGGCTCGGACGAAGCCCGCCAGGACGACGGCGCGGCCCGTGGCCGCCATCTTCGCCAGGGCGAGAGCGGTCTGGAGCTTCTCCTCCCAATAGCCCAGGACCAGCTCGACCTTGAGACGGAGCCTGCCAAGCTCCGTCAGCTCGGCGACGGCAGCGTCCCGAGCCCCCTCGGCCTCGCGCAGCTCCGCCTCGATGGCTGCCACGTGGGCGTCGAGGCTCGTTGCCTCCTTGGGCGCGGCAACCGGCTCAAAGCCCATCTCGCGGAGCCGCGCCGAGACCTCGTCCG
>Ga0315274_10003154_pt1 | contig 24541 bp, 17 predicted proteins | sample YL17G02_20_MG_FD_203700 | JGI IMG/M metagenome (GOLD analysis project Ga0315274, IMG submission 203700) | Sediment microbial communities from Yellowstone Lake, YNP, Wyoming, USA - YL17G02_20 | ecosystem: Environmental > Aquatic > Freshwater > Lake > Sediment | place: USA: Wyoming | collected...
GACGGCTTCGTTGCCTCCGCCGTCGCTCCGATTGCTACCGGCTGGAGCGACCCCTTGCCGGGCGGGAATCTCACCCGCTGAAGATGCACGCCTTTCACGGCGCACTGAATAATCCGGGTTAGACTGGCCTTTCAGGCCGGGCGGTTGTTTGGAGGATGTTTACCCACGAACTTGACGCCGACCCCGGCCCAACGCCACGAGCGGGCGTCGTAGCGGGCGTTACGTCGGGTTTTTCGCCAGCCACTTGGAGCCGCCTGTGGTTTTTGGGCGGGCGGCCGCCGGCGGCCGCGGGCGGGCCGGGCGTTGAAGCGCGGGCACGGGGCCGCGCGGAGCCGATCCCGGGCAACCGGGGATTTGCGGCGGGCGCGGACTCTTCGCCGCCGAAGCCGATGCACCGGTCGGCTCGGGGATTGGAATCGCCGCCGGCGGTTCGGCGGAGACCGGCGCGCCGTTCCAGCGGTTGATGAGTTGACGATCTTGACGGCGCCAGTGCTCGATGATTTGATCGAGGTTGTCTTCCACGGTCTCGGCCGCCCAGAACTTGAAGAAGTCCAGGTTGGCGCTCTGCGGGGCGGGGTGGGGCATTTCGACCAGCGTGCGCATGGGCATGATGACGCTGTCGCCGATAACGAACGCCTCTCCCGGCCGCATCGAGGGGAGCATCTGGATCACGCCCGCGAAGTGGTCCCCTACGACCTTGGCGACGTACTTCTGATCCTCGGGGTTGCTCAGGCGCATCACGATGAAGCTGTTGCACTGGGCGAGCACCGTCTCGGAGAGCTCCGACGGACGTTGCGACACGACCATTGCGGCCACGCCGTATTTCCGTCCTTCTTTGGCGACGCGCTCAACCGCGGTCTTGGCGAAGTGCTTTCCTTGTTCGGTGCGTGGGATGTAATTGTGGGCCTCTTCAAATACGAGCAGGCTCGGATGCCGCTGATCAGCCGGTGTCCAGAAGTTCAGGTCAAACATCAACCGGGTGAGCACCGCGACGGCGATGTCCACTATTTCAAAGGGAATCCCGGAAAGGTCAATGATCGTCAGGTTGCTTCGCGGCTCGACGCGGCCGGTGAGTAGCCGAATCAGATGGTTCATCAGGCTCGAGGTTCGCTCATGTTGTCCAACTTGCATGAGGTGATCGCGGAAGAAGGATGACTTCAGGCCGTGCTCGATGGGGTTGAGCAGGAACTGGTAGCGTCGGTCGCTGTACTTCGTGTCGATCTGGTCGATCAGCCCGATGAGCTTGCCGAAGTAGAGCGGGTGCGGCGTCTCGCCCTCGGGGTTGCCGCGGTTGAACTGGCAGTGCTGCTCGCGCATCAGCCTCTGTTGGTCCTCGACGGCGAGCGATCGCAGGGCGAGCTGACTGAAGGCCAGATGGTCGTCGTTCAGCACGTACCGCGCGGCGTTGAGATTCTCAGCATAGGTCTTCAGCTTTTCGAGCGAGAAGTAAATCGGCGTGTCCAGCGTCAGCGACTTGGTCAACCCCAACGCACTCGCCGCGTCCTGCTTGAACTCCAACAGCGCCGTGCGCAGAAACGAAATCTGGGTGCTCACGTGCAGAGGGTTGGATCGATCGAGGAAAAGGGCTTCCAACTCCTCATACTTGAGCAGCCAGTAGGGTAGGACCAGGTCGTCCACGCCCAGATGCGTCACGTTGGCGTTGATCTGTCCGTCGTCGTCGCTGAACGCGGTCCGGTACTCGCCGTGCATGTCGAAGAGCACGACCTGGGACTGGTTGAGGTCCAGCACCTCCTGCAAGATCTTGGCGGTCGTACAGCTCTTGCCGCAGCCGCTGTTCCCCAGAATGGCCACGTGTTTGGCGAAAAGCTCGCTTCCCAGGACCTTCACCTCAAACTCGGGATTGAGTGCGAACTGCCCCAGGGTGAAGCTCTGCGGATGTTTCGTTCCCGCCAGGAGTTGATCGAAACTGCCGAAGATCGACTCGAAGTCCTTGCGGACCGCCACCCACACGTCGTCCCCCACGATCGGGTACTCGGTGACGCCGCGGACGAACCTGCCGGCCTGGATTTCGCCGACAAGCTGAACATCCATCATGTTCTGCGGCTCGACGTCGACGACCGTCATCTCTTGCCGCCCCGTGCCCATCACAAACCCGACGATGGTCTTATTATCCATCGGGATAATGACGTACGAGCCGAGTTGGCCGATTCGGTAGGTCCGTTCCTCGTGGAGAAGGTTCAGGTCCTTGACGGTGATGAGGACCTCGACCCGTCCATTCTCCACCCGGACGACGTTGCCGATCTTCAGTGCATTCATCAATCGTACCCCGTTATTGGACCCGGTGCGGCGCCGTGGTGCCCGATAGACGATATCGTACGATGCGCCCTCGGTCGGGAGTAAAGAAATGAGCGTACGCGGGCGAGCCGCCGTCTGTGGGCAGGCATCACGACGGCCCGCGCTTTATCGGCGGTGGAACGGCGATGGCACGCAGATATTCGACAACGCACCGGGTCGCGCGGTACGATCCGACGCGGAGACTCAGTACGTCCGTCGCCGCAAGGTGAGATACGATGAATTGGCAATGGATCGGCATCGGTGTGTTAGCGGCCCTAGCGATCTTCTTCGTCGTCGTCCGACGCGGCGGTGGGTGAAGCTCCAAAGGCTGCAGCTAGGCGTGTCCTAGCGACGAAACGCACGCGTGAATTGGGTGGCATGGCCAAGCGCAGCGCCGCCATGCCGAACATCGGCAGACAGCGAACGACGTTCGCTTATTTCATCCTTTGACAGATTGCCCCACGCCAATCATCATGTTGATGCGCCGTAGGCGCGGATGGTCAGGGAACGTTGTCATCCTTCCCGAAGAGAGACGGACATGAGTAAGCGAAACGGGCGCGGCCCGTCGGGGGTGATCGCCGAGCGGCTGGCGCGGTGTCGGCGGCAAATGAAGGCGTGTGGAGCGGGCGCCTTCCTCCTCTCCAACCACGTGGACTACTTTTACCTCACCGGCTTCACCGGCGAGGAGTCCGCCGTCGTCATCACCCCGCGCGAGGTTCATCTCATCACGGACACGCGCTTCACGGAAGAGATCAAGCACGAGGTCCCGTGGGCGCGGAGTTGGCTGCGCCGCGGCTTCCTGAACGATGAAATCGTGAACGCCTGCAAGGAACTCAAGATCAAGAAACTCGCCGTCCAGCCGGGCCACTTCACCGTCGGCGACCACGCGGAACTGAAGAAACGCATGAAGGGAACGCGCCTCGTGATCGCCCCGCCGATCGTGGGCACGATGCGCCGCCTCAAGGACGACGGTGAGATCGCGGCCCTGCGGCGGGCGATTCGCAACGCCGAGGACGCCTACACCGCGATGCTCTCCACGATCCGCGTCGGCCAAACGGAGTTGGAGATGGCCGCGAGGTTGGAGTACGAGATGAAACGGCGCGGCGCCTCCGCCCCGGCCTTCCCTACGATCTGCGCCGAAGGCCCCAACGCCGCCGTACCCCACGCCTGTCCCGGCCTCCGCAAGGTGAAACGCGGCAGCGCGATCCTTTTCGATTGGGGCGCGAGCGTCGGACGTTACTGCAGCGATTTGACCCGCATGGTCTTCGTCGGTAGCATCCCCGCCAAGCTCGGCGAGGTCTATCGCATCGTGTTGGAAGCGCAGCTCGCCGGGATCGCGGCGGTCGGACCCGGTCGGCGGATGTGCGACGTGGACGCGGCGGCACGGAAGGTGATCGCCGACGCGGGGTACGGCGATTTCTTCACCCACGGTCTGGGACACGGGTTGGGACTCGATGTCCATGAGCCGCCGTCGTTGAGCTTTCGGTCGAAGGAGAAGTTGGAGCCGGGCATGGTCGTCACCGTCGAGCCGGGCATCTACCTCCCCGGCGTCGGCGGCGTGCGAATTGAGGATGACCTGCTGGTGACGGCCAAAGGCCGCCGCGTGTTAACCACCCTGGACAAGTCGCTGGAAGGGGCGGTCGTCTAAGAATGCGGAATGGTGAATGCGGAATGGTGAAACGCCGGTTTGAACCCACCGTTCTCAGGGGTACGTTTTTTCCGCATTCCGCATTCCGCATTCCGCATTCAAGGGCGAGGCTGTTGTTCCAAGAGAGCTAACCTTTGTTGGAACTTGATCGCATTCGGCAACTTGTGGAGATGATGGTCGCCAACGACTTGATCGAGCTGTCCTTGCGCGACGGCGAGGTCGAGGTCAACTTGCGGCGTCCCAACCCGAAGTCGAACGAGGCGCCTGTTCTTCACGCCGTTCACTCCGCCGCGCTCCCCAACCCCCCCGCCCCGCCGGAAGCGAAAATGGCGGGTGAGGTCGTCGAGGTCGAGTTCTACGAAATCCGCTCGCCGATGGTGGGGACGTTCTACGCCTCGCCGGACCCGGACTCGCCGCCGTTCGTGGAGGTGGGTGGCAACGTCGAGCCTTCGACGGTGGTCTGCGTTTTGGAGGCCATGAAAGTCTTCAGCGAGATCAAGGCCGAGACGACCGGAACGGTCGAACGGGTTCTGGTGCGGGACGGTGAGGCCGTCGAGTATGGACAACCGCTGTTTTTAGTGAGACCGCACTGACAGGCTCGAAGTTCAAGTCTCCAAGTTCGAACTTGAGGACAGACCGCCCAAGGGAGATTCTTTGAACTTCGGACTTTGAGCTTTTCGCGATGTTCCGACGCATTCTCATCGCCAACCGAGGGGAGATCGCCCTGCGGATCATCCGCGCCTGCCGCGAGATGAACGTGGAGATCGTCTGCGTTTTCTCCGACGAGGACCGCGGGGCGGAATACCTGGCACTCGCCGACCGGGCCATCTGCATCGGCGGTCCCGCGCCGCGGGACAGTTACTTAAAGAGCGACCGCTTGATCGCCGCGGCCGAGGTCTCCGGCGCCGACGCCATCCACCCCGGCTACGGTTTCCTCGCCGAAAATGCCCAATTCGCCGAGAAGTGCCGGGCGTGCAACATCGAGTTCATCGGTCCCAGCGTCGAGGCCATGAAGCTGCTCGGCGACAAGGCCTCCGCCCGCGCCCTCGCCAAACGAATAAAGGTCCCCACCGTCCCCGGCAGCGACGGCATCTTGGAGGATGACAGCGAGACCATCCGCATCGCCGATCGGGTCGGGTTTCCGGTGATGATAAAGGCCTCCGCCGGCGGCGGCGGACGCGGAATGCGGATCGTCCACGATAAGACCGACCTCGTCGCCGCCATCAAACAGGCCAAGCAGGAGGCCGAGGGGGCCTTCAACAGTCGCGACGTCTACATCGAGCGCTACATCGACCGCCCCCGCCACGTCGAGGTGCAGATCATCGCTGACACCCACGGGAACATCGTTCACCTCTTCGAGCGCGACTGCTCGCTGCAACGCCGCCACCAAAAGCTCGTCGAGGAATCGCCCTCACCGGCCATCGACGCCCGCACGCGCAACGATCTCTGCGCCTGCGCCGTCAAGCTCTGCAAGGCCGCGAAGTATTCCAGCGCCGGTACGGTCGAGTTCCTGGTCGACGCCAAGAGCCGCTACTACTTCATCGAAGTCAACACGCGTATTCAAGTCGAACACCCGGTCACGGAAATGACCACGGGGATTGATTTGATCAAAGCCCAGATTCGTGTGGCCGCAGGCGAGAAACTGGATTTCGACCAAAAGGCGGTGAAGCCCCGCGGCCACGCCATCGAATGCCGCGTCAATGCCGAGGATCCCGACGAGAAGTTCCGCCCCTGCGCCGGGGTGATCGAAAAGTTCCGCCCGCCCGGCGGCCTGGGCGTCCGCGTCGATACCTTCGGGCACGACGGCTGCCGCATTTCATCCCATTACGACTCGCTGCTCGCCAAGGTGATCGTTCATCAGCCCACCCGCCCGGAGGCCATCCGCAGTATGCAACGTTGCCTCTCCGAGTTCATCATCGAACCCGTGAAGACGACCCTGCCGTTCCTACGCAAGATGATAGCCCACCCCGACTTCCTCGAAGCCACCATCGACACCGGCTTCGTCGAGCGGACCTTCTGATGCCTCCGCGGACCACGTGGGTGCCACCGCTCTGTCAGCAGTGGACGAACGGAGGGAGAATCACGGCCCGTTGATCCTTTGGAACCCGCCGAAGTCGAGCAGGTCCACGTCGCCATCAAGGTCGAAGGCCTCGCAGCCGATTGTCGATTGTCGAATGTCGATCGTCGCGCAGGTCGGTGCGTCGCCCGACCAACCCTCGCGGCGTCAGTCAAATCAGCGAGCTTGCCTACTTTTGGATTCTGATGTTTCCTCCACCAAGCACGCCTTTAGCTCGGTGCTTGGGCGTCGGCGGTCCATTCTCCGTATCTACTACGCCGAGCCAGATGTCGATCTGGAACCTGTCGCTCGTACCCGGCTCGCCGTTGTCCTCTGCGGTGACCTTGAATGTATAGGGGCCCTGGCCGTTGATCGTCGCGAGCCCCTTGAAGCGCACCTTGGTCGCGGACTGAACGACCATCCAGTCCATGGTTGTGCTCTTAAGGTTGATGTCCCCCGCCTTGTAGACGAATTCGAGGTTGCCGTCAGGCGTCGAGGCACCCTTCTTGTATTTGACGACGAAGCCGAAGTTCGCCTTGGAGACGGTGTCGGTCACGCCGATTCCGTCGATGAAGCTCGCCGCATCCGGAATGAACCATCCTCCGCCAGTGGTGAACCCGGCAGCAGGATCGTACACAACGATAACGATGCTGTCCGTCACGATGCTGCCGCATCGATCTTCCACGGTCACCATTGCGTTGTAGATGCCCGCAACCATGTACGTGTGGCTGAGGGCAAGCGGGCTGAGGGCACCATCTCGTACAGCATTTGTTTGATCGCCGAAATCTAAGGTAACCCTGTCTACGTCGCCAGGATCGTCGGTGAACATCAGAGAGAAAGCCACCGGCGTCGCGATAGGGACAAGGAGCGGTGCCGCCGCAAACTGAGTGATTGTCGGCGCTGTCGCGTGGACGGTCACGGTGAACATGCACGGCTCCGCAGCGTTTCCGCACGGGTCATGGGCGCTGCAGGTCACGTCGGTAGATCCGATCGGAAAGACCTGCCCGGATTCTACCGGGATGCCGCTGGCGTCCACGCAGGTGACCTGCACGTTCGGGTCACAGACATCCGTCGCCTGAGACGCGAAGTCCATCGCCCTCCCGCTGGGACTGTTGCACTCGGCGGGTGTTACGTCGCGACACTCAAGGTCCGGTGGCGTCGTGTCTACAATTGTGAACGTTGCAGAGCAAGAGGCGGTATTGCCTGCCCGGTCCGCTGCCGTCCATGTGACCGTTGCGGCTCCAGTTGCACCGCAAGTGCCCAACAATCCTGAGTAATCGTTGACCAGGGTGGCTTCGCTACAATCGTCGGACGCACTTGCACTGCTGAGCCAGGAATCCATAAGCGTCACGTTCCGCGCCCCGTCGCACTCAACAGCGGTGTCGGCCGGACAGCAGACCGTCGGAGGCGTCCCGTCCTCAATCCTGATAGTCGCCGCAGCCTCCGACCTATTGCCGGTGGCATCCATCGCGACATACCTGGCCGTATAGCGTCGCGGGGTGCCGTCCGGATTTAGCACTGGTCGAAGGAGGAATTCCCGATCGTCAGTTCCGTACTCCGCGCCCTGGATGTCTGCGTCATCGAAGTCGCCGTTGACCGTTATTCCTCCCAACGCCACTTGCGGGTCCGCGTCCGTGTTGTCCTGTACTACTACTTCGCACCTAATCGCGACCATCCCATTGTCGCAGCCGTCCAACGCGTCTGGCGTAGCGCCAACGACCAGCGTCGGCGGTGTGCGGTCAACGACGACGGTCATCGGTTGTGTTGGCAGGTCGGCCACAGTGACTTCATCCAGAAGCACACGACGCACACCGTGGTCCTCGACGATTAGCGTTACCTTATCCTCCGGACTCGCTCCCGGCTCCGGAATCACGGTGATGGAGTAGTCGCCTGTGGTTGGCTCAGGGATGGTGATTTGATCGTCCAGGTCGTCGTCTCCATCTAAGTCCTGCTCAACGTAGGTAGCGTCAGCGATTTCGTTGATGGCCTTGGACACGGTATTGCCAGCCGAATCCGTCAAGATCATGTCGACGGGGCAGGTTGTGGTGGCGGTCAGCGACACGCCGTTGATCTTTCCGAGGGTTTCCACGTCCGACCAGCCGTACCAAAAGGTCGCTCCCTCCCGGCACGACAGATAGTCCATGATCGACCACTGCTGTCCAAGCCAGTCTCCCAAAGTGTTCCAATCTCCCGCCAAACCAAGCGTGTGACCAATCTCGTGCAGAGCAGCGCTATACATGGACCGAGCTCCTCCTCCAGTGTACACCCAGTTCTGCGCCCATCTACCACCGGGCAATAATACCGGGATGTAGTTGAGTTTTGGTGGCGTCCCGAAGTCCCCGTTCCGAGCGAAGTCCACTCGCCAGGCCAGATCTAATGAGCGACCAGGCGGCGTGGATTGCCCATAGGCGCCAAGATCTGCATCTGTGTACTCCTTATAGAACCGAATGTTAGGATTCTCCCCTGTTGTGTAACCAACGCAATACGCCTCTCGGCAATCGGCGTCACCGAGGCATTCCTTTTCGTCGTCGGGCCCGCCGGCGCAAACTCCCACACCTATTTCGGCGAGTGTGACAACCCCCGTCTTGCTCCAGGCATCCGCTGCTTCCTTGATTGCAGCCCTCTCGCGAGCAAAGACATCCTTCGACACAGGTCGGGCAGCGTCGTCGAACCACCTGTCCCGAACAAACTTGTATTTGATTGAATGCCCACCAAGTGCGAGGATCTGACCTGTGTTCATTCTCTTCTCGTACGTCAACAACATATCCACGCGAGCCTGTTTTCCCGTCAGGTCAAAATGGGAAATCTTCCGATCCGAGCCATACACCGTTGCCTCTAGGTCATACGCCTGGTCGTTAAGTGTGCCGCTAGGTATCGAGAAATCGAACTCGGCGGCGCCTTTGCTCGCGACGACTGTCCTCTTGTCATATACGGGGCTCGCGGGCCAGTCATATTCAGCTGAATCGTCTGCCCATAGCCGAAGTATCACGGCCGGTGGGATCTTCGATTTGTCGGTGAGCAGTCGGCCTGATCGATCGCGCAGCGAGATCTTTCCCGAGATGCTCGGGCCTGAGTACCACATGTGGATCACCGGATGACACGTGCAGTTGTTGACGTAGTAGTGCGGATCGTCGTCGTTCATGCGGCCGTCAATCCAGCGCACACCGAACCTGCTGCCGATCTGGTTCATCGGATAGAGGTCCAGGTTCGGGTTGACGTAGCCGACGTACGACCAGCCAAGCCCTCCCAGCCATGCCCCGCCGCCCGAATTGACGAAATTCACGACCGCGTTGACCTCGTCGGAGCTGATCGGCGCCCAGCGAACAATGTAGAGGAGCACCCCACAACCCTGGAGGTCGGATGGTGTTAGCTCCTCCTCCTGGGCCACTGTCCGGACTTGGTACCTGTACACGCTAGCCAGTCGAGAAACGAACGCGCTCTCCACTCCCCCGGACCACTCTGTCTGCCGGACACAAATCACCTTGCTATTGCCCTTGTCCAGCCATTTCACGACGTTCCGGCCGAACCGCTCGTTGTCGTAACCGGAACGCAGCAGGTCACCGGAGGTGAAATAACCCTCGTGGCCGATCGCGAAGACACGCCCACTCCCGTACGAGCGTGCCGCGGCGAGCACCGCCGGTGTGTGATGGCCGTTTAGTTCGTAGTAGGGGCATGAGGCGATCGTCGTCCAGCCCGCTCCGGGAGAAATCGGACCAGGAACTCCGGGCCAGGACGTGACCAATTGCACGCCTTGCGTGAGGGCCGAGAAGTCCTCGGCCAAACTGCTCGCCGGAAAGCAAGCCACAACTACGAGTGCAGTGCCGAAAAGAAATGCCCGTGCGTTTATCATATCATCCGCTCCTATGTAAGATGGTAACGGTTCAGACCCCGTCCGTCTGACACGCCAATAGTCTACTTCCGCCCCCTGTAAAAACGCAAAGACAAATTCAGAAGATTCTTCGCTCTTCTGCTGGTTTGCCCAGCCTCCGTCCGATAATATGCCATTCGGGACAGGCACCTATTTAGCCTCCAGTCCTTGTTGTTGCCCTCTGCTGAATCGTGGTCGTCCGACGGGCCTCGCCCGAACAGGGCGGGCCAGTTGGCGTTCGAGCCGGTCGAGAAACGCCTCATCGCCCAGCGGTCGGCCGACGTGGGTGGCGGTCCGGAATTGCGCTACGCCTTCGTCGTCGGCGTCGCGAAGGGCCTCCGCCCATCGACCCGGCTTCCATTCCTTTCGCCACGCCGCCAGATTCAGCAATCCGCTTGCATCGACCTCGCCGATGTGTGCGGCCGCGCTGGACCAGGGATATCGCCAGGCAAGCCGCGCTAATCGGGCACGGATGGGGTTTCGCTCCACATAACGGATCGCACGCCAGAGGTGCGTCTCCTGCAGGGAGCAGGAGAAGAAGCGGTTTTGCCAGAGGTGTCCGCTGCGCCGGCGGGCGCGGTTCAGGTATTGGGCGTAGCGGAAGTTGGCCCGGCCGACGGCCTTGGCAAGGGAGTCGGCGGCGGCGGGCGTGGCGACGAGGTGGACGTGGTTGGGCATGAGGCAGTAGGCTGAGACGGCGAGGCCGAAGCGGTCGGCGTTTTCCTTGAGGAGCGTGAGGTAGAGTCGGCGGTCGTCGTCGGTGAAGAAGACGTTCTGGCGGTTGTTGCCGCGTTGGGTGACGTGGTGGGGGACGCCGGGAAGGACGATGCGAGCAAGCCGAGGCATGGGCGGATTCTACGCCTGCGGATGGCGATCGTCAAAACAATCGGTGACTGTCCCTAATTATTCAAGCCGGTGGAAGCGGATGCCGATACAACGATCACAGGCGACGGCCCTCGATCCGTAGCCGTTCGGGAGAGTCCGATATGCAATCTCCAAGTAGATCTTTGCTCGTGCTAGGCACGTTGGCGGCCTTCGCGCGGGTCGCGTCGGCGGAACAACCCGTTGAGCCCGCGTTGGGAGGATACTGTCCCGCCTCCTATCTCCTGGCCGGGAAGGCCGTCAAGGGCGATCCCGCGTACCGATCGGAATACCAGGGCAACGTGTACTATCTCGCCGACGCGGAGGCCAAGAAGCAGTTTGACGCGGATCCCGACAAGTTCCTGCCGCAATACGGGGGGTTGTGCACCGTCGCCCTCGGCGGGTCGTACGGCAACCGACTCCCGTCCGATCCCACGCTGTTCCGCGTGGTTGACGGCAAGGTCTATTTGTTCTCCGTGGAGCGCGCGGTGCGGAACTTCGACGGCAAGCCGAAGGATTACATCGCCATGGCCGATGAACGGTTCAGCAAGCCGATGATCGGGGGCTACTGTCCCGTGTCGTACCGACTCGCGGGCAAGGCCGTCAAAGGCGACGTGAAATTCAAACAGTTGATGCGCGGCGAGGTCTATCACCTCTCGAGCGCCGAGGCCAAGGCCGCGTTCGTCAAGGAGCCCGACAAGTTCATTCCGCAGTATGTCGGCTTCTGCGCCGCGGGCGTCTCGAAAGGCAAACGCTATCCCGGCGACCCGACGGTGTTCGCCGTGGTCGACGGCCGGACCTATCTCTTCTTCGATGCGAACGCCAAGAAAACCTTCGAAGCCAACCCCACGGAAACGATCAAGACCGCCGACGCCAACTGGCCGGAGTTGAAAAAGGCCAAGACCAAGCCCTGACCCATTTTCACACCAACCTCGACGCCGGACCCTCCCGGACCCTCCCTACTCGGTCGGCTCGTGTGACCCTCGGTCGGCTCGTCTGACGGTCGCGCGGAGCATCCGACGGTTTCGCTCCAGCGTCCCTCGGTTGAGCGCCGATAACACCCCCAGCGCGATTATCAGCATCGGCAACGGGGTCCGCCTGCCGTTGTAAGTCGAATGGGAGTATTCGTGCGCCGTGTTGGAAACACGGCAAGTGCTCCGTCGCCCCTGATTCCGTGGGTGGATGTGGCCCAGCCGCCCTCGGCTGGGCCGTAGGGCACAGCGGAGGGCCGCTGTGCCACATGGTGGATTCCCAGGCTTCAAGGAAGAGTTGGACGATTCCAAGCCGAGCCATGAACCCAGACGCCGCCCCCACGCCACCCCGGTTCGGGTTGGTCCCGACAGTCTCGCTCGTCGTCTGCGTTTTCCTTTGGCCGGCGCTCTTGACGTTCCACGTCGGCGACTGGCCCAGCCCCGACCAACAACCCCATAACACTCCCGCCGTCAACGCCTGTGGTCTGGTCGGAGCGTGGTGCGCCTATCACCTCCAACACTTTCTCGGAGACGGCGCCTACCCCTTGGTCCTGTTCGCCACCCTCGCTGCGTTGCTCAAGGTCGTTCGAGGGCAAATCGGCAGCGTGTGGGAGCGCATGTTCGGCTTGACGCTGGTCGTCGCGTGCACCGCGGCGTCGGCCCATCTGATCTGCGCCCCGGGTCCGCGATCCCTGCCTGTCGGCCATGGCGGACTTGTCGGCTACGCTCTCGGCGAGCTACTTACCGGCGACCTGTCGAAAATCGGGACGATCATCGTTCTGACCGCAAGCTGGGTCGTGGGTCTGATCTTCGCCACGCAGGGTTGGGTCTTAAAGATCCCGCGTATGGTCGGCCGTGTGGCCCAGGCGTCGAGTGGGGCGGCTGCGGCGGTGCGCGACCTTGCGACGGCCGCAACAGCGAGGCAATTGGCGACCGCGACGCAGACCGCGGCGGTCAAACCCGGTGTACCCTCAGCGCCTTCGGTCGCCGAGACGTGTGATGACGCCGACGCGGGGGTCCGGGGCAATCGCGGCGTGAAGCCTTCCGAGGACAAGCTCTGCACGAACGACGGCGACACGGGGTCGGCTCAGGCTGATGCGGCCAAGGCTGTCGCCGTTGCTTCGCCGCGGAGTGCGAACCCTACGCCCGCGGCGGTGGAGATTCCGGAGAAAAAAGGCATCGCACTGGTCTACCCGCCTGTCAAGCCGAGCACGACCTCCGTCAGGCCGATCGTTCGTTTCCCATCCGCGCAACAGTCAGCGACGGCCGAACCCTACCCCCGGCAGATTGAGAATTGGCGCCTGCCCTCGCTCACCCTGTTGCACGAGCCGGAATATGGATTCGACAAACAGCAGGAGCAGTTCGTCCGCAAGCAGGCCAAGGTGCTTGAGGGGACGTTGGAGGAGTTCCGGATCGACGCTCAGGTCGTCGAAATCGACACCGGCCCGGTGATCACGATGTTCGAGCTTCGGCTGGGCGCGGGCATTAAGGTTTCGCAGATCGCCACGTTGTCCAACGACATCGCTCGAGCGCTCAAGGCCCATGCCATCCGCGTCGTCGCTCCCATTTCCGGGAAGAACACCGTGGGCATCGAAGTCCCCAACGTCGAGAAGGAGCGAGTTCGCCTCAAAGAATTGATGTCACTGGCAGGTAAGAAGGCGACGGAGATGGGATTGCCCCTCTTTCTCGGCAAGGACGCGGGCGGAGCGGCCTTGGTCGCCGACCTGACGGTCATGCCCCATCTACTGATCGCGGGCACGACCGGGTCGGGAAAGAGCGTCTGCCTTAACGCGGTGATTCTCAGCATCCTGATGACCAAGCGCCCCGACCACGTGAAGATGATCCTCATCGACCCGAAGATGGTCGAGATGAGTCAGTTCAAGGACGTTCCGCACCTCATGTGCCCGTTGGTGACGGATATGCCCCGTGCGGAGAAGGTTTTCGAATGGGCCGTCACCAAGATGGACGAGCGCTACGAACTGCTCGCCGAGGCTCGGGTCAAGAACATCGCCGGGTACAACGCCTTAAGCGCGGACGAGCTTTACGCCCGCTTCAACCCCGCGAGTGAGCAGGAAAAAGCCCAGATTTCGACGCACTTGCCATACATTGTCATTATCATCGACGAGCTAGCCGACCTGATGATGACAGCGGCCAAAGAGGTCGAACACCACCTGTCGCGCCTTTCTCAGAAGTCCCGCGCCGTCGGCATCCATATCATTGTCGCGACGCAAAGGCCGGAGGTGAAAGTCGTCACCGGGCTGATTAAGTCGAACCTCCCCGCGAGGATTTGCTTCCGCGTCGCGTCGCGGATGGATTCGCGGATCGTGCTCGACCAGAACGGCGGCGAGGTGTTGATGGGCCAGGGGGACATGCTTTTCCTGCCGCCCGGTTCGCACAAGCTCGTTCGCGCCCAAGGGACATACCTGGAAGAGACGGAAGTCCATGCGGTTCTTGCGGATTTGACCTCACGGGCCAAGCCGGAGTTCCACCCGGAACTGATCCGACTCAAAGCGGCTGACGCGGAGGCCGACGGCGGGCTGCGCGATCCGCTGTTTGACGACGCCGTGCGCATCGTGATCGAATCGCGGAGGGGGAGCGTCAGCCTGCTGCAACGGCGGCTGACCATCGGATATTCGCGGGCGTCGCGTCTCATCGACCAAATGGCCGTCGCCGGGATCGTGGGGAACTACAAGGGTTCGCAGGCCCGTGAGGTGACGATGACCCTCGACGAGTGGGATGCCGTTCGCACCACGATGGAGGCCGACCGCGAGGCCGGCTACCAGGCCGATCAGGACACCGCCTCGGTCCAGAGCGATAAGCCCTGGTACGACCCCGTTCCCGACCTGACCGACGACCACGACATCCGCAACTGAGCGGAACTCGATTTCCAGATCCGTGATCGCCCGGAAGCAAGGCTCATCTGTACCAGCTGCGTGAGCCGCACGTTGTCGCTATCCGCAGCCGGTGGAAACTGTCGGGAGAGCCTATCGTTCCAGTACGCGTCGAAACTCGAGTCCTTTCCCGACAGCCGGAACAGAGAGTTAAGTTGACAAGAAAAGCAACTCCTTGAAGCATACTCCGGTCCTGGCTCGTCGTGTTCCGGCAGAGAGCCGTGCTCTTGACGGGACGCCGGCCGGACTGTGACCGACCGCCGCACGGCGGGAACAGATTACTGTGCCTAGTCGAGAAGATGCTGGGCGCGCTTTACTGAGTGAGTCGGCTGCGGGCGCCCAGATCGGCTGTCGGCGCCGAACTGATATGCAGTACGTTGTGGGCCCCCGCGACAATAAACCGCTACAAAGGAGGCAGTCCTTATGAGGCGTTTTCGAACTCATGCCGCGTGCTCGGCCGCGGCAATCTTGTTCATCCGGCTGATCCCTGCGGCGGCAGGTGTGCAAGCGGACAACTTCGTCAGACGAGGCGACGAGCTGTTTCGCGGCGGGCAGTTTGCTGAGGCGGAGGGCGCTTACGCAAACGCGCTGGCTGCGGATCAGCAGAACTATCAGGCGGTCCTGCGGTTGGGCGAGATCGCCCTGCTCGGCAATCGCTTTGCCGAAGCTGAAGAACAACTCCGCCGCGCCATGAAGCTGAGCCCGGATGAGAAACGTCCCAAGGAGTTGCTCGCCGAGGTGTTGTACCGGCAGGACCGCTTCGAGGAAGCGGCTGCATTGCGCCGCGAAGTCGGCCCGGATGCCGTAGCGAACAACCTCGCCAGTTTCAAGGGGCTCAGGCCGTACGAAACGCCGGGTGACGGCGGAGTTCCTCCTAGCGCGATGCGGCCCGGACCTTCGTGCCATCGAGGGCTTGCTGTACCATCGATTCCAAGAAATGCGCGAGGTCGAATATGTCCAAGTGTGACATAGTGATCGAGTTCGATCGTCCGAACCGTGAGTACCGCGGCGCGGAATTGGCTTCCGGAACGGCCAGCATCGGCGTTCACGAGAACGTTCGGTGTGACGGGATTCAGTTGGCCCGAGGTTGGCGCACGCACGGCCGAGGCAACGCCGATCACGGCGAAGTGACGACGGAATCGCTGTCCGGTGAATGCATCCTGTCGGCCGGCGACACGCTGCGATTGCCGTTCTCCTTTCAGGCGCCGCGCGAGCCGGCAACCTACCACGGTCAATTTCTCAGCATCGACCATTACGTAAAAGTGACCGTGGATGTTCCGTGGGCGTTGGATCCGAAGGCTGAAGAGGACTACGTCGTACTGCCGGGCGCTCCCCCGGACGATGCCCCGTTCAATCGCGCCGCGATCCGAAAGCCGTCGTCGGCGTCGCCTCGTCCGAAAGGAATCGTGGTATGGGTGTTGGTCGTCGTCGTGGGCCTGCTCTTTCTTCCCCTCCTCTTGATGCTCCTTCCGCTGATCGCGCCGTTCGTGGTCGTGCGCTTCCTTTACCGCCAGATCATCCGTAACCGCATCGGCAAGGTGACGCTGAAGACACCGCATGTCGTCGTGGCTCCGGGCGAGGCGTGGCCGTTGGAACTGCACTTCACCCCGCGGCGTGACGTCGTGCTCGACAGCATCAGCGTCCGGTTTGTGGCCCAGGAGCGCTGTGTTTCCGGAAGCGGCAAGAACAAATCGACGCACACACACAAGCTGTACGATGAGACGATCGTGATTGACGAGGCGAGAGAGGTTGCCGCGGGCCACCCTCACGATATCCGAACTACGATCACACTTCCTACGACGTCGGCATTCAGTTTCGACGCTTCGGACAATCATCTGGAGTGGCATGCCGAAGTGAGAATCGCTTTACCGCGATACCCGGACTGGAAAGAGAAGGTGGAACTTCAGATGACGCCCGCGGAGTTTCTTGAGAAGACATGGCCGAGTACGGTCCAGCCCGCTCCGGGGGAGGGCACGACGGTTGCCGGCGAGCTACCGTCGGACACCGAACCGGCGGCCGTCGCTGAGGTGCCCACGGAGCCGATCGCCGCGCGAGGGGAAACCGGGGACTTGCGGCCACTCACCGATGCGTTGGAGGCGCTTTCTCGATTTGCCTACTTCGGAAGTGAACGGGACGCGATGATCGCCGGTAGATCGCAAGAGGTGTTCGCGTGTTCAGTCGTCGTTGAGCACTCCGTGTCGACTTACGGTGACGTCGAGGACCCTCGGCTGGTCAACGGACGGACGATCATCGGCACAATCCCCGATACGCGACATGAAGTCGAGTTGCTCACCCTTGCAAGCGACAATGAACGGAATGACGCTGTGTCCAGTGGGGCCGTGTGGAACGGGATGATCCGGCTCGCCAAGTGGGACGGCCTGTACAACCGCGCGGTTCTGCATGAAGCCTGATCGGAGCCGACAGATTCTCCTCAGACCTCCTGCCCGCCACGCAGGCGATCTTCCGACAGCGACATCGGGGAGATCCGGGTCGCGGTCACAAGTCGCTTCGTGAGATGGCCTGATCAAGCCGGAGGTTCGATGCTGAATTGAAGCTGCGCGTATCCGTCGATCTCGAAATACTCGATACGAACCTCATGTTCACCGGCCTCCACCTCGACGACGGCTTCGTCCCGCGTAGGAACGTGCCACGTCCAGTTGGAAAGAACCGGCTTCCCGTCGACGAAGAGGCGGACTCCGTCATCGGACACGGTTACAAACCGCCAGGGGCCCTTGGGCAAACTTAGGCTTGTCGTCGCCACCACCGCAAAATGATCGGCAGGGACTTTGCCGGCTGGCCCGCGCGAACCCCAAACAAAATCGACTGCGGTCGTGGTGACACTTTCGAGAGGCTGGCCCGCAATGATTTTCTTCCAAGACTCCTCACCGCTGCGCGGATCCTCGTCGGTTGACCAGGAGTAGAACGCCACCCGCCAATTGCTTCGCAACAATACTCCGCGCGCCGAGAGCCTTCGTCCGCCGACCAGGAAATCAACGCCGATCTCGGCCAGTCCGTCTCTCGCCGCCTGAAGCGTGATCCGGACCGGAAGGGAACCGGTTTGCGGATCCACCGTCACATCGCCCGTGATCTTGTCCGTTTGGAACGTCGATCCCGCGGGGCCCAGCAGGTTGAGTTGGGCTGTCGAACCACCAGCGATGCGGGAAGGGAACAACCGAACATTCGTGAAGTCATACGGACCCCAGTCGTCTACGAAAATGAAGCGGCGGCCGCGAAGGGCGGTACTCGGAAGTATGGCATCCTGCCGCCCCTTGCGATTCTTGAGTCGCTCGAGCTGCCACGGGGTGACCCATTCCTCGGCCGGGGCCCACGAAAGGGACTCTCGAAAGCTGCTGATCTCACTCGGCGATTCATTCTGTATTCGATGGTGAAGGGTCGGTTCAAGGGCGAATTGCAGGCCGTCGACTCGTTCCTGTAGCTGGATCGGGGTCTCGACGTCCTCGAAGAAGTTGTCCCGGACGCAGCTCCGCGTGTCGTCCATCAAATGGACGCCCGTCTTAACCCGCGAGAAGCGATTCTCCGCGACGACGTTGTACGTGGAGGGACAGCCCTTGTTGGCCTTGCAGAACGCACTCGCCAAGAGGTCTTCGTCGTCGTCCCACCAGAGGCGCACACCCTTCTCGGCATCCTCAATGGTGTTGTCGATGATTCGGTTATTGCGCCCGTGCTCGATTGACACGCCGTTGCGGCAGTGGCGGATGGTGTTTCCGGAGATAACCGAGTCGATCGAATAGCCCGCCCACACGCCGTGTTCGCACTCGTCGAGAATGTTTTCAATGAAACGGTTCCCCTTGGAAAACGTCGCCTCAATCCCGTTGGCGGCCGCGTGCGAGAAGTCGTTGCGATAGAGAAGGTTATTGTTGCAGCCCCCGGCGCCGGTCTTCTGGAGCGTCTCGTTTCCGGCGTAAAGAAAAAACCCATCTCCGCCGTGGGTGGCACTGTTGAAGGCAAATACGTTGTCATGGCACTGCTCATAGACCAGAATGCCGGCCGAGTCCTGGCCCCTCGAATAGACGCCGTGGCTGTAGCCCCTGATGCACCAGTCGAACTTGTTGTTGAAGACATCGCAGCGGCTGGAGCGCCACAGAGCCAGACCCCAGCCGCTTAGGAAGGACATGTCGTTGTCCACCACATGGGCCTCGTCGCTACGCACCAGACAAAGGCCGTTCTGACCGTTCCGAGCACGGCAGTTGGAGATCGTCGCCCGAGGGCAGTTGACCAAGTAGATTCCAGCCCCGTATCGCAACCACTCGTTGTGGTCGTTCTCGTGACCGTAGAGCCAATCGTCCAGGTCCTCGTGGTCGAGCGCGCTCTTCAGGTGCTGGCGATAATTCCGGGACACATCACAGCCGCTCAACGTGATTCCCGGTGAGTCCTGGGCGTAAATGCCGACCTTGTAGCCCTTTATGCGGGCGTTCTTGATAGTCACGTCTCGACCCCGGACGACGATCCCCCGGCCCGTGAACTCGTCGTCGGCCGCTCCCTGGGCGGCACCGTCCAGGGTCACGCCTGAAAAGTCGAGCGTGATTCCGTCTCCTTCCACCATGATGGCCCCGTCGTCCTTCGGGTCGGGGAGCTGATAAACGCCGGGTTCCAGGTCCACGCTCTGAGTAATTCGAAGGCCCGTGGTCGGCCTGACCGGCTCAGCGCGTAACTGGCCGGTTACCACAGACGCCGAGACCAGCGCCCAGGGCCAGTTCCCCAACCGCAGGATCCGACTTCTCCGAGGGCGCAACATGGGAGCACCTACAACCGTAAACACCTCGCCCCGTCCGAAGGCTGAACCACGAAAGCGCGCGACGGACTCTCGTGCCGAGGATCGTACTCCCGATCGACCTTGGCGAGTATCGGATCGACCGCCCCCGAACGCACGAGAACCAAAATACAGCCCCCGAAGCCGCCGCCGATCATGCGCGCGCCCAGCACGCCTTTCGATCGTCTCACGATGTTCATCAATTCCTCGATTGCGCCGCAAGAGACCTCGTAATCGTCCCTGAGGGAGTCGTGGGAGTCAAAGAGAAGGCGTCCTAATTCATCGCTATCGGCCTGATTCAACGCCTCCACCGCGGCTTGTACACGCTCGTTCTCAGTGACAACGTGGCGTGCGCGGCGGAGCTGGACGGGCGACAATCGGGCAGCGGCGCGGTTGAGGGTGTCCAGGCTTACGTCGCGAAGCGCATGAATCGAGGGCTCCCCAGCGGCGAGCTTCGCGACGGCGGACTCGCATTCCTCCACACGGCGCCCGTACGCCTCTCCCGCAAGTTCACGGCGGACGCCGCTGTGAATCACCACCAGGGAGAAGCCAGGGAGGCGAAGCTGGACTAATCGGTGGGCAACGGCGCGACAGTCCAACAACAGCAGATTGCCGGCTCGGCCGAAGACGCTGACGTACGGGTCCATGATGCCGCAGGGAGTCCGCGCGAAGTCTCGCTCCGCCCGCTGTGCAACCAGGACAAGATCGAGGGGATCCAGCTCGGTGTTGGACAACCCGGCCAGTGCGGTCGCGCAAGCCACCGAAAGGGCGGCGGAACTGCTCAGGCCGCAGCCACTCGGAAGATCACCCCCGATCCACAGATTCGCACCTTCCAGGGGTATTCCAAGTCGGCGTAGTCCGTAAGCCACGCCGCGCATATAGTTTGCGAAAGATGGTTCGCTAGTAGGGCCGCATACCTCTAAAGGAAGAGTCACGGTTTCCCCCAGCGCGGCGGAGGTTACGCGCAACTGGGCTTTCGCGCCGGTGCCTGCGGCAACGTGGACGGCACGATCGATGGCGAACGGCAGCACGAAACCCTCGTTGTAGTCCGTGTGCTCACCAATGAGATTGACGCGACCAGGCGCTCGGGCTACTACGGCTGGCCGGGCGCCGAACACACGCACATACTCCGCAGCGTCAACTTCGGGCCAGTCCGGCGTGACCGTCATGCGATGATTCACTGATCCGTGCTTTCCGTATGGCCGGATATCTTGTTCAGGGACGCATCATAGTCGAATGGAGTGCCGGCACGAGCGTTGCGCTCGACACAACGCCACCGTGCTCACTTGGATGCCGGAAAACAGCGGTGGTGTAGAACGACGAGGAACACCGCAGACCCAGAACCATGATGGCGGCTTGAGTGCAGGGACAGAGGACCACTGGCGAAGGAACTGATGAGCGCTCTTTCGTCCCGACGGGACCCGTGGTTTCCTTCGCCTTGTCTGCCGACAGGCAGGCCTTCTTGCCCCAGCCCCGGCGCGCCGGGACCGGGCTATTCTCACGGCGTCCCGCCGGGACGCCCACGGTCGATGGCCAACTTATGTATAAGGATCAGGCCTAAGACCCGCGGTTCGGGATTACCGGATTGTATCCGCCGGCGAGGATCGCCGTCACGCGAAGCGGGCGGCATTGCGGAGAACGGCCGGCTGGCGGAGAATACGCGCCGGGGATCCCGGAGGCTCTTGCCCCCGGGACGAGCGGGCAGTTCGATGGGCGAAGAAAAGGAGAGTTCGATGGCCGGTGCGAAGGAAGTCATTTTGGATCAATTGCGGAGCGGTCAATACATTCTCGAGAAGTTCACGGCGGACCTGAGTGACGCGGAGTACTTCAAGCCGCCGGTCGAGGGAGGCAACCATGCCGCTTGGCTGTTGGGTCACGTGGCCTGCTCGGAGGACTCGGTTGTTTCGCAGATCACGGGGGGGCCCAAGCGCATTCCCGAGGCCACGCATGAGCTGTTCAAGGGCGGTTCGACATGCGTGGCCGATCCCAAGAAGTACCCGTCCCGGAAGCAGATCGATGAGTTGTTCCGCAACAGCCGGGCGCACACCGTCGAAGCGATCACCAAGTACGACGAACGCAAGTGGGGTGATCCCTCCCCGTGGGGGAGCAAGTCGCCGTTTCCCACGATGGGGTCGATGTGGGGCTTGCAGGGAACGCACCAGTTCTGGCACATTGGGCAGCTTGCGGTCTGCCGCCAAGCGATGAAGAAGAAGCCCGCCCTGTTCTAACGGCTGGGGAGCGGGTCCGTTCGCAATAGTTTGAATGCCCCCCCGTCGTCGAGTATAGTAAATGGGCGGGCCGGGTGGCTAGTCGGCGGCGAGCCGGGGCGTCCCGGCGCGCCGGGATCGAGGGCGCTCGGGCGATTTCCCGACGGATGGACGTCGATGAACGTGAAACTCATCATGTTCCGAGAGGACGGCTCTCGCCGTGAGTTTCCGCTGGGGCCGGGAGCAACGACCATCGGCCGCAAGGACGACTGCACGATCCGTATTCCGTTGGCCGTTGTGTCCCGTCGCCATGCGGAAGTGGTCGTGGAGAGCGACGGGGCGATCTTGAGGGACCTTGGAGCGGCCAACGGGACATACCTGAACAACCGGCGGGTGACGGAAGAGGATCTTGAGGCGGGCGATCAGATCGTGATCGGTCCGGTGGTCTTCACCGTGCAGGTCGACGGCGAGCCGAGCGACAACGAAATCCTGAAAATCAAAACGAAGGTGCCGTCGGGGAAGGGCGCGGAGCGCGGCGCGGCGCGGGTCGGGACGTCCAAGCACGTGTACATGTCCGATGAGGAAGTGGATCCGATTTCGGCCCTCGAAGCCTTGGCCTCCAGCGCGGACCAAACGGCGATCGACCCGGAAGAAGATGAGTAATGCCGATCCCACGAATCGCCCGCGCCCCGCAGTGACTCGGAGCGGGCGTCATGCAATAGCGTTCCTATCGTTCGGGTGATGCCGGTGTGAATCCAAACAGCCCACGAAAGGATGTCGTCCGCACGGCGGTAGTGTTGTGTCTGGCCGCGGCCGGGTTGGTGGCCTTCATTCTGGGCCTGGGGGATTTCCGACGGCAACGCAACTCGCTCGCCCAGGTTCGATGGCACGCGACCAACTTTGAGCGTCGGATCGGCGAGGGCGGGGCGCTGCCGCTCAATTTTGATCCCGATGTTCTGCCCGAGGGGCGACGGAAGATGATCCCGCTGGAATCCCTGGACCATCAAGCGGCGGCGAAGCTCCGCGGGAGCGACCGCCCGATCCTTGTCGCGCAGACCGTGCCTATTTTGCAGGTCTTTGGCCGCAACGGCCGCGTGGTGATGACGTTCCGGGGAGGGAAGTTCAGCGTGGAATGGATGACTCTGCCGCGGTTCGACGCCGTGTACGCGGCGCAACAGGAGCTTCTGCGGCGACTTGCGGCTGAGAAGCCGAGCGAGCCGGCGGGTCCGCCGTAACGACGGTTCCTCGACCGTCGCCCGCCCCAGGATGGAGTGGGGCACCATCGCACTCTTCAGGGGGGTTCGTGAGAGCGGTTGTATTTGATCGCACGCTTTCGTTTCAGGCGGATCATCCGGATCCGCGGCCCCTTGCGGGGGAATGCGCGGTTCGAGTTCATTTCGCGGGTATTTGTGCGACCGATCTGCACATCCTAGGCGGTTACATGAACTTCCGCGGGGTGCTCGGCCATGAAATGGTCGGCACGGTGGTCAGCGGGTCGCCGCAGTGGCGCGGGCGGCGGGTGGTGTGCGAGATCAACTGCGTCTGTCGCCAATGCGAGATGTGTCTGTCCGGCCTGTCGAACCACTGCCGCAAACGGACGGTGATGGGAATCGACGGCCGCGACGGATGCTTCGCCGATCTTGTTGCGGTTCCGGAGCGCAACCTGCACGCGGTGCCGGACGTGGTGTCCGATGAGGAGGCCGTGTTCGTCGAGCCGCTGGCGGCGGCCTACCAGGTGCTTGCCCAATGCCCGATCGAACCGCGGATGAACGTGAGTGTGGTGGGCTCAGGCCGATTGGGGCTGCTGGTCGCGCAGGTGCTGGCGGGAACGGGATGCAGGCTTACGGTCATCGGCCGCAATCCGGCGAAGCTGCTGTTGTGCGAAAAGCGGGGGATTCAGGCCATCCACGTCGATGAGCTGCCGCGTAAACAGGATCGCGACGTGGTGGTTGAGTGCACGGGAGCGCCCGAGGGAATGACGCTGGCCATGCAGCTTGTGCGGCCTCGCGGGACGATTGTCCTGAAGAGCACGTATGCCAAGGCGGAGCCGCTTAACCTTGCCCCGATCGTGGTGAACGAAGTGCGGCTGCTGGGAAGTCGTTGCGGACCGTTCGAGGAGGCGATCAACGCCCTGGCGCGGAAAGCGGTCGATGTTCGACCGCTGGTGACGAAAACGTTCCCCATCGAACAGGCCGTCGCGGCCTTCGAGGCGGTTCGCCGACCGGAGACGGTCAAGGTTCTGCTGAGAGTCAGCCCCAAATAGTTTGGGTGACATGCCCAAGCCCGGCGAAATCGGGCGCAGGCATGGCTTGACATTGCTACGTCCGCTGCGGAAAATGTTCCATATGAGTTGAAGCGCCCCCCGAAACCGGGTCGTGGACCCGGGTGTAATGGACGCGGGACCGATCCGAGCCGCGACCGTAAGGGAGCGGTTCCGTCCGTTGGACGGCGCGCCGCCAGTCAATCCCGGCGAGTTGACGTTCCTGGCCCTTGACACGCCCTGTCGATCGTGCTGCCATCGTTGCAGCGGCCATCGTAACAGCATAGAATGGGCAGGTCGACAGGCGGTTTGTGTCGCCGACGGTATGTGGCTCTAATATCGGAAAAGGAGCGCCCGACATGGTGATGATCACCTTCCCTGACCGTGATACGGAGAAGCGGGCGTTGGGTTTTCTCCTCGGCCGCTTTTCGGGCCGCGTTCTGCGGTCCGGTGAGCACCTAGTGCCCGAGGCCGCGCTCGAAGCCCTGGCGGACCAGAACATCTCGTTTGCCGTCAAAGGGAAAGCGACTTATGAGCAACAGTTGGCGGCGGTTCGAGGTCCTGCTTCCGCTCCGGTTCAATGACGGTGTGAGCGCCCAGCAGAACCATTGTTGACGAGGGCCTTATCCTGGCGTGCGTGTTGATTCTGTGATGACGCGCGACCAGGAGGTTCGGCATGTCTCTTTCATCGGATCCCACGAAGCTCGCCGTGT